>Ga0315288_10004627_pt1 | contig 17535 bp, 11 predicted proteins | sample YL17G11_20_MG_FD_203454 | JGI IMG/M metagenome (GOLD analysis project Ga0315288, IMG submission 203454) | Sediment microbial communities from Yellowstone Lake, YNP, Wyoming, USA - YL17G11_20 | ecosystem: Environmental > Aquatic > Freshwater > Lake > Sediment | place: USA: Wyoming | collected... | reverse complement strand
GTGTACAGTGCTAGCACGTATTAAGCTTATCTACCACCAGGTCTGGTAACAAAATAATTTTAGGAAAAACGGCAAGAAAGAACGTTGAAGGTCATTTATCTACAGTCTCGCTAGCACGAAAAAAAAATCATTTCTTCGTAGGCACCCAGTTCATCTCCTTCTTCAGGATGGACGCCGTCGTTTGTTCCACGGTGTCCGGATAGAAGGCGATGAACACCTTGCCCTTGCTCTTTTTCACAACATCGCTCATGTCGTAGAGCATTTCCATCGTGTGCTGGGGGGAGAACCTGGTAAAGAGGTATTCCAGACCGTCAAGCATCACGACGCACTTATCCTGCTTGGACAAGAACTCCTTGATTATCTCGAGTATCACCGCGAGGTTCTTGCTGTAATCCTCTTTTGTCGAGCCTTCATCTTCGACTGCAAGGATGTTCAGTGGGATGTAGGCGCCGTCCTTGTTTGACGAAAGCCCCTTGGTGAGCCATACGACCTCGGTGTTGACCAGATTGAACTTCTCCTTGACCTTCTCCGGGTTCTGCCGGGTTATCACGAGGCCTGGTACGTTATGGGTGACGTCCTCGAGGAACATCTTGAAGGCCCGTTCCTTGTCCTGCTCGGGGCATTCGATAAGGTGGATCTCCCCGAAGCTTAGGGCATCGTATGGTGTCTCAAGGGACGCTTCTGGCGAGACATCCTGGCACACCTTCGTCTTGAGCTCGTTGACCTGTTTCATCAGCTTCACATTATGGCTGAGTAATTCGTTCTGGAGCTGCTCCAGGTCCTTGTTCTTTTCCGCGAGCCGTTGGTTGAAGTCGAGTATCCGCTCTCCTGTCTTTATCCTCACGGCAAGGTCGAGCTTGTCAATGGGCTTGTGGATGAAGTCGTCGGCCCCGGCCTGAAGGGCCTCCATGTAGTTCTCCTTCTCGGATTTCGATGTGACCATGACGATGTAGCAGTATTCCTCGCTATTGGCGCCCAGTTCCCTCAACTTCTTGCAGGTCTCGATGCCGTCCATCTTCGGCATCATCCAGTCGAGCATGACCATGGGGAACGCCCTTGTCTTGAACCGCTCCAGGGCCTCCTCACCATTCGCGGCCGCTACGACCTCGTGGCCCAGGTTCATGAGCAGCTTTTCGAGCAGCCACCGTTCCATCTTGGTATCATCTGCTATGAGCACCCTCATGGTCTCCCCTCTGTTCCTGAACGGGATCTCGCAAGTGCCTTAGAGACCAATTCGTTCGTGATATTAATAGATTCTTTCAACTGCCGCAGGAGGGTCGGCGCCTCAGTAAGGTTCCCCGAGGCCCCTATCTTCTCCATCCGGTATGCTTGCACCCTCACCAGTTCGGCTGCAAGGGTCGCCGAGGCCCCCTTGAGCGAGTGGGCCACGAACTCAAGCCTCTTTGTGTCCTTGCGGGAAATGGCGGCCTCGATCTCGGCAATGTCCATTTTGGTTTGCACGAGGTACATCTCCATCAGTTCGGACAACAGTTCCCTGTCGCCATCCGCACGCGACAGGGCCTCGTCGGCATCGAATACCCGTGCATCACCATCGCTCATTTGGCGATCGGCCCCAGTTTCCTTATCAGTGGACATCTTGGCTCACCGGTCATTGTTACCTGAACATTCAACCTTGAGTCTCTTTCTCAAAATATTCAATATGTATTAAACTTATCTCCAAGGGAACTACCATTTCTTTTATTAATCTTATAACAATCAGGGATTGATTAAGAATTGTTTCAACCGTCCAAGCACCAAGGGAATGGTCGGTTGGACAATGGCGTTGTGTTCAAAGGAGGGACGAACGTGGCGATGAAGGTCAGCATTGGTCTCAAACTGATAGCACTGGCGGTCGTATTGACAGTGATCCCCACGACCGCGATCAGTCTAATGTCGGTCCAGCGCATGGAGGAACTGGGCACTTACTCGTTGGACAGCACGAAAGAGCTGGGAAATGCCGCCACGAACGATAGCGTGAACGCCCTCAAGGCCCTTGGTGAGAGCCTGATAGAACAGAAGGCCAGGGACATGGCCAGTCAGATGGAGTTGTATCTCACCCACCACCCAATCATGTCCACAGGGGGTATAATGAACTCGTCGGAGCTACAGAACCTCTCGGTACAAACTGTCGGTGAGACCGGATATACTGCCATCGTCGATGCGACGCATTTCAGGATACTCACACACAAACATCCCAGTTATGTGGGGATGGACCTTCGACCGCTCCAGAGCAGCTTACCCTCGTTCTGGGCTGTCATTAACCGTTCGGCGGGAGGGAAGACGAGCTACGGTTATTACGACTGGAAGGAACCGGACAATTCCATCCGGCAGAAATATGCTTACATCGCGCCGATAAATTTTACGACGGCAGACGGGGTGAGCGGGCTCACCGTCTGGGCCACCACCTACATCGATGAGTTCCTGGGCCCGGCGGATGCAACAAAGGACAAGATTACCAACACGACCGCCAAGACCAGCCAACACATCGGGGGAGAGATCACCCGCCTGAATGAACAACTCGTTTTAGGAATAGTCATCGGGATCGTCGCGGTCGTGGTCTGTGCCGTCATCTTCGCAAGGACCATCTCACGCCCGATTCTCCGTCTGAAGGACGTGACGGGCCGCATCAACAAGGGCGACCTGGACAAGGCCGTCGACATTGAAACGAGCGACGAGATAGGGGACCTGGCGGCATCCTTCGACGAGATGCGCCAGTCCCTCAAGAGCTCGTACGACACGCTCGAGCAGAATGTCGTGGAACGGACCAAGCAGCTCGACATCGCGAAGGCATATTCCGAGAACATTGTGAAGAGCATGGCCGACACATTGATAGTGGTCGACCCCGAGGGCAGGATAGAGAAGGTGAACCAAGCCACGCTTGGCCTATTGGGCTATTCCCCTAAATCCGCCGAAACGGAGCTCGTCGGCAAACCATTGGATGCAATAATCTTCCCGGTAAAGGATTGGAACGGAAATGGGAATAAAAAGGGGACCAGCTCCGACGATGTGGAGGGTCTATACTCCAGGCTTGGCATCAGGAAGCTCATCGAGGATGGCTATGTCAAGGACCTCGAAGTGTACTACATCAAGAAGGACGGCTCCAAGGTGCCGATGAGCTTCAGCGGTTCCGTCATGAGGAGCAAGAAAGGCAAGCTCAAGGGGATCGTTTGCGTCGCCAAGGATATAACGGATCGCAAGCGGCTCGAGGAGGAGCGCCAGCAGGCCAGGTTGGCGGCCGAGGAGGCCACACGGGCCAAGTCCGAGTTCTTGGCGAACATGAGCCACGAGATAAGGACGCCCCTCAACGGGGTGATGGGCATGATAGACCTCACCTTGGACCTTGAACTGAACGATGAGCAGAGGGAATACCTAAGACTGGCCAAGAGCTCGGCCGACTCCCTGATGACGATAATAAACGATATATTGGACTTTTCCAAGATCGAGGCCAAGAGGTTGGACCTCGATAATGTCGAGTTCGACCTCGTAAGGACCGTCGAGGAGACCCTGGCCATCCATTCCATCGAGGCATCCAGGAAGGGGCTGGAGCTGATGTTGGAGATCGAACCGTCACTTCAATCATCCCTCATCGGCGACCCGGCAAGGTTGAAGCAGATAATCACCAACCTCATCAGGAACGCGGTCAAGTTCACGGACCAGGGCCACATCCTCATGAAGGTTGAGAAGATGGAGGGCCCCAAGGAGGGGCTTGCCAAGGTCCACTTCAGCATCAAGGACACGGGCATCGGCATACCAAAGGACAAGCAGGCCATGGTCTTTGACATGTTCACACAGGTCGACGGCTCCTCGACGAAGAAACGCCAGGGCACCGGCCTGGGCCTTACCATCGCCAAGGGCCTCGTCGAGATGATGGGCGGGGATATCTGGCTCGAGAGCGCCGAAGGAAAAGGGTCGACGTTCCACTTCACGGCCATTTTCGGTATCCAGAAGGAGCACAAGAGCATCTCAGAGATGAAGGAGGTGGACCTGAAGGGATGGAGGGTCCTGGTCGTCGACGACAACGACATCAACAGGATGATCCTGAGAAAGACCCTCGAATCCTGGGGCATGGTCGTGACAGAGGCCCAGGATGGCGACGAGTGCCTTAAGGAGTTGGATAGGACGGATGGCGACCAGAAGGGATACAAGCTGCTCCTGGTAGATTGCTGGATGCCCAAGATGGACGGAATGGAGCTTGTGAGGAGGATAAGGGAGCGCGCCGGGCCGAAGGACCACATAATAATGATGCTATCCAGCGTCGAGGAGAAAGGGGTGAAGTCCCGATGCAACGAATGGAGCATCCAATACCTGCTCAAACCGGTCAGGCCCTCTGACCTCATGGACTCCATCATGAGGATAGTCTCGAGGACCCAGAGGATAGACGAGTCGGGGCGTGCCAAGGATGAGATGTCTGCGAAGCTCAAACAGGAGATGCCTCCGGACCTCAAGGTCCTTATCGGGGAGGACAATCCCATCAACCGGACGCTCGTCCAGCGGTTGCTCGAGAAGGTCGGGGTAAAACCGACCCTGGCGGAGAACGGCCTGCAGGTCCTCGAGGCTACCGAGAGCGGGGGCTACGAATTGATCCTGATGGATGTCCAGATGCCGGAGATGGACGGCGTGGAGGCGACTAAGAGGATTCGCGAGTTCGAAGGGAAGACCGGGAAGCATGTCCATATAATCGCCCTTACGGCCCATGCGATGAAGGGGGACATGGAGCGCTTCCTGGCCGCGGGAATGGACGATTATCTATCCAAGCCCCTGAAGGCCGAGCTCCTATATGAGAAGATATTGAAATATGTTAATAGTAGAGGCGGGACCAAGACAGAATGACCCAACGGGAAGATCGGTCGGTCGACGGTCGGCTCCCCCGTTGGGCAATACCTTTTCTATTTATTTATCAGACCTTTTTCTTGACCAATATCCATTTTCCTACTCCTCTGATCTCCTTACCTTCGATGCCCGGAAGGTCGACGGTCCCAGTGACCCCTTTTGGCAAAGACAAAGAGACCGCGATGTTCTTCCCGCGCCGTTCCCAATCGACTTCGATGATGCCCTGGGGAACGGCAACCTTCCCGTGCACGGAGCGAAGATTGAGGAGCGATGGGGAGAACTTCACCTTCTTCCATCCAGGCGCCTCCTGCCAGATGCCTAGCAGGATGTTCGACAGGTGGATGATGGGATGCGCGCTCCAGGCGTGGCAAAGGCTTTCCTTGCCCGGTTTGGCGTTCCAGACCTCCTCGGTCGTTGTCAGACCCCGGTCCAGCATCGAACCCCACCACCGCCGGATGCAATCGACGACCTCCGCGTGGCGGCCGGCCTTCTTGAGGGCCTCGAAGATGTAGTACATGAAGTACGGCGAAGGGACGATCTTGGAGGTATACTTGCCCTTTATCATGGGCACCAGATGCCGGTCGACCCATTCTTGGTGAAGCTCGGGGAACAGGTCCAGCAGCATGGCCAAGGCCAGGGAATGGACGCTTCCATTCTCCACCGGTTTGCCTTCCCAGTCCAGGCCGCCGAGGAAGAGGTGATTTTTCCTGTTCCACAATCGTTTTTTGATTGTGAGCTCGAGAGTTTTGGCCCTCCCCCCGTAAAGCTGGGCATATTTCCTGTCACCGGTCAGCTTGAACATGTCCGAGGCCTTCCTCAAGGCCCAGAGGTAAAGCAAGTTGTACACCGTCGGGTACCCTTCCTTGAAGAGCGGGTGCCAATCGAGGAACAACCAGTACCTGTCGTCGTAAGGGATGAGCCCGTTCTTGGCCGTGCTCTGCCGGAAATATTCCAGCAGCCGGTGGATCCTTTCCCTGTATTCCTTGAACAACGAGAGGTCCCCGGTCTGCCAGTAGTAGTCCCAATGCGTCAGTATCCAGACGAGCGAGAAATCCGGCAGGATGCAGCGGTGAGACACCGTCGGCGTCACGCCGTAGGTGAGCCCGTTGTTGGATTCCTGGGTACCGAGCTGACGGATGCCCCTCACGAAGAGCCTGCTGTCGGCGGAAAGGAAGAATGTGTTCCGGCCCTGGACTCGTGCGTCCCCCCACTACTGGGCCTGCTCACGCCATGGGCAATCGATGTATGAGTCGAGCATGCAACACTGCTGGGACCACACGCACATGTCATAGATCCGGTCCAGCCTCTTGTCCGAGGATCGGAAGGTCGCCTTGACATCCAGAGGATAACCGACCCAGTGGAGCCTGAGCCTGAGGTCCAAGGCCGTCTGGCTGTCGCGGACCACGATGACCAGATAGCGCTGCCCCCAGTGATCGAACTGCTCATGCCGTGTCCTCCCCTCCCGAAGATACAGCCTGTTGCCGAAGGAAAGGCGGCCCGCTACGGTGATGGGCTGGAAGATGGGGGCCAGCTTGTCCACCGCCTCGCATACGAGTGTGTCGACGATCTCGTTGCCCTTCGAGCCGGTGACATCCAGCTCCAGGGAACCGACGACCTCCTTACCAAAATCGATGCAGTAGGTCCTGAAACGGTCCTCGCCCGTCGGCGGAACCTGCAGGCGGGCCCAGCCATTCTCGATCGTGAGCTTCGCCCTCGTCCGGGCCCACCGCTTTCGCTCTTCCCGGTACATCCTCACGATGTTCGTCGGGACATCGTAGGCCTCCTTACACTTCCCTTGGGCCTCGGATACGAGCCGCTGGGGCAGAACGATCTCCTCCTTCAGCGACGGGATGCCCCTTGCCTCCAGCTTCGGCCATGGCATGCAGCCAAAGCTCCTGCAGAAGGGTTCCTTCCATTCCTTATCATCATAGTCCGCAGTGGGCCAGGTCCCATCGTCGTAGCGACCCTCGAATATTTCCTGGAAATTGAGCTCCAGCGAGACGCGCGTCATGGTCCGTATGAAACCGGGCGCGGCACGGACCTTCCAGGCCTTGTTGGTGGATACATCCTCATCGCCGATCTTGCCCCACAGCAGGAAGCCCGCATTGCCTTCATGATAGTAGCCGAAGGTGCCTATGCCGAGGCAGTGAACCAATGCCGCTATGACGTTCTTTCCCTTCCGCAGGTAAGGTGCGATATCGACCGTGTCATAGGGCCAGGACCGCTGGAAGCCCCTCGCGGGTCCGCGATGGACATGTTCCCCGTTGACGTACAGCCTATAGTTCGAATCTGCCGTGACGTGCACCAGGGCCGTCTTGGGGACCGTCCCCAGGTCGAAGGTCCTGCGCGCATGCATCCACGAATTGACCAGGTCGAACTCGTGAAGCTCGTACCATATCCATTTCGCGCCTTTCATCGTCCCGTCGATCTTCATGATTGACCACCTTGGACTTGGATCACAGATCGAACTGCTTTTCGAAGGCCGCCATCTCCTGGTCGGTCATGCCCTCGGGCTCGAACCCGCTCGACAGGCACCTCAAGAGTATCGCCGCGCCCTTGTTGGCCACATCGATGAGGTCGAAGGCCGCGAGGGCGTCCCTGGCGCTGGCGGTCGCGCCATGCATGTTCCAGATCACGATGTCGCACCTCCTGAGCCCCTCCAGAGTCAGCTCGGCGAGCTCCTTGGAGCCCGGCATCGTGTATTGTGTGATGGCTATTCCGCGCGGAACATGGGCCCGCACCTCGGGGAGCATTCCCCAAAGGACCCGGTTCAGCAGCCTCTCGTCGTGGGCGTACTTCGGGTTGTGGCTCAGTGCGATGAGCTCGACCGGATGCGTGTGGACCACGGCCCTGTGGTCGGAGCCGCTCTCGACCTTGTCCACGTGGATCATGACATGCGAGATGAACTCGCTCGTGGCCCTGGATCCCCCTATGGCCGCACCTTCCCATAGGATGTGATAGCCCCTCACCTCGTCGTCGATGCGGACTATGCAGCCGCCCTTCTTGGGCCTTACCATGTCGCGGATGCGCTCCCCGGTCCTCTTGACGAAGAACATCATGCCCGCGGAGCCCTTCGGATACTCCTTGATGGGCACGTACTTGAACCGCTTCAGGTCCTTTGGTGCCTTCACGAGCTCCGTGAGGTTCACGGAGATGTTCCCGCCGTTCTTCTCGGCCCAGCCCTTCTCCCAGAGGTACTTACCAGTCTCGGAGACCTTGTCGATCTCCAACCTTACGGCCTTGTTCAGTGAGATGGACGGCATTATCTCCTCTTCCTCTGGACCTCTTTCTCGTATTCCTTCAGTTCGTCGAGCCAATCGATACCGACGGGTACCTTGTGCTCCAAGCAATAATGGTCCCAGACAGCCTCGAATGGCATGGTCTTGAGCTCCTCGAGTATCGCAAGGCGGGAGGTATAATCGCCCTCGTTCTCGAGGGCCATCAACCAGTCCGTCGGCTCCAGAAGTGCAAAAAGGAGCGCCTTCAGGATGTTTCTGGCGCCTATGACCCAGGCCGCGACCCTGTTGACCGAGGCGTCGAAGAAGTCCATGCCGAAATGGATGCAGTGGAGCGATGCCCCCCGGACGATCTCCAGACACAGCGTCCGAAGCTCGTCGTCGAATATCACGATGTGGTCGCTGTCCCAACGGACGGGCCGGCTGATGTGGAGCAATATCTCGTCCACGAACTCGACGGTGGATGATATCTTGTCCGAGACGACCTCCGTCGGATGGAAATGCCCCGTGTCGAAGCACAGCATCTTCCCGTTGGCGACCGCGTAGCCCAAATAGAACTCGTGCGAGCCGATGACGCATGATTCCGACCCTATGCCGAAGAGCTTGGATTCCAGGGACTCCTTGATGTGATCCTTATCCATTTTTTCTTTGAATATCTCGTCGAGGGACGCCTTCAATCGTTGCCGCGGGGCCAGCCTGCCCACCGGTATGTCCTTGAACCCGTCGGGTATCCAGATGTTCATGATGCAGGGGGACTCCAAGGACTTACCCATATGCTCGGCGATCTTGCGGCATGCAATTGCATGCCTGATCCAGAACCGTCTGACCTTCTCGTCATTGCTGCTCAGGGTGAAGCCCGAATCCGCCATAGGATGCGCAAAGAAGGTAGGATTGAAATCCAGGCCCATGCCGCGGGCCTTGGCCCAGTCTATCCATCCCTGGAAATGCTCGGGCTTCAGCTTGTCCCTCTCGACGGGCTTTCCCTTGGTCTCCGCGTATATCGCATGGAGGTTGAGGCGGTGCTTACCGGGTATCAATGATAGAGCTTTGTCAAGGTCTGCCCTCAGCTCCTCCGGGGTCCTCGCCCTTCCGGGATAGTTGCCTGTGGCCTGAATGCCGCCGCCAAAGGTTGCGTCCTTCTTTGCCTCGAAACCGACGACATCATCGCCTTGCCAGCACTGGATAGAGATCGGTATCGTTTCCAGGATCCTTTCACTGCTCGCGACGTCCACGCCTATCTTGTGGTAGGCTTCATTTGCGAGCAGGTAGGCCTTCTCGACCCTATCCTTGTCGGTCCTTGTCATGGGATCCCTCCTTGATATCCTCAAAATGCGTCCAAGCCGCATCCCAGGCCTCGGTGCCCTTAGGGGTATATTTTTGGATATTAAAAGAACCCTTCACCATCCTTCTGCCAGCTTCCAAGTCCTTGATCTCGCCAAGGGCTATGGCTTGGACCAGGAGGTTGCCCACGGCGGTCCCTTCGACGGGCCCGGCGAGCATCGGCAGGCCCAAGGCGTCCGCGGTCATCTGGTCCAGAAGACGGTTCTGACAACCGCCGCCAATGATGTGGACGCGGCCGATCTTACCGACATGGGTCGCCTTGAGCTCGGCCAGTACCGCTCGATATGACATGGCAAGGCTCTCGAGCGCGCACCGGACATACGCCCCGGGCGTCCTGGGGATGGGCTGGTCCGTAGACTTAAGGTATCCATCGAACGCCCTTCTCATGGACTTTGGGTTGAAGAAATGCTTGTCGTTTGGGTCGATGAGATATGAGAACGGCTTGGACCGCCTGGCCTTCGATTCGAGCTGTGTGAACGAATAATTTCCTGGAAAGTCCTTTTTCAAGCCTGTGACCAGCCACAGGCCCATGATGTTTTTCAAGAAACGGAAGGTGCCAAAGACCCCGCCCTCGTTTGTGAAATTGTGGTCCAACGCCCTTTTTGTGCATATCGGATGATCGAGCTCCTTTCCCATTAGGCTCCAGGTCCCGGAGCTGATGAAGGCCCAATCATTTCCCGTAGCTGGAATTGAGGCCACCGCAGAACCAGTATCATGGGTCGCAGGGGCTATGACAGGGACCTTGCCTAGGCCCGTCCTGGCTTGAATCTCGGGAGCCAGCTCGCCGATGGTCGTCCCGGGCTCTATGGGCCTTGACAGGAGGGCCGGGTCGATCGGGATCTCATTCAATATATCTTTAGCCCATTCCTTTTTCGAGATGTCGAGCATCTGTGTCGTCGTGGCATTGGTGAACTCCATGCATTTCTTCCCCGTGAGGAGGAAATTCAGATAGTCAGGGATCATGAGAATGTGCGCGGCCTTTTTTAGAAGATTTGGCTCGCTCTTTGCCATAGAGAAGAGCTGGTAAAGGGTATTGATCTGCATGAACTGTATCCCGGTCGTCCTGTAAATGGTCCCAGCGTCCATCCGTTCCAGGAATCGTTCCATCATGCCATCGGTCCGAGGGTCCCGATAGGCGACGGGCAATCCCAACAACCTCGAATCCGCATCCAGGAGGGCGAAGTCTACACCCCATGCATCAATGCCGATGCTCGACGGTGGTCCTCCACTCTTTGACGCCTTCCTCAGCCCTTTGCAAATCTCTTCAAAAAGATGAACGACGTCCCAGCGTAGATGGCCATCGACCATTCTCATCGCGTTCTTGAAACGATGTATCTGCTCAAGCTCGATCCCATCGTCCGCGAAGGTCCCGCGGATGATGCGCCCGCTCCCTGCGCCAATGTCCACTGCTATGCATTTCATAGTTCTAAAAGAACATTCTTGTTACGGGTATTAAATATATCTTGTATTTTAAAATGTAGGAGATAGACACGATTGTCCTAACCAGGAACAAGCTCTGGAAACAGGAAATAAATCTTGGAAAGAGGACCAACCAGAAATTAATATCAGGTATCTTATAAGAAACTAAAATTATTAATATCCCAAAACATCTTAAAATTGCACTTAATCCCGCATAAGACCACATCACTTCGAGATGTCTGTGGACAGGGCAGTTAATTTATTATGAAATTTTCATTTATTGATTAAGAAATATGATAGGATAACGTTAGTATATGTGAATTACAAACAGTTATATATAAAAATGTAAATTAAGGTGTGGTGAGACTCATGAGGGTATTTCTAAGCATTTTGACATGCGCCTTGATGATGACTTTGACAATATTACCGACATCCTCGTTAGGAATGGCTGAAGAATCTATACAATCGAATAATAATGGAAAAACCAATGTTACAATAATTTCTGATGGCATTGAATATTATTATTCTAAAGGTGCACTGATCCATTCAAACCATGTCATCAATGAATCTACAAAATTAGAAATTGAAAGAAATTCGTATAATGAAGATGTGAATTCAATATTAAAAATTATCGATAATAATGATACATTATTGAATATATACAGAAAACAATTGGATTCCGGCATTAAAATTGAAGAAATAAGAGAATATATTTTACAGGAAAAAGAAAAGCTTAAGCAGGCGGACAAACCCCCATCAAACGAAACTGTGGAAAAAAGGAGATTGGAAAAGAAGTTATCAACAGCACCACTAGGTTACGAAAATACGTATGGTTTTGCGCCTGCCACTAAGGGTGCAAATTGGAATTCTGTACTTTATGATGATTTTACAGATAATGACATTAGAGATGGATGGGAGGAATATTATACGGCAGGAGCTCAAGCAACAGCTGAGAATACGTATTTACATATTCATTCACCAAACTCGGGTTCGACATATGCCTATGTACGCAGCCACGATTTGGATATTTATAATTCAAATACATATTCGAATATGTATTACTGTATATCTGCAGATTTTAAATTACTTGGAAATACGGGTGGTTACAATCATTGGGTTTTCATTTTCAATAATGATCAGCTTGAAATTGTCTTAGATACGGGCGATAATGTTGGTTGTTATGACTCTTCATTCCATGAATTATATGATGGACTTACTACAAGTGATTGGTACACAGTTAAAGCTTATTATGATATTGATGCAACTACATATTATGCAATTCTATATAACCGTGCAACTGGGGTTCAAGTAGGTTCTCCACAAACATGCAATAAATTACCTATTTCTCCCGTAAATAATATTAAAATCGGTGATGATGAAAATGGACCTAATAATTTTGGTTATTTATATTTAGATAATATTCGTGTAACGGGAATCAGTAAAGCTAAGTTCTATCAAAACTTTGACCATGGATTCTGGTATAATTGGCGAAATCAAATGTCCACGACAACCCAAACAATGAAGGTTGATATGAATGGAGACCTTATGATAGATTCAACAGATTTAGCTTTAGCTAATAGCGCTATTATTGATTATGATCCAACTCAAGATTATCAAATTTCAACCTGGTTTAAGATAGTTGATGATGGTCAAGACTACATGAGGATTATTGATAATAATAAAGTAATAATATATGTCTATGGACAAAGTTTATATTATTATAATACTGGAGGAGCGACACTTATTTGGACACTAACGATCGATAAATGGTATTTCTTAGAAGCTGCAGTAACTGCGACTAATTGCCAATATAAAATATATTTAGATGATCCCCGTCATGTTGGAAATCCGGCTCCCGTTAGTTGTGATAGTGGAGATGCCAGATATTATTTGAGAGTGGGTAACTTCGCAAATGATTACGGAAACATGAGAATGCGGTTCTTAAAATTAATGGGAAGTATAAGTGCCGGTGGTTCATCTGATGGTTTAAGTAATATTTTTGAGGACTATCCAAAAACACAGATTTTTGGTGATGACATAGAGAACCTTTGGTCAAATGAAAATTCCTACGAAAAATATACTTCTACCGAAGGCGGAACAATTCGATGGAAACGCGGAGATGCCAAAGAGGGGAGCAATCCTCACTGTTCGGGAGGATCCTCTTGGTGCTATTATATCAATCCTTCTGGAGATCAGACGGCGGAGACTCAAGAATTATGGACACCCGCGATCTATGTAACATATCTACCTGCAAAAGATATAGTCCTTCAATTTGACCAGTGGTATAAAATTAAAAATGGTGATATTGCTTCAATCGTTTTATCTAGGTCTAATTCATGGAGTACACTTAGGACCAATATCCAAACGATTCAAGCACCTACTGGCGATAGAGATAGCGGAGGTTGGCTTTATATTCAATCAATAACAATTCCTGCAAGCACTTGGGATGGATATAACTATATTCGAATAGGTTTTAGGTTATATACGAATGGCGACTCTTCATATAACCTTGGATGGTTCATCGATGATTTGAGAATTTATGCCACGCTTAGTGATTCTAGTCAAGGTAATGATCCATCAGATACAGATGGTGACAATCTGAATGATGGTGTCGAATATTATATTCTAGGCTCATCTCCAATTCGAGCCGATACCGATGAAGATGGCCTTTCAGATTATAATGAATGGTCTTTGGATCATTTGAACAATCCTATGCTGGAAGAAGGCCAGGCAAATGCCTCGACTCCAGATCTTTTCATTGAAATAGATAAAATGAACCATGGATTCGCCCCTGAAGCAAGAGCACGAATGTCCCTGGTTTTTAGGCAGCACCATATTACCATTCATTTCAACACGATATCGCCCTATAATGCCAATAATGCCATACCCTCTCAAAGTGAATCGAGCAAACAAGATTGTGCATCATGGAAAAGTAGTGCCCCTCCCAATACAGTATATTTTGATTCGAATTTTAATAATGAATATCATTACATGTGTTTGGCAAGAAATGATATTTATCCATATGATCTGTATGGTGATTCAACGAATCCAGGGGATTATTTTATTGTATGGGATACGAGATGTGATTCCTGTAATAATGCTGATTATATACAACAAGGACAGGTTACAATGCATGAGCTAGGTCATAACTTTGGTTTAAGCGGTACAGGTACCTATTCAGATGGTGATTATGATGCCATGAAATCGGGTTGTTGGGGTAATTCTAATAATTATGATTATACACCCGAGGAATGGGAGAATTTAGGATTTGGTAATGCCCTATCGACAATTGAACACCAATAATTATTTTATTTGTGTATACTATAGGATAAGCGTATTTTCAATTGTTTCATAAAATATTTATATATGATATTGTAAGTAATACAAATGGGTGACTAATTGATGGATAAAAAAGTAATAATTTTTATTTTCTTTCTCATTAATGTAATTTCAGTATTTAATCCTCAGGTTGTCATAGGACAAAATAATCCTCCACGCAACAATGCTCCCATAATTCAGATTGTTTCGCCGGATATTGATGAAATGGAAGAAGTCTCGAATATATTTCATCTGATAGCAAAAATCTCTGACCGGGATGATGAAGATTTTCTAATGAAGGCAATTTTCAAAATCAATAGGATTTCCAACAGTACCAATTTAATCAACGAGGAAATTGTGTATGCGAACACGAAATTTCCAAAATTGGTCTATTGGGATTTCGATACTATGCGATTACCCAATTTGATTTACGCCGAGACTCAAGATCACTATATTCTACATTTTTGGATATATGATAATCACAATGGTTCTAGTGATACTGCTATCAACTTTTCAGTGAGTAATGATTGTGATTTTCAATCGGTTCAACCAAATTTTCAAGTTCATCATCCATTAGCCTATTATGTTCTTGGACCAAAAATCAATCAGACCGTTCGGGGTATGATATATATCTATGGTTATCAATCAATAATTCCCCCTATTGAAGTAAGAATATGTATTGATAGCACAAATTGTGAATCCAGAGACCTTTATTATACAGCTTATTGGTTACAAGGTAGTTCCCTGAATAGTTCATCATTAAATATTTGGTACTGGATTTGGGATACCACAGAATATACTGAAGGAAAACACTTTTTTTATGTATTTACCGTTGAACACGGATCTGAAAGAGATCAGGACTCGAGGATAATTAATGTCACAATAAATAATACTTCTCCCATTCTCGTCAAAGATGGAAGACGAGGTGCGAATAACACAGTATTGGTCACACATGGTGTAAGTGTCCATTTTCAAGCTCCTTATTGTCCTGAAATGAATGCCACAAATGTTATGTATTATTGGAATTTCAGTGATAATCATACGGGAAATGAGGAGGACCTAGACCGTAATTTTAGTACCATTGGTGAATATAATGTTCATCTTATAATTTATGATGGAACATACCGTATTGAATTCAATAATAATATCATGGTTCAAAACGCCACAGATGATAGTAAACCGACGACTCCGGTAAACCTGCTATCAGTGAGAAATACATCTATTATACTATTTGCATTCATAACAATAATTCTTTTCAGCGTCGGTCTGGTTAATACCGAAGTCGGAATATATAAATTAATACCATTCTTTATCGTTCTCTATTCGAAAATGAAAAATATTGAAATATTGGATAATTATTTGCGGGGTAAAATAATGGGAATACTTCAATTAAATCCCGGTTTGAATTATTCCTCCATTAAAGAAGAATTGCAAATTTCTAATGGGACCTTATCATATCATTTAAAGATGATGGAAAAAGAGAATTTTATTAAATCTGAACGTGACGGATTATATAAGAGGTTCTATACCGTGAATTCGAAAAAATATCCTTCAATATCAACGGAAGAACAGATTCTTGGAATTTTACGTCGAAATCCTGGAATTAACCAAAAAAAAATTGCTCAAATGATTGGTAAAAATAATGTGAACGTTCATCGTGTTCTGCATAAATTGAATGATAGTGGTTTGATAAAAATAATTAAAAATGGATTTTCCACAAATTGTTATTTAGTCAATGAGAAAAGTTAATGGCAAGTATAGTTAAAACATTCTTGAAAAGACCGCTCTATTCTGAGAATATCTTCTTTATCTCCAGAAGGGCCGCTTCATCAATTGCGCTCGGCAAGATCGGGATATAGGCCGTGGCCTTCCGCTGCGCGACCTTGGATTTAATGACCTGGACGAGGTCGACCACCGAGCCGAGGGGGTTACACTTGACCAGCCCCTCGAGCCCCTCGAGAACGATCAGGGCGCCCTCGTGCGCGTCGATGAAGTCCCCGATAACCTGGCCTAGCTTGACGATGTCGTTCATGGAAATGCTCTTGTCGTTCACTGCCTTTGGAACGAGCCAGATCATTTCGCCCATGTCGAGCCCGTAGTGTTTTGCGAGCGCCTCCGGATAGGTTCTGGTTATCAAGAGCACCTTCCGCCCATCCTTGTTCATGTCCCTTATGATCGACAGTATTTTCGACAGGGCCGTCCCGCTCACGAGGACCACGGACCCGGGCCTGGCATGCATCGAAATCTCGGTCTCGGGTGTATCTCGCTTCAACTTCAGGATCTGCTCCGCCGATGCTATCCCGTGGAAACGCTTGTCGCCTATGATAGTGAAAGGCGTGGTCGTGATGTTGTAGAACTTCGTGACCTTCGGGCTATCCTCAATGAAGACCTTCTCAAAAGAAACGTTCGGGTCGTTCGAGAAGACCTTGAGAATGAGGTCGTTCAGTTCCTTGAGGACCTCGGGCGTCAGGTCCTTGGTGCTGAAGAAGAATATGACCTTCACGCCTTTTCCCTCCCGTGCCCATGCATCATATCAGTCCCGCCTCAGAACATGCCCGCATCGGCCTTGACCGTTATCCCGCCCTTGCCCAGTAACACGGGCCTCTGGGCCGTGTCGTGGTCCGTGAACCTCATCTTGCGCACGGTAATGGACCGCCGGAGCTCTCCTTTCACGTTCTCGAGGCCCATGGCGATGAACGAATCCCCGACGAAGCCCTCGCTGTTGAACCTCGTGTGCAGGCCACCTTCGTCGTCGGATTCCGTTATCAGCAGGCTCGTGACGCCTTCCCGGCGCAGGAAGGCGCAGAAGCAAAACAGGTCTTCCCTCATCTCGTTGGGTTTGTCGTAGGACAGACCGATGGCCACTATGGAATCCACCACGATCCGTTTCGGGGTGTGTATCTTGAAGATGTTCGTCAGGAAATCCTGCAGCGACCGGAAAGACACGACAGCGCGTTCGATGGCGTCTCCTCGCAAGGACCCGCGGAGGGCCTCCCAGTTCATCTTGTCCGTCGTCTCCCTCATATTCGTCAGGTCAATTATCATGACACGGTCCTGGTTATCACCAGCGAGCTCGTCCAGGCCAAAGCCGACCATTGACTTGCGTATATTGGCCTCGGTCTCCTCGAGACTGATGTAGATACCGGTCTCACCGTTTCTCGCCCCTTCGACGAGGAAATGAAGCCCTAATAGGCTCTTGCCGCTCCCGGGAGGCCCGGAAATTATGTGAATGCCTCCTGCAGGGTAACCCCCGCCCGTGATCTCGTCCAGGCCGGGTATCCCAGATTTCATCTTTGCGGCCTTCTCGTCCACTTTGCTAGTTACCATCTCTTACCACCAATCCTTCCTTAGTGATCTCGATCTTCCTCACATCAGACCAGTACCCTGGGAC
>Ga0315288_10004626_pt1 | contig 17538 bp, 16 predicted proteins | sample YL17G11_20_MG_FD_203454 | JGI IMG/M metagenome (GOLD analysis project Ga0315288, IMG submission 203454) | Sediment microbial communities from Yellowstone Lake, YNP, Wyoming, USA - YL17G11_20 | ecosystem: Environmental > Aquatic > Freshwater > Lake > Sediment | place: USA: Wyoming | collected... | reverse complement strand
TGAACACAGGGTAGAGGACTAAGGGGAACAGGAGTTTGAATTGGTGTTTGAATTGGGATTTTATTTAGGATTAAAATTCGATTTCTAATAGAATATCTAAATGATTATCTATTCGAGAACATAATCGGAAATCTATCAGGAATTATATCAGGGATTATATCAGGGATTCTATCAGGGAGTAAAGCAGGGGATTTAAGTCAGCACATATCACGTCACAGAATAGGACATATACTACCCCACTCGGAAAAATCACGCTCTTTTACAAGCATTCTTTGCATATATGAGACTGTATGGCAAGTCCGCCTTAGGCGGATTGACCCTGTTAGAAATTACCACACACAAATATCAAAGCCCAAAATTTAGCTAATGACAAGCCCTTGGAGATTTCTAACGGGGTGCGACCTGCCTTTAATCCTTTAGGAATAATCCCGAATCGGGCTGTTTAGAACCGATAGAATATTCTTATCTGTTCGCCCGAACGGTCAATAACCATTTCTAATTGGTTTTTTATGTTTGACGCAAGACGCTGAAAATCGGATGCGTTCTTGGGTTTTTGGTTATTAACGGAAACGATTATATCGCCGATTGTCAAGCCAAGCATTGAACCGACTGAGTTATCATCGATATCGACTACTACTACACCATTCTCGCTGGCTAAATTGTATTTTCGCATTAAAGTATAATTATTGTCGCTGACCGTAACGCCAATTTTGGTCTTAATCTTCTCAATTTTATCTTCGCTGATTTTAGTTTTGGGGCGGTTTTTGGTCTCATTAATAAACTTTTTTACATCATTGATTGGTATTGCAAAACCAATTCCTTCTGAACCACCGCTGTGGGTAAAGATAAAAGTGTTTATACCAATTACTTCACCTAAAGCGTTTACTAATGGACCACCCGAATTGCCTGGATTAATCGCCGCATCGGTTTGAACCATGTTCTTATATTCTCGACCATCGCCTTGACTCGATTTCATGGTACGGTTGAGCGCCGATATGACACCAACCGTAATCGATGGCTGAGCATCTTCTAATAAAAATCCGAACGGATTGCCAAAAGCAATACACCACTCCCCAATCATTAAGTCGTCTGATTTTCCTAAGCTGGCATATGGTAAATCCTTGCCCTTTACTTTAACCAGCGCCAAATCCAGTGTGCGGTCAATATCAATAAGTTCACCATCTAATTGACGACTGTCAGGCAAAGTAATTTTTATCGTTGTTGCCCCTTCAACAACATGAGCATTAGTAATAATATCACCTTCAGAATTAATTAAAACACCAGACCCTAATCCTTGGATTTGTTGTTTAAATTGTCTTTGTGGAAAGGCACCTTTAAAGAAGTCTCCCCAAAAAGGGTCAGAAAACGGGTCAAATGCGGTAACAATCCGCTCCTGCATAACGGTAATAGAAACAACTGCCGAACTAACTTTGCGTGCGGCAAACACAATTGCAGTCGTGCGGGAATTGTTGATATCGACTTGCATTGATACTGGAACGATTGACCTGCCGGGGATTTGGGTAAACTTAGTTTTAGTTACGGTCGGGTGTTTGATTAAAAACACACCTAAAATCACAATGATTATAACTGAAATAATTAGAGAAAGATTTTTCATATTTATTATTATATTTTATCAGCAAATTTAAGTCAATGGTCTTAATCTGGTCAGTGAGAATTCTACGCCTTGTAGTTATAGTAGTTGATAAATTGAAAAACGGAGCTATTATTAAAAAAAAGACGAGAAGATATCTTCTGCTAATTTTAATATTATTAAACATTGGAATATCAAAGGAGTTGCTGTTAACCAGGAAGTTTAGCAAGTTGCTCGCTTGGCTGGATAGAAACACGACTTGTAGGCCCTTCTTTTGGTATCGGCATGAATGTTCATAAAGACTTCGGTGTTGTTGTCGCATGTAGAACGCAAGATGGTTAGCTTACTCCGTGGTCAGGTGATGTTGGGTATTCGATAGGCGTACATGCGTTATCTCCTTATTTATATTTTTCTAAAGGCATTTATACCGACAAATCTATGAGTAAACCAGCACTATACTATTACTTTGGCGGTCATTATTGGCGTTGGCCTAATGAAAACTATGTATACTCATTGAAGCGTTATTACCAAGCAGGCGTTGGTGTTAAATGGACGTTTTATGCATTTAGCCCTGCTTTTGAAATAGGATTCCAAAAATCTTAATTTGACTATTACACGGATAACGGTAATCTCGTCTATAGAGATGTAGAGTATTCGCCCCAAATCAAATTAACCTTAGAACTTGGCGGTTGGTGGGCCATAAAATTACACGAACCAAATCAATAGTTTAATATAATTCGTACTTATTTAGTGTTTTTATGTTTTCAATGTTTGCTTTTCAAACGACATTTAACTTTGCTTTGTTTCCGCTTTTCAATCATTTGTTCCAGAACGGTTAATCCTGTTTATTTTCATTTCAATGGAATGGCTGGGGTTAATGTCTCGGATAGAATTTATTTCGTCGTGTTCAGCGACAAAAATAATGGGATTGTGAGGAAAGATGTAAAGCAGCACTAAAACCATCTAATAAGCGTTTTGACCTTGACATAGTATCACAAGCCACATATACTAAAACCAAAGTTTTTTAACTAAGAAGTTACAATGAAATCATTAGTTGTATTCTATACCAGAAGCGGTACTACCAAAAAGGCGACCGAGGCGATTTCCCGTGTCTTAGAATGTAACGTTGAGGAAATCGTTGATACAAAAAACCGTAAAGGTCTTTTTGGCTGGCTGCGCTCTGGCCGCGATGCAATGCGAAAAAGGACAACAATTATACAACCAATTAAGCATAATCCTGCTGATTATGATATAGTAATAATGGGAACCCCGGTTTGGGGAGGAATGCCTGCGCCCGCAATCAGAACCTATATTACTCAAAATAAAGATAATTTAAAAAAAGTTGCTTTTTTCTGTACTTGCGGCAGTTCGGGTATGGATAAAACCTTTGCTGAATTAGGAAAACTCTGCAGCAAAGACCCGATTGCTTTGCTCGATGTAAACGCAAAAGAAATAAAGAGTGGCGGTTTCGGCTATAAGGTGAAACATTTTACCGGAAAAATTAAACAGGGTTAATGGAACAATTAACAATTTTTGATTCGATTGCCGAGCTTGAAAAGCGACTTAAACCTTATGTTGCACGACGTCAAGAAATCGAGTTGCTTCTGTCTGATCCAAAAGTTCTCGCTGATTCGAGCCAGACCCAAGGCTTGAGTAAAGAATATAAAGATATTACAACCATGCTACAGATGATTGAAGAATATAAGCAAATTGATAAAGATATTCGGGAGACCAAAGAACTTAAGACCGCTGCCGAAGAAGATGAAATAAAAGAGATGGCGGAAAAAGAGCTCGAGCGATTGGAAAAACGTAATCGTGAGTTGCAGTATTCAATCCTTTATTTTTTAGTGCCCAAAGACCCGGCATGGAAAAGCAACTGTATTATTGAAATTCGTGCTGCCGCGGGTGGAGAAGAGTCGGCAATATTTGCCGCCGACCTTTTTAGAATGTACACAAAATATATCGAGAAAAAAAAGCTCAGATACGAAATTTTGTCGTCGCGACCAAGCGATTTGAGTGGTCTAAAAGAAATAATCTTCTCGGTTGAAGGTGATTCTGCGTTTCGCTATTATCGATTTGAAAGCGGCGTGCATCGAGTTCAACGAGTCCCGGTTACCGAGGCGTCGGGACGATTACATACTTCGACCGTGACGGTGGCGGTCTTACCTGAACCAACCGAGATTGAGCTTAAGATTGACCCGCAAGATTTAAAAGTGGATGTCTTCAGGGCCGGTGGGCATGGTGGGCAGCATGTAAATGTTACTGATTCCGCAGTCCGAATTACTCATATCCCAACCGGCGTTGTCGTATCGTGCCAGGATGAACGAAGTCAATTAAAAAATAAGGTGCGAGCAATGAAGATTCTCCGCGCCCGTATCCTTAAGATTAAAAGAGCCGAAGAACAAAAGAAGCTTGGCGACCAGCGACGCAGTCAGATCGGAAGCGGTGACCGAGCTGAAAAAATTAGAACTTATAACTTTCCACAGAATCGCGTTACCGACCATCGAATAGGATTATCAATTCATAATCTTATTGAGATTTTAGAGGGTAATCTTGATTTTGTAACTCAGCCCTTAGAGGCGGCTGAGATAACCGAAGCACTCAAAACTGTGTAATATGACAATTAAAACACTGCTTAGGCAAGCCCAACAAGAGTTTCAAGATATAAATGTGGCAGAATATCTTCTTTGTGGCTTGGCTAATAAAAAGCGCGCTGAACTTTATTTGGACGACTCTTGTGTTTCTTCGGATTTAGTCATACAATTTCACAATCTATTAAAGAATAGAAAGCCCAACATGCCGGTTCAATATCTTTTGCATAAAGCGTCCTTTCTTTCATTGGAACTCTACGTTGACGAACGAGTGATGATACCGAGGTTTGAAACCGAAGAGTTAGTGATTAAAACTGCGGACAGATTCAAGGCGCAGCACATAAATACCACCGAGGCACAAAGACACAAAGGAACACAAAGAAAAAACTCTGTGATCTCTGAGCCTCCGTTTCTCCGTGGTGATATTAATATTCTCGATATCGGTACTGGTTCGGGTGCGATTGCAATCGCACTGGCTGATTTATTTACACGGGCGAGAGTTGTCGCCACAGATGTTTCAGATGAGGCTTTAGTAGTCGCCAAGATTAATATAAAAAGGTATGGTTTTGAAGAGAAAATTGGTTTACGCAAGATAGATTTATTCCCCGCTCTTAACACAAGTTTTGACTTAATCATCTCTAATCCGCCCTACATCCCAGAAGATGAGATAGAAAACCTACCACCCTCCGTTAAAAACTATGAACCTTGTCTTGCTCTAAATGGTGGTAAAAATGGTTTTAATATAATTAAAAGAATAATCGAACAAGCGCCAAATTATCTTGCTCCAAATGGACTTTTAGCATTAGAAATTGACTCTCGGCAAGCGGAATTAATTCTCGCAATCTCACCGGTTGCGCAATTTGAAAAAGACAATCAAGGATTGATAAGATATGCATTTATTAAAAATGCAAACGGAGGTGTAAAATGAAAATTGGATTGATTGCTAACCCCAAAAAACCTTTAGCTGAAAAAGTAATTGCTGACCTTATTGAATTTCTTAAAAAGAAAAAAATTACTCCCCTATTAGAAAAATCGGTTGCTGAAATTTTAATGCGTACTAAATTCGTTAAAGATAAAGAAATTCTTAATTCTGCGGAATTAATCATTGCCCTGGGCGGCGATGGCACAATGCTTCGAGCGGCACGAATGGTCGGCAGCAACGGGATTCCAATTATGGGAATTAACCTTGGCGGATTAGGCTTTTTAACTATGTTTTCGGCGGATGAAGCACGACAAGCGGTTACTGATTTTCTGAATAGAAAGTATCGGGAAGAAAAAAGAATGTTACTCTCGGTTTCGTTTAAGAACGAACGCTTCTATGCCCTAAACGACTGCGCAATAAATATGGGTCCGGATGGTCGAGTAATCGAACTTATCTTGTCTCGAGATTCTGTTTTTATCTGCAAATTAATTGCTGATGGTGTTGTTGTTGCTACGCCAACCGGTTCTACGGCATATTCATTAGCCGCAGGTGGTCCTATTACTTTTCCAACAATGGAAGCAATTTTAATAACTCCGCTTTCTCCTCATATTCTTTCGGCGCGTCCATTAGTTGCGCCAGCGTCTGACACTTTAACATTAGAGTTGGGCACACGTACTAACCAGGCAATCCTTGTTATTGACGGTCAGGAACGAAGAGCGCTGCGGTTTGGCGAAAAGGTTCGCGTTTCGAAAGCCAATCATTACATAAAACTGATTGCCCCCAAAAATAAATCCTATTACGAGATTTTACGCACAAAAATGAAATGGAGCGAACGCGGAGAGTGAACAGTCGTATTCAATGAATAATCAGAATAAAATCGAGTTTAGTAAGGTTTTTAACGTACCAAATTTATTAAGTATTTCTCGTCTTGTCTTATTGCCATTAATTCTTTTCTTAATTGCCACAAATCAGAATATTCCTGCATTAGTCTTGATGTTTATCTCTTGGGTCACCGATGCTTTAGACGGCTATATTGCCAGAAGAACCAATCAAGTTACTAACCTTGGTAAGATTTTAGATCATTTCGTTGATAAAATCTGGGTTGGAACGATTCTTGTAACCTTGGTATTAATGAAAGGACTTCCGGTTTGGCTTGCTGGCGCGGTAGTTGTCCGTGACATATTGATTGTCGTTGGCAGTTCGTTGGTGCTCCAGAAAAAGAACGTTATATTCTCTTCGAATGTGTTGGGTAAAATAACGGGTTTTTTCTTTGCGGTTTTAATGGTTGCCTATCTTTTAAATTTTAACCATTCTAATCAAATAAGGAATGTTTTACTAATAACGGTTAGTATTTTAATTATTGCTACTTTTATTAATTATTTGATTGTTTTTATAAAAACAATCAGAAAAAATTAGAATCGAATCCCCAGCTTACCTCCCTTACAACCTGTTTAATGCCTTCCTCAATCTCCGGATTGATTTTGTCCTTTACCTTCCGATATAATTCCTTTTAGCACCTCGATTATATACTTTAATCGATAATCACTTAGATATCTAATTACTAAACCATTTTGATACCGAACTAAAACCTCAAATTAAACTCCATTTTGAACACTCTTTCCGCTCAGCGCTATATACTGTTCAACATGGAGGAGATACCTCCCCTATGTAAAGATAATATAGTATTAAGAATATGATATGTATATGATTAGATTGTAAATGCGCAACAAAAAGGCATTAGTTAGAACTAATATTCTAGTCTACCTACGGGTAGAAATTTTTTCTTTTGTGTTTATAACAATTTTTTAAGATTTTGAATTATTTTTTTGCTAAAATTCTTTTGGCTTAAATTTACCCCTTTAAAAACTGAAGAAACAATAGCCACTCCAGATACTCCTAGCCTGAATAACTGTTTTGCTTTTTCTCGTGAAATACCCCCAATTGCTACAACGGGTATTTTTTCTCTTTTTATAACTGATTTTAATCGTTTAACGCCAACAATCGGTGCGGTTGTTTTGGTTAGGGATGGAAATATTGAGCCGACACTAACGTAATCCGCACCATATCTCTCTGCTTTTCGTGCTTGACGTAAATTCCTCGTTGTTACTCCGATAATTTTCCCGTCACCTAACAGTTTTCGTGTATAAGTTAACGGCATATCATATTTACCAAGATGTACGCCATCCGCATCAACCGCTTGTACTATATCAACTCTATCATTAATAATTAATTTAGCTTTGGTGTTTGAAATTGCCTTCTTAATCTTAATTGCGTCAAGTAACCATTGTCGGGTCAAAGTGTCTTTTGGCTCACGTAATTGAATCATTGTTGCGCCCCCCAAAATACATGATTTGGTAATTTCGGAAAGGTGTTTTCTGCCAATAGTTTCAATATTAAGTATTACATAAATTCTTGGATTGAACGCTGGAAACATTTTATTTAGTAATGCTTTTTCTAAATCATATAGCAAAAACCGCATATTTTTAAAAACCCCTGATGTTTTGGGTTCGCTGATTTTAAATAATTCTTCTAATACCCGAGCTGATTCCTGACACCGTTTTATATTGATGATAAAAACATCCGAAAGATTGTTCCGTCTTGTTTTATCAAAATAAATGTTTCGACCAATATCTTTTTCACTTTTTCTCGATGAAATTACTTTTTTGCGGGTTTCCCCTAAATTTTTCCATAACTTTTGCTTGAGATTTCTTATTATGGTCAAGTTTTTTTGGTCTTCGAATTTAAACCGGATAATATCTTCGACAACCCTTAATCCCTCGGAAAGCCGATTTAAATTAACGTCAATGATCCGGTCGTCATTTTTTGAAGTAAGCATATATAAATGGCTTAGATAAAGTTAATTATTCAATAAAAATTTCGATTTTATCGTCACCGTTATCGATTTCAAGGATTTTCCCGGTAACGTTGTTTTCGATTGCGTCCAGAATTTTCTCCATATCGATCTTTTCTTCGCTAATCTTTATCTTGGCGTCTGCCGGGACAAAATTCGAGCCGAATTTTACAAGACCGATTGGAATTTTTATATTGACTTTAGTTTTGCCAGAACTTTTATCCCAAACATGAATTTTCAAGGTTTTCCCGCCTTTTTCGGTATCGGTTATTTTTGATTCGCTGGTTGTATTAACCTTAACTTTTCGACAACACGTTGCTCGCCGAATTGCTTTAACGATTTTCCAAATTCCCCAAACAACAATAATTAATGGCCAATCCCGTCCGAATGACAGAAATGGAATACCTAAATAGCTGAACCAGATCCATAATCCAATAATTATAAGTATAATACCCCACCAAAGCCTTCTCATTTACAACTCCATTTTCTCCAGGCAATTCCTTCAATTAAAGTCATTATTCCAATAATAATGATTATTACTGGCCAGTCACGGTCAAACGAAATTCCCCGTTTGATGATGCCAAGTTTAGCGAATCATATCCAAAGACCAATTAAAGTTATAATTAGTCCCCAAAGAATTCTTCGTACCATATTGCCTCCAATATTTTATTTACTAAATTTACAATAAGAAAAAATTTTTCGTTTGTCAAGATGCATAATTATATATAATATTATATTATTAATAATTATCTATATAATTAATATTAATATTATACATGTGGAAAAAACGGATAAATCGATATTAGCACTAATTTTGTAGTATTATCGTATCAACAACAATCATAAGATGAATAAAGGATTTGTGGATAATTATCATTTTTTTAGTATTGATATCAACATAAATACGGATTATACCCAATTATAAGTCAACAATCTACTGGATATCCACAACTTATCCACCAGTTATCAACATTGTGATTTTATGAATATCCTGACTTAAAGACGAGTCGTCTTTTTTAAGGTTGGTTATCTTTTCAATGGCATGGATAACTGTAGAATGATCTTTGCCCCCAAAATAGGCGCCAATTTCTTTTAATGACATACCACCAAATGCTCTTAGGAGATACATCGCCACTTGGCGCGATTGGACTAAATTAGCGGTTCGGTCTTTGGATTGAAGTTGGTCCAAAGTAACATTATAATAATTCGCAACCGTCTCAATAATCCTAATCGGCTTGGGCGGTTCTTTGTTGATTTGTAAGTCAGACAATACTTGCTGGCAGACTTCGATAGTTAAGGGGTTATTAGTTAATGATGCATAACCGCTCACGCGGATTAAAGCACCTTCTAATTCCCGAATATTGGTTTTGATATTCTCGGCAATGAAATAGATTACCTCGCACGAAACATTAATACCATCCATTTTTGCTTTATTATTCAAAATAGCGATTCGGGTCTCAATATCGGGCGGTTTTAAATCGCAAACCAGACCGGACAACAGACGCGAAACCAACCTTTCTTCTAAAGTCGGAATTTCTTTGGGTGGCCGGTCCGATGTAAAAATAATCTGCTTGCCCATATTCTGTAAATGATTAAACAGGTGGAAGACATCTTCCTGTAACCGCTCTTTTCCTTTAAGATAATGAACATCATCGAGTAACAACAAATCTAAATTACGATATTTATTGTTAAATAGCATTGAATTTCGGTCCTGGATCGATTGAATTAGGTCTAAAAACAATTGTTCGGCAGGTGTGTAGTAGATTTTTAGTTTTGGTTGTGTCTTTTTAACATAATTGCCAATTGCATGCAAAAGATGGGTTTTGCCAAGACCAACCCCCCCATAAATAAATAACGGGTTATAAACTTGAGCTGGTGCGCCGGCGACTGCTTTGGCTGCGGCAAAGGCGAATCGGTTTGCTTCACCAATAATAAAATTGTCAAAATTGAATCTCGGCAATAATCGTGAACCATCTAATGGACCATGTCCATTGCTTGTTGCCAACGGTACTTTGACTGTAGTAGTTATTTCTGGCTCTGGTTCCTCGATATAATTGCTATTTTCTACAACCTTAAAAGCGATTTTTAATCCATCAAAATTTGGTTTAGATAAAACCCGCATTAGAGGATTAGAATAATATTCAGAAATCCATTCGACAAAGAAATTGTTTGGTGCGCCAAGGACCAAAGTACTGTCGGTTAAAGAAACCGGAATCAGAGGTTCAAACCAAGTCACTATCGCATCTTTGTTCAATACCTCAAAAAGTCCACCAATTATTTCAGTCCAGATTTTTTCTTTATTCGTGTCCATCCCTATCCCTGGTTCTCATTAATTATATCACCACTTGTTATCCACAATGTTTTCCACAAACTCAAATCATCTAAAGTGCTGAAAAACAAAAAATTACAAACACTTTTCAACACTTTCCACAATTTAACAAATTAAAAAATCGCTTTTAGCGAATGCTCTCCAAACATTAATAGAAAAATTAAGGTTTGTCAAGGAAAACAATTTAAATATCAAATTAATTTTGATTTATTTTCTGTGCGAGCTGTATTTTCAGTGGTTAATCTTTTTTCTTGTGTTAGCCTTGCGGTTTTTACTTAGCCCGGCGATAATTGCTTGACCAAAAGCAATGCCCCCATCATTGATTGGAACTAAACGATTGATAAAAACTTTAAATCCGGCATGCCCTAAATTAGAATAGACACCATTAAGAATTATTCGGTTCTGAAATACGCCACCCGACAGACAGACAGTTTTTATTTTTGTTTCAGTTCTAATTTTTTGGCACATTTCAACCGTTATCTGAATTATTCGATTATGGAAATACCAAGCGATTTCTGGATTGGCAAATCCTTGTCTTTTCATTTTAAGAACTTCTTCTAAGATTGCTTTTTGGTCGATAAGTTCGTTAGTTTTGAAATTTACACTTTGCAATTTCTGAACCCAACCGGTTTGTTTGGTCTTCATTGCTTCTGCCTCTAACGCAATTGGTGCTTCACCTTCAAATGTTTGTTTATGGCATAAATCCAAAATCGAAGATACTGCATCAAATAGCCGACCCATACTTGATGTTAATAAACCCCCATCTGCATTAGACTTTCTTAAGTAGGTTTTTGCTAGCAACCGAGGGTTTGTTATGGCAACATCTCCTCCAATTAATGGCATATATTTTAGATGGGAAATTCTCACAAAGTTTGTATAATCTAAAACCGTTATTTCGCTACCCCAGATATTTCCATCCGTCCCATAACCGGCCCCATCATAGCCAACACCAATTATAGGGTTAGTTAGATCATGTTCAGCCATAGCTCCAGCTAAATGTGCATAATGGTGTTGGATTAGCATTAAAGGTATTTTATGCGTTCGCGCATATTTTTCAGCGAGCCGCCTTGAAATGTAATCGGGATGCAAATCACAAGCAGCAATTTCTGGTTTAATCCCGAACCATTTCTGGTATTTTTCCAGCATTTCAAATAGAAAGTTAATACTATCTTGCGAAGCGAGGTCGCCAATGTGTGGACTCAAGTATATTTTGTTTCCTTGACCTAAAGCAAAGCAATTCTTTAGATCTGACCCGAACGCTAAAACCGGTTTTATACTAATGTTTTGCAGATATATTGGTTCTGGTACATAACCCCTCGAATATCGAACGATTACCGGTCCTTTGTAATTAAATATTACGGAATCGTCGCAACGGGACTCAATCGGGCGGTTATGGTCTAATATATAATCAAATACACCATTAAGTTTTGTTGTAATTTCACCAGAATCAGCTATTATCGGTGCATTTTGGGGGTTGGCACTGGTCATAATAAGGGTATCCAAATTACTTTTACCTTTATGGAATGTTTCACGTGAAACATTTTTAGGCTGCTGGTTTTGGGCTATAGAGTCTAGCGGGGGGGTGAATAGCAACTTATGAAGGGGGGCATATGGCAACATCACCCCTAAATAGCCATTATTTGGTGCGACATACTTAGAAATAGCATTGTTCTGTCCTTTTTTCTTCAAAAGTACAATTGGAGCTATTTGCGATTTAAGAAGGGTAATTTCTTTATCGCGGATGTGACAAATTCTTTTGATGGTCGCAATATCTTTACACATTATAGCAAACGGCTTTGCGGGGCGGTTTTTGCGCGCCCGCAACTTTCTAACCACCTGGTCATTCTTGGCATCGCATGCCAAAAGAAAACCACCAATACTTCTGATGGCTAATATTTTACCTTGTATTAATAGATTTTGGGCTTGAGAAATTAAAACCTGACTATTCTGACGCTGACTTGAAGTCGGCTTACCACGAGTATTAGTAAGCGTAATCTGTGGACCACATACCGGACAAGCATTGGGTTGGGCATGAAATCTTCGGTCCGTAGGATCTTTATATTCATTTGCGCAATTTTTACACATTTTAAAAGTTCGCATCGTTGTTTTTGGACGGTCATAGGGTAGACTATAAATAATCGAATATCGAGGACCACATTGGGTACAGTTCGTAAACGGATAAAAAAACCGCCGAGTTCTGGGATTTTCGATATCAATCACGCAATCACCACAAATCGCTAAATCTGGTATTATTTGAACTAAACCAGACTGCCTTTCATTTTCTAAACTTTTCTTGATTGTGAATTCTGTCAATGGCGCAGCCAGGTATTGTTTTATAGTAATGCCCGCAATTTGAGATAATGGGGGAGGCGTATACCTCAAAATGCTAATCAATTTCTTTGTGTTATTACCCTGACTGACGATTAAAACGCCCCGACTTGTATTCTTAACTTGACCACACAAATTTAACTTCTTGGCTTGAAGATAGATAAAAGGTCTAAAACCAACACCTTGCACTCTTCCCTTCACTAAAATTGAATGGGTTATAATTTTACTGATTTTAGCCATCGCCAAAGGGCATTAGGTTTTTAGGGGTTTTTTCTGGGCAGCAGGAAATAGAACATTATTCAAGATTAGCCGATATCCGGGCGAGTTTTTATGTAATTCGAGATTTGTTGGCGGGTCACCAATCCGATGGGCAAAATCTTCCGGGTCATGACCACCAAAAAACGTAAATGTTCCCTTGCCAAAATTACCATGAATATACTTAACTTCTTCTGTCCCAGACAGTTCGGCTAAAATTAGAACACCTTTTTTTATCTTGTCTCGTTTAAATCCACAATTTTGCCCCAGGAACTCCTTGACTAATGCGGTGTGGTTTTGAACAAGCATGGTTGGCACCGGGTCGTATTTAGCGGAAAAGTCGAATAGTGAGAAATAAACATTTGGACCACGCAAGCTCGCTTCTATGTAATTATCAATATCTGAATGTTCGTAAACGACTGGGTCAAGAACCGGTATAAAGTTTTCAAAAGCTAAACAATTATTATAATTAAGCTTTTTAAGACAATTTGGGTCAATTGGGTCCCCATCAAACTCGGTTGGCACAATATCGGTTGCGTCAGCGGCTAAAGCGATATCCGGCGTGTCGGTTGCTGAACACATTGCGAACACCATTCCGCCCTCCCCGATATAACGCTTAATTTCTTTTATTGCCGCAAACTTTAACCGAGAAACTTTATTGAATCCCAAAGACTTAGCCGTTAATTGATTAATTGCAACTTCCTGTTGATACCACATTGTATTATAATATTGGGTAGCGAATTTTCCATATTGTCCAGTATAGTCTTCGTGATGTAGATGTAGCCAATCGTATTTAGTTAATTTCCCGGACAGGACTTCTTTATCCCACAGGCAATCATATGGTATTTTAGCATAATCAAGGGCTAATCTAACGGCATCGTCCCAGGGCTCGGTATTTGATGGTACATATACGGCAATTTTAGGTGCTTTTTCTAATAGCAACGCATCCATATTTTCTATTTCAATAGTCTTTCTAATTTCAATTTCTTGTCCAGCTGAAATTAGCTCGAATCGAACTCCTCTTACCTGACATAATTTTGTTAATATGGATTCTTCGCTTATTAAAAACGAACCGCCACGAAAATTCAGCAACCATTCCACATTCACATTATCTGCCAATGCCTGATATGCTATACCATAAGCCATTAGATGGTCGGTTTGCGTTAAATCCATCGGAATAAGTATTTTTGAAACTGATAGTGTGTATAGTGAAAATATAAATAAGGTTACTTTGATTATCATTGTACAATTCGGGTACCAATTCTTTTGTCATTTATTGCGGTTGCGATATTGGAGGGATTAGTTATAATCACGGTTCTATTATTGCCGGATTCAAGAAACTTTATTGAGGCATCAATTTTCGGTCCCATGCTGCCTGATTCGAAATGTCCCTGTTTAGTATATTCTTTGGCTTGGCTTAAAGTTAGTTGATATAGAGGTTGTTGATTCGGTTTATTAAAGTTCAGAAATACACGATTGATACCCGTAGACATTAACAGTATATCAGCATCGATTAAATTCGCTAAAAGCGAAGAAGATAGGTCCTTATCAATCACGGCGGCGGTAGGAACAAATTTGTGATGTCCATCGAAATAAACCGGAATTCCACCTCCTCCACAAGCAATAACAATTACGCCAGTTTCGATTAAATCTCGGATAACTTCAATCTCGATAATCTCTTTCGGCATAGGCGAACTTACTAATCGTCGATAACCACGACCAGCATCTTCGCGCATTACCCATTTACGTTCACTTTCAAGTGCAAATGCTTCTTTTTTAGTATAGAACGGACCGACTGGTTTCGAGTATTTAGTAAAAGCCCGGTCTTTTTTATCAACTAATACTTGAGTTACCACAGTTGCAACATTGGCATTACTCCTACATTTTAATAATTCATTCTTTAGCGATTGCTGTATCATATACCCGATTTCACTCTGAGTTATCGCATTTGCCATATCTAAAGGTATATCCGGCAAATGAAGCCTGGTTAAATATGACCGAATCAATATATCACCGACCTGCGGTCCATTGCCATGGGTGATAACTACTCGATAACCCTGCCTGACGATTTTAGTAATATTTGTAGTAGTTTCTCTAACCGTTGCTAATTGTGCGGAAAAATTCGTGGCTTGTTTAGTATCTTTAATCAATGAATTACCGCCAATCGCGATGACAATTTTCTGATGATTAGCCGTTTTTCTTCCCATCAAAAATTTTAGAATGAATTCTTAATAAAGTCAACAATTAAATACAAGTAATAATTAAACACAGAACCCCGGTTGAAATTTTCTGATATCGATTCTTCTCTGGCAGCATTATGAGTAAATTGAAATTGTAGTTTTCAGGTGCGACCCGATTAGCTTGATTGACCTGATTGGTAGGTCGCATCCGGAAAACCCGACCTGATTTACAAAACAAAAAAACAGAGCTCTAAATTCAAATTACTCAGGGTCCGTACAGGGCAGATAATACTCTTGACTTTTACCACAAAATTTTTTATATTTAATTATGAACGAAAAAAACTCGGGGAGGTAAAATGAACCTTAATATTACCGCACGACATTTTGAAGTCACCAAGGAATTAAAGGAATATATCGAAAAGAAATTTAAGAAACTTGAGCATTATTCGCACCTTATAATTAAAACCGACGTTATTTTAAGCGAGGATTCAGGACAGAAATTAGCGGAAGGAAAGATTGGGCTCCGTGGTAACTATATCATTGCTAAAACCAACACTAACGAAGTTTATTTAACAATTAGTCTGTTGGCAGATAAGTTATTAAGACAAATAAAGACATATGACGGTAAATTAAAAAGTAAAAAACGGAAGACACGAATATAGGCTATAATTGAAATATAATGAGAACGCAGAAAAACGTAGACAGGATTGGATTGACGCGGATAAAATCTGCGTCCATAAAAAATAGGGGGGGGTAAATAAAATGGATTCTAAAAAAGGAAAAACCCAGAAATCAATTTTGGTGCGAACATTATACGACGAAAAGAAAAGCGATTTTCAATTAGAGCTTTTAGCCGGTGCCAAGGGCTTGGACTGCCAAAAGATTATATCCTCGGATATTAATCGTCCTGGTCTTGCTTTGGCCGGTTTTACTGAAAAATTTCTTGCCGAACGAATTCAAATCCTGGGCAGCACCGAAATATCATACGTCAGCACGCTTTCTGCTACGCAAAGAAAAGACGCAATAAATAATGTTATATCATTCACTCCGCCCTGTTTCATCATTGCAAAAAATTTAGAGTTACCCGAGGGGTTTATTAAAATTGCTAATAATTTTAAAGTTCCGGTTTTTAGAACTTCTATTGACACGACTCAGTTTATTCATATGCTCATTGCTTATCTTGATTACAAGTTAGCCCCGGAGACTTTTCTCCATGGTGACCTAGTCGATGTCTATGGGGTCGGTTTGCTTTTAGTCGGCGAATCGGGAATTGGCAAAAGCGAATGCGCTCTCGACTTAGTAGAACGTGGCCACCGTTTAGTTGCGGATGATTTGATTAAAGTATTAAGACGCAGTGAATTTATTATTATGGGTTTTAGTGCGGCAAAAAGCACAAAATTGCAGCATCATATTGAGATTCGCGGTGTCGGTATCGTTGACATATATGCTCTATATGGTATCCGCTCCGTCCGAACTCAGAAACGAATTGAAGTCCAGGTTGAATTAGTACATTGGACGGAAAATTTAGATTATGAAAGAATTGGTTTAGAGGACAAATACACGGAAATTTTAGGTGTACAAATTCCTTTAGTCCAGATTCCGGTAACGCCAGGGAAAAACTTGGCTTTAGTTTGTGAAGTTATTGCCAAAAATTACTTATTAAAAATTCTTGGTTACTCACCGGCAAAAGCATTTAACGAAGAACTTTTACGAATAATGAAAAAACCAGACACCAAAGCAGAGTCTTCATCAGTCGACCCATGGATAACTGATGATATCGAGTAACATGATTGCTGGCATTATAGTCGGACACGGTGTACTACCCGATGCTATCTACAAAACAATTCGATCGATAATCGGCCCCCAGGAAAATTTTCAAATCGTTTCTAATGAGAATTGTTCGGCGGATGAATTAAAACAAAGGCTTGAAGGGGCAATCGAGAAACTAAAAAGTCATGATATAATAATTTTTGCTGATTTATTAGGGGGAAGTTGTGGTATTGTTAGCGAAAAAATCATAAAAGCTAAAAAGACCCCCAATATTTGTCTTATCTGTCCGGTGCAGGTGCCAATGCTAATAAAATTCTTTCAATACCGCGATAAACACAACCTTCAAGATTTAATACAATTATTAGTAGAAACCGGCAAGAGCGAAATAAAAGTTATAACGTCGAAATAAAATCGTTCTTTTTTATTCGGGAAACAATACTAAACTACTCTACTCTACGTTTTGTAATATCAGATTGTGAGAGATTAGTCTTTTTCGATATTTTTTTAACAATTGCCTCATTTCTTTTAGAAAACTAAATTGCTTTACGCATAAGAAAGTTTACTACGTAGTAAACTTAAAAATAAGCAAAAATCTCATCTAACATTTTGAAACCTATTATGGAATGAGGGGTGCGACCCCACAAAGGGGTCGCACCCCGGTGCGGGGTTACGGAGGAGGTGGTATAGAAAAAAGACTAGAAAGTTGAATAGAATACAAAAA
>Ga0315288_10004623_pt1 | contig 17540 bp, 13 predicted proteins | sample YL17G11_20_MG_FD_203454 | JGI IMG/M metagenome (GOLD analysis project Ga0315288, IMG submission 203454) | Sediment microbial communities from Yellowstone Lake, YNP, Wyoming, USA - YL17G11_20 | ecosystem: Environmental > Aquatic > Freshwater > Lake > Sediment | place: USA: Wyoming | collected... | reverse complement strand
TGCGCCGTTGGATTTCGACAAGCGACGAGAACTTGTGAAGCGAGCGGCGGATGTCGAAATTCTGGCCTTCAATGATGCGCTGGGCGTGGGCGATCTCGCCGCGGAGCGGTTTCGAGGCGATCTCGCCGTCCTGGCGGGCCAAACCGTGCCTCCGGTAGAGCGTTCCGACGAGGCCGTAGCGTTCGAAAAGATCGTCCTCGAGGCTGATGAAGAAGCGCGACGTGCCGGGATCCCCTTGCCGTCCGGCCCGGCCACGAAGCTGACGGTCAACCCGAAGGCTCTCGTGCCGGTTCGTCCCGAGGACGTACAGCCCGCCTAGGGCGACGACGGCCTCGCGGCTCCGCTCATCGGCCCCGCCGAGTTTGATGTCCGTGCCCCGCCCCGCCATATTGGTCGAGATCGTCACCGCCCCGAGGCTCCCGGTTTCGGCGATAATTCCGGCCTCAAGCTCGTCGTTGCGGGCGTTAAGGATGCGGCAGGGGACGCCCTCTGCGAGTAAATCCGCGGCAAGTTCCTCGGACTCCTTGACGCTCAATGTGCCGACGAGAATCGGCCGGCCGGCGGCGTGGCCGCTCCGGATCTCCCGGACGAGGGTCCGGCGCTTGGCGGCCTGGTGGGTGAAGACCGCGTCGGGTTCATCGACCCGGATGCTGGGCCGATGGGGCGGTACGACGGTGACGCCCAGGGCATAAAACTCCCGGAGCTCGTCGGCCGAGGACCGCGCCGTGGCCGTCATTCCGGCCAGGCGGGGATATAGGCCGAAATAATGCTGGAGGGTAATCGAGCCGAAGACCCGGCCTTCGGACCGGCGTTTCAGTCCTTCCTTGGCTTCGACGGCCGCCTGCAGGCCGTCGGGCCAATGGCGTTTATCCATGACCCGTCCGGTGAATTCGTCGACGATCTCGATCCGGCCGTTCCGGACGATGTAATCCACGTCGCGACGGACGAGAGCCTGGGCATGGAGGGCGCAATAAAGGGCTTCGAGGAGCCTCTGGTTGGGAGGTTCGTAAAGGACGCCGCAGCCCAAGACGGACTCGACGCGCCGGGCGCCCGCGTCGGTCAGGAAGACATTTCGATGCTCCGCATCGGTCTCGTAGTCCCGCCCCGGAATGAGCGACCGGACAAGGGCGGATAGCCGGCCGGCGGCGAAATCGGGCCGTCCGGCGAGCCCGGCGATGACGAGCGGGATCCGGGCCTCGTCGATCAGGATCGAGTCCGCCTCGTCGACGATGGCCGCTTTGAACGGCCGGTGGACGCGGTCCCGGAGGACGATCGCGATTCTGTCTCGGAGGAAATCGAAGCCCGCCTCCTTGGCCGTCGCGTAGGTTACGTCCGCGGCATAGGCGGCCCGCTTCTCGGGGACGGCCTGGCCCTCCTGGACGCAGCCGACGGATAAGCCGAGGAGATTGTAGGCCGGACCCATCCAGGCCGCATCGCGACGGGCGAGGTAATCGTTGAACGTCAGGATATGGACGCCGCGGCCGGCAAGGGCGAGAAGAGACGCGGTAAAAACGGCGGCCAGGGTTTTCCCTTCCCCGGTCGGAAGCTCGGCCACGCGGTTTCGGGCCATGGCCAGCCCGGCGATTATCTGGACATCGTGGGGATCGAGGCCGAGGACGCGGCGTGATGCTTCCCGGACCAGGGCGAAAGCCTCGACCTCGAGGTCGCCATCCGATGCACCGGCTCGCGCCCTCGCCTGGAGGTCGTCCGACTTCAGCCGGAGCTCCGCATCGGAAAGGCGGGAATAATCATAAGATTTGATGGCATCGACGATCGACTGATAGCGATTGAGGTCCGTTTCCAGAAGATCGCCTCGGACCTTCCGGGCGAATCCGACAAGCTTTCCGGAAACGGCTGAACGGCGCGGCATGGGGGACCTCCTTTCCGCGATTCCGACGAACGGGGAAGACGGGACGGATGAGCGGACGCGAGAGGGGAAGGCGTCAGGACGCGCAAGGAGGCCCGCGGAGGGCGGGCCGGAGGAAGAACCGGTCGAAGAGACCGGCAAACCCGGAAAGAATCAGGAATCCGAGCAGGACGATCGGCGCAGGCGCCCGGATGGGGAGAAAAAGGAAGAAAGGCGGCAGGAAGATCGCTAGGGCGAGATAAAGAGGCCACCACAGCCGGAATCCGCCGCCGGAGGGGATCCGAAAATCGCGTCCGATCGTGAACTCGATCATTTACGTCCGAGTTAATACAATAGGTCCGCAATGCCGTGTTGTCAATACTCCTAAAATGAGAAATTTGCGCGTCTAATACCGTCTCTTCTATGAAAACAATGAAAGACTGGGCGAACCTTGCGGCCCGTTATCAAATTTGTTAACATATGAACGCCGTCCGTGATATTTTCTTCTTTCGAAGGGATTTCTTCGATATCTATGACCAACAAACACCAAGGATCAAGCGCAAAATCGACTTTATTCTTGAACTTATCGCCAACATGGAACGAGTCCCGGCAAAATTTCTTAAATCCATCAGAGACCCGGATGGCCTTTTCGAGATCAGGATTCGGGCCGGTGGAGATTCCTTTCGGTTCTTTTGCTTTTTCGAGACGAATCGTCGCCTCATCATCTTGAATGCGTTTCGGAAGGAGTCACAAAAGACACCTCGCTATGAAATCGAAAGAGCGGAAAAACTCAAAAGGGAATACTTTGCCGCGAAAAAGGATAGAGGATAAGGCCGTGTCTTCACCAGCGGAATTGACTTCGTTTGCCGCTCATTTAGATGAACGCTATGGGCTTCCCGGCGCTCCTCGGCGAGAAGAATTCGAGCGCAAAGCTAAAGCATTTATCATCGGAGAAATGCTCAAGGAAGCCCGCCGGGCAGCCCGGATGACCCAGGACGAACTTGCCTTAAAAGCCAAGACGAAGAAGAGTTATATCAGCCGTTTGGAGAATGGAAAAATCGATATTCAGATCTCGACGCTGTTCCGAATCATAGAACAAGGATTAGGCCGGACGGTCAACCTGACGATTCGATAGGCGGGCGGCCGTCCCGAAAGACTTTTCGGTCGAGGAGGCCGAGGCGGTTGGCGACGGCGGCCGTGCCCACAAGGTCGCCGGCGACGTTGTTTATCGTATGGCCGATGTCGAGGATCGGCCAGAGCGAGGCCAGAAGGGGGATGAGGGTGAGCGGCATATTGAGCGTTTGAAGGAGAATCCCCGAAATGACGATGCCGCCGCCTTTGACCCCCGCCGTCCCGGCCGAGAGAATGAGCCCGAGAAGGACGAACTGAACGAGGAGGGAGGGCGTCAAGGCCACGCCGTAGAGGTTCGCGGCGAAGACGGCGATAACGCCGACGGCGACGGCCATGCCGTTCTGATTCATCGTCGCCCCAAGCGGGAGGGAAAATCCCCAAATTTTCTCTTGAATCCCCATCTGCCGGTCGGCGACGGTCATGGCGATCGGGAGGGTCGCCCCGCTCGAGGTCGTGCTCGCCGCCACGAGCAGGGCCGGGGTCGCGTGTCGATAGAACCGGCCGACGGTCAGCCGCCCCAGAATTTTTATGACGGCCGGATAGAGAAGCGCGAGTAACAGGACTTGGGCGGCGACGTCGGCGCCGACAAACCGGGCGACGTCCTTAAGCATTTTCGCGTTGAAGGAGCCGACCATGTTGGCGACGAGAGCGAGAATCCCATAGGGTGAGATTTTCATGACCAGGTCGGTGACCTTGATCATCAGTCCCGCGGCTTCGTCCGCCAGCGTTTTCAATGTCCGGACGCGCTCGCCTAGGGCGAGCAAGGCCGCCCCGACGATCAGGGCGAAGACGATGACCTGGAACAGGTTCCCCTGGCTCATCGCCTCGACGGGGTTGGAGGGAAACCACGAGACGATCTGGTCCCAGAGATTGAGGCGGGAGGCTTCGACGCGGATGCCCGCGTCGAGCAAACCGGCCGCCTCGCGTCCGGGGCGGACGAGGAGCGCGACGGCCACGCCGACCGCCGCAGCGATGACCGAGGAGACGGCGTAATAAAGGACAACCCAGCCTCCGATCGACCGGAGCGACCGAAGATTCTCGAGTTTCGCCATCCCGGCGACGAGAGTGAAAAACGTCAGGGGAACGACGAGCATCGAGAGAAGGCGGAGGAAAATGTCGCCGACGGGCTTCAGGGCGGCCGCCTCCGGGCCGAGAAGAAGGCCGAGACCGATGCCGACGGCGATGCCGACCGCGATCTGGACATAGAGCGGCCGTTTGAACCACCACTTCATGGATGGTATTTTCCCTCAAATCGGTGATGGGAACAATGCGTTGCGTTTGCTAGTCGCACGAGGGCGTCGGCCTTCCCTTCCAAGCGCTCAGCATGATCGCCCAAGCGCAGCCGACGCCGGGACGGACGGAGATGGCGCCGAAGGGGCAATTGCTCAAGCACGCCCCGCACTCGATGCAAAGGTCGCGGTCGGTCATCTGGGCTTTTTTCCCGTTCATTTCGAAGACGGCGTGGGGGCAGACGTCGACGCACATGCCGCAGCCCGTGCACTTTTCCGGTTGATATTGAAGCGTCACGACGTCTTTCAAATAGCGCATCGGCATGGCGAATCTCCCGCTATCCCTTCAAAAACAATAAGGCGGCCGTCGCCGCGATTCCAAGGACCGTCGAAGCGGCGATGAGCGGAACGGCGGTCTTCATTTCCTTGACGACGCCCGAGAGCGAGGTGTAGGTCGACGAGCCCGTGAAGCTCATGGCCAGAAACGCCGAAATGGCCGGAAGGATGAAGACATAAGACAAGACGGCCGCCCATCCGGCGACGGAAGAAGGGGGAAAGCCTCGATAAACGATGACCAGAGCGGCCCAGAGGAGGCCGAGAAGCCCTCCCTTCCCAGCGAAGGCGCGGCCGGGAATCCAAGGAAGGAGGGCGGGCGTGAGGATGGTGCCGACGATAATGGCCCCGAAGATCGCCGGCCCGTCGAGGCGCAGAAACTGAACCCCGAGCAGGCCGAGAGCCCAGGCCAGGACGAAGCCGAGGAAGAATTTATTCCGGATAACGCCCGAAAGCTCGACCGGCGTCAGGACGAGCCGGTCCTTGAGACCAAATCGGACCAGGCGCATCTCGGGGGTAGCCTTCATCCCCGCGTCCATGAAGGCCTTGATGTCACCCGCCCGCACCGGACCGTAGACGACGCGGAATTTCGAGCGTTTGGCGACCTCATGGGCGGCGACATTAGGGGCACCAAGTTGGGGCAGGACGAGGGTGCGGGGCGAAACGACGCGCGTCAGGCCGGTCTCCTCGATGCGCCGGACGAGCTCGTCCGTGCCGAAGGTCCCCTTCCCCGCCGCGCACCAGACGTTGATCCCTTTCGTGTCGAGGACGATAATCCAGCCGTTCATCCCGTCGAGCGATGTCCGGAGGACATCAAAGCTGAGCTTGAAGTTGGCCGAGACGAATACCGGCGACCAGGCGTCGGGGGCGCCGACGGCGTAAAGTCCCGGCGGGACGAGATAACGCATCCGGCCGATCCCCCAGCGGACGCGCCAGTGGCCGAGACGGTCGCGGGAGGTCATCGTTGTCGAGACGACGGGAATAGAGCCGGCTCCAGACGTGATCCAGCCGGTGATCCAACGGGCTTTCCGGAGCGTCGCTAAGTCATTCTCGCGGCCGAGGTTTTTCTCCTCAGTCATGCCGCAGCAGCCCGGACCGCACTCGCACGAGGTCTCGCCTATTTGATCTAATCGCGACATGAATTTAGGGCTCATGGCCGTCTCCCTGTTCCGCAGCATCCATTGTTTTGATTATGACGCCGGACCGCATCGGTGAATTCCCCGACGGCGTCGATGATCAGGTCGCGCCGGTCTTCGGGGAGAAGGGCCGCGACCCCGTCGAAAAAGCCGTTGAAACGGTCTTCGATCGCTTGATATGTCATCCGGCCTTGGTCGGTCAATGAGATGACGACATAACGTCGATCTTTTTCGCTCGCCGTCCGGTTGACGAGACCGATGAGGACGAGGCCCTGGATCGTCCGACTGAGGGTGCTCGTATCCAGGCCCAACGACGTGGCAAGGTCGACGAGCGAGACTTCTCCTTTGTTCCCGACTTCGAGGAGGGTGTGGCACTGGGCCAAGGTCAAGCCGCAGCAACTGTCCTGGGTTTCAAAAGGCGCCACGATCTCGCGTTCGAGCTGCCTGATCTTTTCCCGAAGGAGCCTGATTTTGTCGATTTCCATTTATGTCCCGCCTGATATACTATACATTATCAATTATTGTATTATACAATTATTGATAATGTCAATATATTTTTTCCAAGTAGGGGTCAAACCTACACATCTGACAAATTTCAATGATTATATTGGAAGAAAATGTCAGATGTGTAGGTTTGACCCCGTCTTTTTTAAATCTGGGGTTTACGGAGAGCGATCGGCTGATAGTGACGTTGGCGGATCCTGTGATTGAGGAATTCGACGAAGACCGAGAACGCCATGGCGAAATAAACATAGCCCTTCGGGATATGGACGCCCATACTCTCGGCGACCAACGTCACCCCGATGAGGAGGAGAAACGACAAGGCGAGCATTTTGATCGTCGGATGCGTCTCGATGAACCGGGCGATCGCGTTAACCGAGAGCATCATGATGACGACGGCGACGACGATGGCGATGACCATCACCCCGATCTGTCGAACCAACCCGACGGCCGTGATCACGGAATCCAACGAAAAAATGATGTCCAGGATCATGATCTGGAGGACAACTCCCATAAATTTCCGGGCCGCCTTCCGCTTATGCTCCTCGGCGGGGATTTCCAGGCTGTCGTGGATCTCGCGGGTGCTCTTCGCCAGAAGGAAAAGCCCGCCGACCAATAAAATGATGTCCCGGCCCGAAAACTCCCGGCCGAAAACCTCAAAAAGAGGCCGGGTCAGCCGCATGATCCAGGTCAGGGAGAGGAGCAGGGCGATCCGGCTGATCATGGCCAGGGCGAGGCCGACGACCCGGGCTTTTTCCTTCTGGCCCTCGGGGAGCCGCCCCGCGAGGATGGAGATAAAGACGATGTTATCGATGCCCAGGACGACCTCAAGGGCGGTCAAAGTCAGCAGGGCGACGAGCGCTTGGGGATTCAACAGCCAGTCCATCGGCCGCTCCTTCCGAAAATTTTCCTCATTATAGCCCAATCAGGGAGGGGCGGGAATGGCGATAAAACGCGACCCTGCGTTTATTTCCGATACGCAACCTTTCCACCGACGATCGTGTAGAGAATCTCCGTCGCCGGAATTTCGTCCTCCGGACAGGTCATCAAATCCTTCGAGAAGACGGTTACGTCGGCCAGCTTTCCGGCGACGAGCGAGCCCTTGAGGTTCTCCTCGAAGGCCGCATAGGCGCCGTTGAGCGTGTAGGACTTGAGGGCTTCCTCCCGGGTCATCTTCTGGTCGCCGAAGAAAACCTCGCCGTTCTTCATCTTCCGGGTCACGCCGGCGTAAAAGCTCGGGATCGCGTCCACGGCCTCGACGGGCGCGTCCGTTCCGTTGGAGATAACGGCGCCCGCGTCCATAAGCTTCCGCCAGACATAAGCTCCTTCCTCGGCCCGCTTCGCCCCGAGCCGCTTGTAGACCCAAGGCCCGTCCGACGTGCAGTGGATACCCTGCATGGCGGCGATGACGCCGAGCTTGCCGAACCGGGGAATATCGGCCGCAGCGATATGCTGGGCGTGCTCGATCCGCCACCGGGTGTCCTTGGCCTCGGGATGGGACTTGAACGCCGCCTCGTAAATATCAAGGGTTTCGCGGTTGGCCCGGTCGCCGATGGCGTGGACGCAGAGCTGGAATCCGTTTTCGGCCGCGATCCGGGCCGTATCCTTCAACTCGGCGATGTCCTCGGTGTTAAGCCCGGTGCTCGACGGCAGATCCTCATAAGGCTCCAGGAGCCAGGCTCCGCGAGGCCCTAAAGCGCCGTCAATGAGCCGCTTGATCGACCGGACGGTCAGATGATTATTCCCATATCCGCTCACCTTGAGCTCGGCCGCTTTCTCGGCCAGCTGCTTATTGCCCGCGCTCAGCATGGCGTAAATGCGGACCTGAAGCTTTCCTTCGTCGATGGCCTTTTTATACAAATCGATCGTCCCCGTTCCGGCCCCCGCATCATGGACGCTGGTCAATCCCTTGGATAGGCATTCCTGATTGGCGAGCTCCACGATCTTCATCTGCTCGGCCTGCCGTTCCTCCGGCGTCCGGGCGTCGGCAGTCCGGGCAAGGGCGCCCCGGACCATTCCCTGGGCGGTTTCGATGAAAGCCCCGATGGGTTGCCCCTTGGCGTCTTTAACGATCTCCCCTCCGGAAGGATTGGGCGTTTTGGCCGTCACTTTTCCCATTTCCATGGCCTTGGCGTTGGCCAGGCAGGAGTGGCCGCTGGCGTGGGTCAGGACGACCGGATTGTCCGGCGAGACTTTGCTCAGGGCGGTATGAATGGGAAAGCCCTGGACGTTGGGCTCGGGGACTTTGTCCCATTTCTCCTGATGCCAGCCCCGTCCGGTAATGGGCTCGCCGGGTTTGGCCTTTTTGACCGCCTCGGCGACCATGGCTACGATCTCTTCCCAGCTCTTCGTCTTGGTCAAATCCAACGAAAGCTTGGCTTGGCCGATCCCGGTGAAATGGAGATGGGAATCGATCCAGCCGGGCGTGGCCAGATTCCCTTGAAGGTCGATGACTTCGGTCGCATCGCCGATATACCGGGCGATCTCCTTCGCCGCGCCGACGGCGACGATCCGATCTCCGCGCGCGGCTAAGGCCTGGGCTTCCGGCTTAGCCGGATCGAGGGTGACGATTTTGCCGTTCGTCAGGACGAAAGTCGCCGGTTCGGGTTTTCGGACGCATCCGGCGGCACAGCCGGCCAGGACGAGGGCGAGAAAGGCGAACCAGAAACGGGACGAAGGATTTTTTGACATGGCGTTCGGGCCTCCTGATCTTCCCTATTTATCCGAATCGAGCGGCATTTGCAAGCGGGGGAAGGACTGACCGTCGAACGATTTCAACATTGCGCGTCCTCAGGAGAGCCCGCGGCATGGAACGGCCTTCACTCCAGATCGGGTTTGATGAACCGCCGGCCCCCGGAAACGCTGACCTGATTCGGGGCTCCCCCTAGTTCAAGGGGGAGTTGAGGGGGTGAGTATCGATAAAGTCAACGTCTTGATAGCGTTTCCGTTTCTCGGCGCCTTGGTTTCTTGGATATTCGACCTTTCACCGTGTCCCTCGAAGGGCGATGCCCGTCACCTACCCCTCGGCGTCCGAGAATCCGGGAGCCTCGAAGAGCGTCTGCGGGGCGGCAAACCCTCATCACGTTTCGGCCGTCCCCGGCCGCGGTTCGGAGTGTAACGTTAGGCAAGCGAAATAATAAACTGTTCGACGGTCAGGAAGAAGGGATGCCATTGTATAATAGCAAAGCCTAAGGCCTCTCGGTTGTCTAATGGGTTGGATACCACAAACATGAAAAAATCGCCCCCTCGAAAAGTCCTATGGATATGTCTGGGAGCCTCCCTCCTGGTCCTGACGAGTTGCGGGACGCTCGACGTCGCCGGCCGATGGCGCGAGACCGAGATCGCCGTCGACGGCCGGCTCGACGACTGGCAAGGGCGGCTCTACGACTTCAAGGACATGAACATCTCTTTCGGAGTCGAGAACGATGACCAGTTCCTTTATTTAAGCCTGCGGGCGGCCGATCCCCGTGTCCTGGGACAGATCCTCCGCTCGGGCCTGGTCGTCTGGTTCGATCCGCGAGGCGGCAAGGACCGGATCCTGGGAATCCACTACCCCCTCGCCCGGGACTGGAATGATTTCCGAGGCCTTCCGTCGGGTGATCGGGAAGCCCGCGGCCGGCGCCGCGAGGAAGCTCAAGAGCGACTCGGGGAGGCCGAAATCATCGGCCCCGGCCGGGACGAAAAGGCGCGCTTCAAGATCGGGGAGATTCCCGGCATCGAACTGGCGTCCCATCGGGCCGCCGGCGTCTTCGTCCTCGAGTTGAAGGTCCCCTTCGAAAAAACCGAGGGCGCCCCCTACGCCCTGGGGACGAAGCCGGGCCAGGTCCTGGGAATCGGAATCGACACCCCCAAGCCCGATTTCGTCGTGCCCGGGCGCGGCATGGGCGGCCCCGGCATGGGCGGTTTCGGGCCGCAGGGCATCGGCCGGGGCTACCCTGGCCGGGGCGGGATCATGATCGGCCGGGGTCTGCGCGGCGCCGAACCACTGAAGCTTTGGCTCAAGGCCCGGCTGGCCGAATCTCCTCTTTAGCGTTCCCTCACCAAGTCCGGTAATCGGGCTCCGGCGCGGGCGCGTTCTTGAGAATCCGCTCGATTTTCACCATCGCTTCGTCCGTGAGGAGGGCTACGGCCTCGATCGCTTTCATGTTCTCGACGACCTGCTCGGGTTTCGACGCGCCGGTGATGACCGTGCTCACTTGAGGACATTTCAGGCACCAGGCCAAGGCCATCCGGGCAAGGCTGATCCCCAGCTCCCCGGCGAGGCGATCGAGTTTCCGGACTTTGTTCATCCGTTCCTCGAACTCGGGGCCTTCGTAACGATTCCGCAGCCAGCCGTATCCATGTAAAGTCGGCCGCGTCCCGGCGGGAATGCCCTTTCGGTATTTCCCCGTCAGAAGGCCGCCGGCCAGAGGGCTCCAGATCGTCGTCCCCAATCCGAAATCCCGATAAAGACGGGTATATTCCTTCTCGACGCGCTCACGGACAAACATATTGTACTGGGGCTGTTCCATGGCCGGAGGGACCAGGCGTTCCCGGCGGGCGACCTCAGAGGCGGCCCGGATCTCCTCGGCGCTCCATTCGCTCGTCCCCCAATAAAACGCCTTCCCCCGGTCGATGAGATGGGACATGGCCCGGACCGTCTCCTCAATCGGAGTGTCCTTGTCCGGCCTATGGCAGAACAGAAGGTCGACGTAATCCATCTGGAGCCGCCGGAGAGAAGCGTCCGTCCCCTCGATGATATGTTTGCGCGAGAGACCGTTGTCGTTCGGCCCGCTCCCTCCCCAGAAAATCTTCGTCGAGACGACGAGGTCGGACCGTTTCCATCCCGATCGCTTGATGACGTTCCCCATCATCGTCTCGGCCTTGCCGCGGGCATACACTTCGGCCGTGTCGAAAAAGTTCACCCCGGCATCGTAGGCGGCCTTCATGCAGGCGGCCGCCGCGGCCTCATCGATCTGGTCGCTGAACGTCACCCACGACCCGTAGGATAAGGCCGAGACTTTGAGTCCCGAAGCTCCGAGAAACCGATATTCCATTCTCCTCCGTCCTTTCTCCGAAAACCAGACGACCCCCTTTCCGGCGAAAGGGGGTCGTTCGAGACGTTGACTAGGTTTTAATCGATAACGCAGCCTTATTTCATCGAGTCCATGACTTCCTGATAAGCCTTCTGGGCTTCCAGGACTTTGGGGTCCTGCATGAACGGGGCGGCCTTGCCCATGGCGGCCATCATCTTGCCCATGACCGCTTCGAGGCGGCCCATGACCGGCTTGAACTCCTCGGGAGGATTATCCTGAGTCTTGAACTCGGGATATTTTTCCCCGATGGCCTTCATCTTCGGGGCAAGATCCTTCAAGGTCGCGGTGATCTTCGTCATCGCGGCGACGACATCGTCGGCCGTGGCGACTTTCTCGAGGTCGGCGACAAATGTCTCGTTCGCGGCGACGAATTTCTCGACGAACGGGATGGCGTCGGCGTACTTGCCGGTCACGACCGGCGTAGCGGTATCGGCGGCCTTGTCGCCTTTCTTGCAGGCGACGACGCCGACGACCAGGAACGCAACAGCAAACAAAACAAAGGCTTTACGCATAACTCCTCCTCAAAAAATCCAGACGGATGGGCGGTCTTATCTCAAGCTCCCCATGACGGCGTCGTAGGCTGCCTGAGCTGCCACGACCTTCGGATCCTGGGCATAGGGGGCTACTTTGCCCAGAGCGCCCATCATTCGGCCCATCATGCCGGTGAGTTTGTCCATCGCCGGCTTAAGCTCGGCGGGCGGATTTTCCTGATTGTTGAATTCGGGATATTTCTCCCCGATTTCCTTCATCTTCGGGGCCAAAGGCTTCATGGCCTCGGTGTATTTGTTCATCGCCGCGGCGACATCATCGGCGCTTTGAACCTTATCCAGGTCGTTGAGATAGGCTTCCGTTGCGGCGGTCATTTTTTCCAGGACCGGGAACACGTCCGCATACTTGCCGGTAGCTGCGGGGGGGGTACTCGGCTGACCCGGCTCGGCCGGCTTGTCGCCCTTCTTGCAGGCGGCAACACCCAAAACCAGGAACACGACGGCGAACAGAACAAGTGCTTTACGCATGACTCCTCCTTTCAGGAATGCGGCCGAACCATAACACAGCCCAGCCTGAAAATCAAACACCCGGACGCTGACCGTATAACAGTTTGTTTTTTCGAACTGAATTCGCGCGCAGAGAGCCTCCAAGCGTCCGCGGACGGCCGGAACGTGATGAGGGTTTGCCGCCCCGCAGACGCTCTTCGAGGCTCCCGGCTTCGGACGCCGACGTTTCAGAGACCATCGAGGCCGACTTGAGGCCTCCGAGCTGGTAAAAGGGGAGGAGCGTAAGGACCGAGGCGCCGAGAAGGAGCGTCGAGGAGGCGGTTCATCAAACCCGATCTGGAGTGAAGGCCGTTCTCGGACGCTCAGAGGCTCGATTGGCCGTTAAGCGACAAAGTGTATAACGGTCTGCCCGGCCGCACCGGCCGGTCTTCGAAATCACCCCCGTCCGCAGAGGGCGGGAAAGGGGCAGAAACGGCAGGCGTCGTCCTCCGCGGCGGGCTCGAACGGCCGGCCGGGGTCGGCGATCTCGGCCAAGAGGGCATCGATGAGCCGGCCCATCGTTTCGACCCTTTCGTGGCGCGTTTCGGGGGCGACCGCCTCCCCTTTCCGCCGGCTCTCGAAAGGAGAAAACTCGGCTTCCGGGCCGAGCCTGTTTCTCCCCAGCAGGATGAAGCGGCTATGGACGCGGTCGGCCGGAAGCTTCATGTCCCCGGCCAGCAGCAGGGTATACAGAGGCAGTTGAAGGCTCTTGACCGCCCGCCCCCAGGTCGCCCGCGCCTCGATATCAAGGCGGCCGAAATCGATTCCGAAGGACCGGGCGTCGTGAGACGTCTTGTAATCGAGGACGAAAAGATCGTCGCCCCGCCGCTCCGTCCGGTCAATCCGGGCTTTGAGCTTGAATCCGGCGCGTTCCCCGGAGACGGCCCGTTCCAATCCCAGGATCATCAGGTCTTTTCCCTCCCCGGCCAGGTTCGCGAGGACCGGCTTCTGATAGAGCCTCAGGAAATCGGCGAGATGGCGTCGCGTCTGATGCCTCAAGAGAAGCGCCGCGCCGCCCGCCTCTCCGCCGTAAAAACCGGCGAACTTCCGGTCGACGAGGTCCCTCAAGTCATCCTCCCGGAGATCGCCGGGGCGAAGAGGCCGGCCGGTGAAAGGCTTGAAATATTCCTCCAGGACGGCGTGAACGAACGTTCCGATGTCTTTTTTCTCCATTTCTTCGGCGAGGTCTTCCTTCTCGCTCAGTCCGAGGACATAAGCATAATAGAATCTGAGCGGGCAGCCGAGATACGTGTCGAGGGCGGTGGCGGAGTAGCGGAATCCGCGGAGGAAATCGGCCATGACCGGCGTCTTCGGCGCGGGGGCCGGGTCCGCCGTCTTGAGGTCCACCCGGTACGCGACGGTCCGAACGAAACGCGTTCCCTCCGTTTCCCCCGCCCGCTTCTGCGTCTCCCAGAGAAGCCGCTCGACAAACCGGCTTCGTTCCCGGTCGTTGTTTTCGACGAAGAACACATGAACCGCTTTCGCCCCCCGGATGAGAACGTCGAGATGGTATTCCATCCCCCGCTCTTCGTCCCGGTACGTCGGGAGGCCGAGCGCCCGCCGCACTCCGGCGGGGAGGAGCGAATCGCTCCGGGCGAAGGCCGGGAGGACCTCCTCGTTGGCGTCGAGAAGATAGACGTCCTCGAACGGAATGCCCCGCGTTTCCCAGAAGCCCAGGACCTGGAGACCGCGCAGGGGGGTGCCGGCGAAAGGAACTCTCGCTTCGGCCACGATTTTACGGAAGAGATGGACGTAGCTCGCGGCCTCGCGGAAGACGACGGTCCGGAGGAGCGAGCGGGCCAGCCCCTCGATCCGGCCCATGAAAGCCTCGGCGTAGGGGTGAAAGAAACGGTGCAGCCGGGCCGTGCTGTTTTCGTAGACATGATCCAGGACGCGGGCCAGCTTCGCGGCGAAATCGCCGACGTCGCGAATCGCCCGGAAGGGCGCGATCGTCGCCTCATGGATCGCCTTGAGATGGACGAGGAACTCGGCGGGGGCGGGAGCCCCCTCCACGCCCCGGGTTTGCTCCTGGATTCTGTTCCGGACGCCCTCATCCCCTTCGATTTCGTCGAGGGGCCAAAAAACCTTGGTCCGCCGGCGGACGAGCTCGTCTTCAACGGCGTGGACGAGGATGCGGGTCAGGTCGGCCCGGCGATCGCGTCCCGGAAAATAGAGGTTCTTGGAATAGGGATGAAGGAGGAAGCGCAGGTAATGGGGGGCATAAATCCGGCCCTCCTCCATGGACTGGACGACTTCGAGGAGGCGCTCGAAGAAGCCGGCCACGGGCGTGCGGGCCAGAGGAAAGCCGAGGGAGATATTGAACCGCTCCTCGTCGAGGGCGGCCAGCGTCTGCTGATAGAGAGGGAAAAGCGTCTCCGAGGAAGGGAGGACGATCACCCGGCCCTCATGAAGGCCATGGGGATCGACGAGCTTGTCTATGATTACGGCGTTCAGGGCGGAAATCTGGCCGTGGGTATCGGGGCTTTTAATGAAGGCGACGGGCGTCGGCGGCTTGGGGTCGGGGGCCGCGGCGGCGGCTCGGACGGCCGGATCATCGACCCGGTAGCGATCCAGAGCTTCCCCGAGGCCGCGCCCGGCGAGAAGGAAAAGCCGGCCGATGTCCCAGCCGATCGCGGTCCGGATGATGTCCGTCTCCACCTTGGCCGAGGAGAAGAAGCCGGCCAAGGCGAGAAGGTCGAGGTCGGGGAAAAGGCCGGGATCGAAGCGCTCGGCCACGGCCCGGAGACGCGAAGCCGGGGTCGTCAGGCGGAGGGCCGAAAGGCGGTCGTAGAATTTTTCGAAAAAGAACGAGAGCCGTTGAAGCCTCTCCCGCGTCTCCGCGGGAACGGCCTCGTCGGCGACGGCCTCGACCCGGATGAGGTCTTCCTTGGATGCGCCCGCCGCGGCCAGCTCCTCGAGGTCGCGGAAAAGCCTGATCCCGAGGGGGAAGAAATAGTCGGCTTCGAGGAAGGCGTCCCGGCCCATCCGGTCGGGAGCGGCGCGGTGGAGGTCGAAGAGGATCGCCGCCGCGTCCAGGACGTCGATCGGGCGGCCGCCCAAACCGAGGCGTTCGGTATAAACCCGGTCGACGAAGCCGTCGAGCGAGTCGATCCGCGGGGGGATGATCCCGGCGCCTACGCGGCCGGCCAAATGCTTGCGGAGGTAATAACCGGGTCTTTTTTCCGGAAAGACGATCCAGGACCGGGAGTAATCGCGGCCGGAGGGGCGGAGGCATGCGGCGATCGCCGCGATCAAGCCTTCGCCCGGCTGGACCAGGACGACGCGCGGGCCGCTCACGAAAGCTCCTCCCCATCGCGGCTGTCGATATATACGAGGACGGCCCGGACGGGTCGGCCGGGGAAGATCTCTCGGAGAATAGCGGCATAGCCGCGGACCTGGGCGCGGTCGCTCTCCCGGGACTCGCCTCCCGTCTTGAAATCCGCGACCCGGACCTCGTCCGGATCGACGACGACGCGGTCCATCCTGAAGACCCGGCCGGCCGCGTCGCAAAAGTCGAACTCGCGCAACACCCGCCGGCCGGGACGCCGGACGAAAAGCTCGCCCAAGGGCGAGCCCTCGAACGCGGCGGCGATCGAGCGGCCCATCTCGGTGAACAGAGCTTCCTCGGGCTCGGCGGGGACGAGCCGGGCGACAGCGGCGGAGGCGGCCCGCTCCCAGCCTCCCGTCTCGACGATCTCCAACTCGGCCAGGATCCGGTGGGCGATTTCGCCGCGGCGGACGCGGCCGAAGTTCAGCGAAGTTCGCGTTTTCGGGAGCGGCTCGAAGAGGCCGGGCAACCGGACCAGCGAAGCCTTGGACGCCGCCTCGGAAGGTTTGTCCCTCAAGGCGGCCCCCGGGCCGGGGACGACGGCATCGGGGCGCCCGGCCAGGCCGGCTTCGATCAGGTCGAAAGGAAAATGATCGCCCGGACTTTTAACGCCGACCACATAGAGCTCGGCCCGGGCCCGAGTCATCCCGACATAGAGCATGTTGAGCAGGCCGACCCAGTCCTTGGTTTTCTGCTCTTCATAAACCTCTCCGAGCTCGGCGTCCGCCTCGGCGATCGCCGAGGTGATTTTATAAACGTGCAGGCCGTCATCCTTATTCTGAACGAAGAAATCCGGAGGCCGCCATTCCTGGCCGTACAGGAGGAGGATGACGACCGGAAATCCCAAGCCCTTGGCCTTGTGGATGCTCATGATCCGGACGGCGGGAATCTCGCGGGGAACGTCGATCGTCCAAGCCGATCCCTCGGTGTCCGAAGCGCTCAAAGTGAGGAACTCCCGAATGTCGTTCCGCCCGCGGCCTTCGAACTCCTTGACGGCCTCCAGGAGGCGGGTCAAGGCGGCCTCCTCATCGGGAAAGAGGGCGAAGACGTCAAAAACCCGGAAAATCAGGGTTACGAGGTCATAGATCGGGAAGAAACCGACCGCTCGGAATCCCCTTTCGAAATAGCGGTCCCAGAGGACGGGATGGCGCTCGCGGAAGGCCGGGTAAAGCGGGACGGCGCCCGCCCGACGGCAGGCGAAAAGGAAATCCCGGAGGGAATCCGGAGCGACGGCCGCTCCGCTCCGGGCGAGGTCGCCCCGATCGCCTTCGAGCCGCCGGCGGAAGATGTCGCCGAGGAGAAAGGCGGCGAAGGACAGATCGTCGGGCGGCGAGTCGAAAAAACGGAGGAGGGCCAGGACCTCACGGACGACTTTGCGGAGGCGGATGTCGAGGCTGCTGAAAGGGATGAACGGGATCTTTTTCTCGTTGAGCCAGGAGGCGACCCGGACAACGTCTTCGTTTTTGTAGGTCAGGACGGCGATATCCCCCGGGGAGTACCCGCGCCCGCGGAGCCGGGCGATGAGGTCCTGGATCTTTTTCTTCTCGGGCAGGGCGTCCGCGCCGGAGGACGAGTCGACGTCGTCGCCTCCTTCCGGGCCGTCGTCCGCCGCCCCATCTTCCTCCGTCGTCCTCTCAAGGACGGAGACCTCCACGTATCCGGGCTCGGCCAGGGATGCCTCGACGTCTTGTTCAAAATTCAGGAGACCGCTTAACCTCGCGTAAGCGGCATATCGCTCCCCGACGTCCTTCGCCGCGGCCGGAATGTCCGCGGCGGCCCGCGGCGTCTTTTTAATTCCCCCAACGTCCTTGGGTTCGTCCGATTTCCCCGAGAAGTCCAGTTGAAGGAAGATCCGCTTAACGAAATCCAAAATAGCCTTCCGGCTGCGCCAGTTGGTCTTCAGCTCATCGACGGACGCTTCCGCGGG
>Ga0315288_10004622_pt1 | contig 17541 bp, 14 predicted proteins | sample YL17G11_20_MG_FD_203454 | JGI IMG/M metagenome (GOLD analysis project Ga0315288, IMG submission 203454) | Sediment microbial communities from Yellowstone Lake, YNP, Wyoming, USA - YL17G11_20 | ecosystem: Environmental > Aquatic > Freshwater > Lake > Sediment | place: USA: Wyoming | collected... | reverse complement strand
GGGGGGGGGGGGGGGGGGGGGGGGGGGGGGGGGGGGCAGGCAGGGGTTGGTGCGTGCGTGTGTGTTTTTGGGGGTGCAAATGGAGCGCGTGTTCGTGTGTGCGTGTGTGCGCGCGCGTGCCTTTGAGGACGGGGTGCAAAAAGAAACGCTGCGGAAAAGCTTTTTTCCACTCCCACACTAGCGTGTGCGGCGAGAAGACGCTCTTCTCTCGCACCCCTTGTTGTTAATTGTGTTGTTTGCGCGCTCGCTCATTCCGATCGACCCCTCCACCCCCTCACCATGGGCCCTTCCAGGCTCAGGCATTACACTGCGACACCAGAGGTGAGCGAGCGGAGGGCGGGCGTGGATACACAGGGCGTGGAGCGGGCGACGCGAAATCGGAAAAGGCGCCCGCCTCGCCAGAGCGCCACCTTGATCAACCTCTCCCAACTTCCTTTCCCTCTCTCTCCCCTTTGCTTCCCCCGCCTTGCAGTCCGCCGCCGCCGCCCTCCTCGCGCCGGGCGCCTTCGTCGCCTGCCACGCCGGCCCGGGCGACCTCCAACACATCAAGGAGGAACCCTGGGAGCCCGCGACCGGCCGCGATGCCGCCCTGTACGCCGCCATCCGCGGGTCCGTCTCCGCGTCGGCGGCCTCCCCCCCGGCGGGCGGGCGGGCAAGCGCGGCCTCCACCATGCCCCCCGGCTGCGTCGCCCGGACGGTCACCTTCAGCCCGGCCCCCGCGCACACGTCCGCCCTGGGGTCGGCCCTCACTAACAAGGCTGCCCTGTTTGTCAAGGTCAAGGAACGGACGGTCGGGCCGGTGGGGGCGCTGGTGGGGGGCGGGCAGGCCGCCGTCCCGCCGCCCTTCATCCTCGCCACCGCCGTCTCCCTGTCCGCGGGCGGCGGGCCGTGGGTGACTTTCATGCACCACACCATCACAGTGGACGCAGGCGTAGTAGGGGGCGGTGGTGGTGGTGGTGGCGGGTGCTTCATACAGTTCTGCGGCGCCCCCGTCCTGCCCCGGTGGGTGGGCGGGCCGCTCAAGACTAGGGGCGCGGCGACGGTGGAGTCCCTGTTCACCACCTCCGCCGCGCAGGCCCTGGCCTGGCTGGGGGGCTTGCTAGGGGAGGGCGAGAAAGAGGGGGAGGAGGTCGCGGCGGTGGTGGAGGCGGGCAGGGATGGCCGGCCCTCGTCGGCGTCGTCCTTGTACGGCCACGGGGGCGGGGGTGGAGGCGGCAGCCCGGAGGACGGCAGACAGGGGGCCGCCCTGCCGGCAAAGGTGGCAGCCTCGCCCGCCCCGCCCCGCCGCTACCCGGCCCTGGCGACCCTAGGAGCCTGTTTCGCGGGCTCGCCCGTGAAGGGGGGCGGTAGTGGGAGCATCCAGGAGGTGGTGACAGTTGACGGCGACCGGTTTTGGGACGCGGCCGAGGAGTGATAGGGTACGTGTTTGTTGTGTTGCGTTTTTTTTTTCTAATATTTTACAAAGCACGAGGGCGCTCGTTGGTCACCCGCATTCTCAGCGGCTGTCCGTGGTGGCGCTGCCACTGCGGTGGTGGCGCCCACCGCCGCCGCCGCCGCTCCCAACACCCTGCCAGCCCGCCGCGGACGCCCCTTCAAGCACCTGCCGGGCCGCCCCGATCAGGGCCGCCCGCGCCGCCCAGACGGCCTCCGTGTTGGTGCCGGCCGTGGGTGGCGGGGGCAGCGCCCGCACCGCGTCGACGGCCAGGCGGGCGTGGTGTGCGGCGAGGCGGGCGGCCCGGGCCAGGCCGCGCGTGCCTTCGACCAGTGCGGCCGCCCGGCGCGCCGCGCGCTCGCCCGTGGGGCGGGAGGAGGGGCCGCCCATGCGGCGGCCACTGCCGCCGTTATTACTGCTGCTCCTCAGGTAGGACAATAGTTCGGGCGCTTCCTCTGCCGCGTACAGGACGGGCGCGGTGACCAGGCCCGCCCGCAGGGAGGTGAGCGGCGGGAGGAGGGGGCGGGAGGCAGGGGCGGCAACGGGCGGTGGCAGGTGGTCTGCCACGTCTGCCGCGACCGCCCGGGCCAGGGCCAGGTGGATGCCGTACGCCCGGGCCAGGGCCGGCACGCCGCTGTCGGTGGAGGAGGAGGGAGTGGAGCTGCCGGCTGTCGGGCGACCACCCCCACTGCCCACGCTCGCCGGCCCCAGCCCGCCTCCCCAGCCCGCCTCCAGGGCGGCAGCCTCGAGGGCGTTCGCCAAGAACGCGCCGCCCGTCCGGAAGGCGCGGCGGATGTAGGCGCCCAGGGCGGACGCCTGGGTGTGGGTGGCGGTGGCGGTGGCGGTGGCGGTGGCGGTGGCGGTGGCGGTGGCGGTGGCGGTGGCGGTGGCGGTGGCGGTGGCGGTGGCGGTGGCGGTGGGAGAGGGTCGAGGCCGTGGTTGTTGGGGCGCCGCCGCCGCGTCAAGGCTGGGGCGGAACGCCCGCTCCTCACCACTGCCGCCATCACTCGCGTCCGCCATGGCCGCCCCCGCCACCGAGTCCTCCAGGGAGGCCGCCACCAGGGCGGCAATGCGGACGGAGCCCAGGGAGGCGGCAGTCGTCGCGGCCCGGGCGAGGAGAAAGTCACCCGCCAGGACGGCGGCCGCGGACGGTTGCCGGGATTGAGGGCGGGCAGCGTGGTGCGGTTCAGTGCTATCCTCCTCCTTCCTGTGCCGCCCGCAACACCACAGCGCCGCCAGCCAGGGCGCAGGCGGCGCAGGCGGCGCACCCACCATCGCCGGCTCACCCAGCCACCCACCCATCAACAACCCGGCCGCGTCCGCCCGCCCATGCAATAGCGCGGCAGCCCGGGCCATGGCCGCCACCTCTGCCAGGCGCTGCACCCGGCGACGTTGCGTCGGTGGTGGTGCACCCGGGGGGGTCAGGTCGACGGGGACGGGGTCGGACGCGGACTCGCCCTCAGGGCCCGCGCCGCCCAGGGCAGTTGCCATCAAAAGCACGATGCACGGGTTGAACAGGGCGCCGCCGTGCTCGTCCAAGGGCAGCGCCCCCAGCAGGGCCGCCCGGGCGGTGGGAGGCAAGCCCGAAGATGAGCCACCGGGGCCGCCCACCGCCGCGCCGGCCGCGGCCCGGACGCGGGCGAGGACGGCGGCCGCCTCCGCGGTGGCCAGGGAGAGCGGGTCGTGGGAGGCGCCAAGGGTGCGGAGGCTGCCGCCCGCCCGCCCGGGGCTCGCCGTCGAGGGCGGCGTCGTGAAGGAGGGCGGGGTGCGGTCCGAGCCGGCCGTGTCGCCGCCCAGTGCGCCAGCGCGCTGCGTGCGCCCAGCCCGCCGCCCGCTCCAGAAGGCCGGCGCCGACGCCGGCTGCTGCTGCTGCTGGGCGGCCGCCTCCCGCCGGCTACCTGCAGGCTGGCCCGCGTCCGCCACCGCGTCGATGGCGTCCTCCAGGGTCAGCGGCAGCGGCAGCGAACCGGGCGGGGAGGAGGCCGGGCTGCCGGCGGACGGCGCGGCGGCCCCGTCCTGCCTGGCCACGGCCGCCCAGGGGGCCGCCGCGCGTTCGAGGCCGGCGGGCGTGCCGAGGTGCCATTTGCTGGAGCTGAGGGGGGCGCCCGCGACCTCGGCGGCAGCGGCCAGGACGGCGGCCTTGGAAGGGGAGGAGTGGACGCCCATGTTCATTCACCCCCACTCTCTGCGCCCTTTTTTTATACGCGTGGGCGAAAAAGGGACAAGGGTAGCCCTCTGTGACGAGAGGGCGCCAGCTGTTTGAAATGAGTGGAAAAAATGAGCGAAAGAAATAAGGCGGGTGCCACTCAGGTCGCCTCCGAGATAGGCCTCGGGCGCCTCACAAAGTCAACCCCCTGTGCGTCTTGTCACGGGCCCGTTGAGTGGGCCTGGCGTGGTTGGAGCGTGGAATGGGCGGTGCCCGGGCTGGTAGGGCAGCGACAAGGAGCGCGCAGCCCGATTGTGGAGAGTGTTTATTTGGGTGCAGCCACTGCCAGGCCGGTGCAGGACGTCCCAGGCCTTACCAGAGCGTGGGAATCGTGCGGTGAGTGGGATTGGTGGAGCGCGCTAGGGCGGGATAGGGGTATGCACGGGCGGCGTCTTGAAAAACGGCGTGGGGATATATGGTGGATTGCAACATAATCTCGACTTGCACATGTTTTCCAACCTGCGTCTACTTTATCCCTTCATCATCGTCCCGCCGCCTCTCTCTCTTGTCGTTTTTATCTTTCTTGGACCGGCGCGGAGAGGCGGACCGGCGGCGGTGGCGGCGCTTTCCGTCACGGCTGCTGTCGCTGTCGCTGCCGGAAGAGGAAGAGGAAGAAGAGCGCCGCCGGTGCTTTCGCTTTTTCTTGTCCTCCTTTTTCCTCCTCTCCTTCTTCTCCTTCTTCCGCCGCCGCCGCCGCCGCAGGTCCTCAGAGGCGGACGACGGCTCCGAGTCCGACGACAGGTCCGCCAGCCCTCCCGTCGCCTCGACCGCCGCCGCGACCGCGGCGGCCGTCGCGGCCGCCGCGGCTGCCGCTGCCGCGTCCCCGACAGGCCCGCCCCCGCCGCCCGCGCCGCCGCGACCGCCACCAGCCCCGGGCGGCCGGGCGACGACCACCCCGCCCGCCCCGACCGCCAGGTGGTTGCGACACTGTTTTGTGAGGTGGCCGAGCTGGCCGCACCGCCGGCACCCGCCCCGATGCTCGGCGACGTCCACACCCAGCAGGCGGGAGACGCCGGACCGGGCTTGGTCGGCCATAGAAGTGGTGTGTCTCTCTTTTCTTGTTTGGAGAGAGTGTGCGCCTGCCGTCTCTCTGATGCGCGGCGCCTGTCGCTGATGAGAGACGGGTAGCAGGGCCTGAACTCTTGCAGGGACCGTGTGTGTAGGGTGTGCGTGTGTGTGCGTGTGTGTGTTGTGTCAATTCGCCAAGTGAGACAGCGTATTTATGTTGGTTTTGGTTTTGGTTTTCATCCTTCGACGCGGGTTTCCTATACCAACCTCTCATCTCTTCGCACACGCAATAAAGCCCCCAAAAGGGGGGACACTCGCCCTCGCACGCATGCAAACACACGCCCTCTCTCTCCCCTCTCTCCAAAAAAGCGGGTGCGCACACACTGTAACAGTAAAAAAAAAAGTAGGGTAAAAGATACACAACACTCTCCAGCAAGGGGTTTGGGGACTCGACTAAAAAAAGGGGGCCTCGTTTTGTTCAGGGGGGGTGGGGGGCAGGGGGGACGCACCCGCCGCCGCAAGTAGGCGGGGCGGGCGGCACGGCAAGGACACAGCAGCCTGACGACCAACAGGGTGTTTAGCAGCACACGCCACAACAAACCTCTACACCTTTCTCTCCCTCCGCTCCCTCACGCCCGCGGTGCGCGCGAGGCGAAGAAGGACAGGTCCGCCGCGGGCGCCCGGCGGCGGTCCACCCAGGCGACGGCGGCCGCCCGCATGGCGGCGACCGTGGCCTCGCCCGCAGGGTCGGCCCAGGGGCCGCCCAGGGGCAGGGGCGCCCCCGGCGGGGAGGCCGGAGAGGGCGGGGCGGCGGGGACCTTGTAGGTGGCCAGGCCCCAGGCGGGGAGGAGGACGGCCCCGCCCTGCCCGGGCGCCGCCGCCGCCGCCGCCGCGCGCCGCCCCTCCGCCACCGCGGACGCAATGGGGCCCAAGTCGGGTGGGCTGGGCTGGCCGGGCCGGGCGGCGGGCGCGGCGGACGTGGCCGGAGCGTGGGAGGCGCAGGCGCAGCCCGCAGCACACGCCCGCCCGCCCGGCGGCGGCGCGAGCGAGTGCAGCGTCAGGAACGCGCCGCCCAGGTCCCGGGCCGCCCGCCCCGTCGCGGTCGGCAGCGTGTACAGCGGGTACCAGGCCACGGCGAACCAGGAGGCCGGGTGCAGGTCGGCGGAGGTGGCCGTCAGGAGCAGGGACGCGCCACTGGAGGGGGGGGCGACGCCTTTTCCGCAGGCGCCGCCCCCGCCCCACCCACCCAGCGCGAGGCCCCGCACCCGGTCGGTCAGGGGCGGCCGCTCGTGCGGTGGGGCGGCCTCCGACCACTCGAAAAGGGGCGGTCCCTGGGGCGGCTCCCCGGCGGGGGGCGGCGCGGCGGACAGGACGGAGGCGGCCCACCCGTCGAGGGAGGGGCAGGCCGACTCGGACGCTTCCGAGTCCGAGCAGGCCGAGGGGGGGGGGGAGGCGGGGGCGGGGGCGCGGGCGGCGGCGGCGGCGGAGGCGGGCGTTGTTGCTGTTCCTAGTGTTGCGGTCGTGGTCGGCGGGGTGGACGCCCGTGGGTTGACGCCGCCCTCGTCGTCCGACTCGCCGGGCGGGCGCCCGCCTTTCCGCCTGGGGGATGGTGGTAGGAGCGTGAGTGTTTTTTCCGCTCTCTCCTCGAGACAGCGCGCCATCGACTGTTCCCCTCAAACCGGGCAATACGGCCACAATGCTCCACCTGGAATCTCCCACCCTCACGCCCATTGCCTAGTTCGTCCGAATCCCCAGCGAACCGGGGGCGACGGTGGGGCAGTGGGCGGGGTGACGGGGTCGCAGGCGGCGTCCCTAAACGCCGAGTCGGAGACTCTCCTTTTTTTCACCCGACCCAAAAAGACTCTGCTTCCGTCGCTTACCTGTCCAGCGCAAACAGCTGAATGGCGCTCAGGTACGGGACATACGTCTGAGTGACCTAGAGGGGCATGCGCGTGGGATAGAGCAGAGAGAGTGTGAGGCTACGCGTGCGAATGGTCGGCCAGGGGTGGGCACGAAAAATTGCCCAGCCCGGAGCACGGAAAAAACAAAAAAAGGCGCCGCCGCGCGCGCGCCTCTCCCCTCGGCCTTACCTCTCCATCGGCGCCCAGGGAGAGGGGCACTTCCACGCCGAACGCGCTCCACAGCTCCATGGCGTGCCTGTGGGTGAAGAAGAGGGGGTTGTGAGGGTGAGAGCAGGGAGGGTTCTCGCGAGCCGACTGTTTTTTTTTTCCGCTCGGACGTCTCTTCGCGCTCTCTCTCTCTCGGTCTTCTCACCATAGGTCCTCCAATGCGAACGAGGTGCAGCACGGGTCGCCGTAGGCCTGAGAGATGAGGGTTGGGCGGGTGCGGGTGAGTGTGCGAGCGCACGTGCCGAGGGGGCGTTGCTAGAGCATTGACGAAGAAGACCGCCGCCCCGCCCCGTCACGCACGCCCTCCTTTTTTTTCCTCCCCCCACATATCCCTCACCTCCCGCGTCGGCACCGCCGGCGCGACCGACACCAGCAAGCGCCTGATGTTGGGCAGTAGCTGGTCGCCGGTCGGAGGTGCGGGCAAGGGGGCCGGCATTGTGGCTGGGTGGGTTTGGCGGGCGCAAGAGAGACAAGTGGCGCGCGCCGCGAAAACAGAGTAAGCAAGTGAACCGACGTGCTCTTTCTTTTTCGCTCACTTCATCTTTTTCTCTTGACGACACACCCTCTGCACTTGCCTCTCTTGCCATCACACACACGGTCCTCTACACACGCAAGGTCAGTGATTCTCTTTGTTCAGCCCTCGGGGGTAGCATTGGTCCAAACAGGGGCTTCGCAGCCACCAAGCGCGGGCCCCGCTAGAAGCCTTTCGCATGTGGCAGGCCGCCGCCCGCCCCGGCGGCTCGCTTCCTCGGGGCCCTGTGGTCGATCGGGCGGCCGTGAGCCCTGCCTAGCCCGGTCCGGGCGGAAGCCTATGCTCTGGAGTGTGTGCGTGCTGGCCGCATGCAGATGAGGAGGAGGTGTGGGGAGACCGGGGGCGGGGGGCGTGCTTGGAAAAGAGACTCTTTTAGGCGGCCGCGCCCAGACTGAACAAAACGGGCCATCCGGCGCTGCCTGCTGCTCTCCCCCCGACCCCTCTCCCCCCCCCGACCCGCACTCCCGCCCGGGCGGGCTGCTGGGACTGCCCCGCCCGCCCAACCCCAGGCAACGCGCACGCGAGCAGGGCCACACACACTCGCACTCACATCTGCCACACCCCGCACCCGCACTCCCACACACACACGCACACAGGAAAAGAGAGAGGAGAGGAAACCACCCCTCTTCTCCATCCTCCCCTCAATCAAACCCCCCAGCCCTTTATCGCGCATCCTGGGGAGTGACCGTCAAACCAAAGACACGCACGCCCTCTCCGCCCCTCCCGACCCCCACCAGCCCCCATGCCCAAGTCCAAGCGCAACCAGGGGGTCTCCCTGACCAAGACCCCTAAAAAGGGGCGGGCCTGGAAGGAGGGCGTCCTGGCGGCCACGCGCGCGGCCGTCGACGAGGTCGCGGGGGCCGGGGCCGGCTCCCTGTACGTCTTCCGCCACGCCAACCTGCGGACGGGGCCCCTGCAAAAGCTGCGGGAGGAGGTGCGGGCGTCCGGGACGCGCCTCTGCCTGGGCAGCGTCGCCCTGCTGCGCGTGGCGGTCTCGGGCGGCGAGGGCGAGGGCGAGTACCGGGCCGGCCTGGGCGGCCTGAGCCCCGCCCTGCGCGGCGGCGCGGGGCTGCTGGCGACGCCGCTGCCGCCGTCCGAGATCGAGCCCATCATCGCCGCCTTCCGCCACGCCGACTTTGCCCGGGCGGGCGCGCGGGCGGCCGCCACGTTTGCGCTGGAGGCGGGCCCCCTGCACGGCCCGTCCGGCGCGCCCCTCCCCCACACGCTCGAACCCGCCCTGCGCGGCCACGGCCTGCCCGTCAAGCTGGACCGGGGCGTGGTTACGCTGCTGGCGGACACGACTGTGTGCACGGCCGGCAAGCGCCTCACCCCGGGCGCGGCGGCCCTGCTGCGCGTCTTTGGCCAGCGCCAGGCAGTGTTCCGCCTCAAGCTGGTCAAGCGGTGGGACGCGGCGACGGAGAAGGTGGTCAAGGTGGAGGGGCGGCGCCGTGGGGGCGGGGGTGGGGGCGCGGTGGACGAGGTCAGTGATGGGGAGGACAGCGACGAGGAGGAGGACGGGAGCGAGATGGAGGCGGAGGAATGAATGTTGGTGAGAGGTTGTTGGGAAAAAAAATGAAACGGTCTCTCTTCTGCTCTTTTTTTACACGCACTCCCCTCCTTCTCACGCCGCCATCGCCTGGTCCAGGTCGAATCGGGCTTCCAGGGACCGCAAGCCCCAGCCCACGATGAGGGAGAGCAGGACCAGGGCGGCCAGGTCGGGCGCGGCGTGCGAGCCGCCTGCTGGGCCGCCTGCTGCAGGGCCGCCCCCGGCGCTGTTACCGCCCATCAGGCGGCCGACGAACGTGTTGGCGGCCTCCAGGGCGCCGGGAGAGGCGGAGGCGGTCAGGCCGGCCAGGGTTGCCGCGTCGGAGGTGCGGAGGAGGCCGAGGAGGGCGTTGCCGCCGCCGCCGCCGGCGGTGGAGGCGCCGCCGCCGCCCGAGAGGGCAGCCGCGAGTGGCCAGGCGGGCCCGCCGCCACCGCCCGCCGCACCCGCACTGGACGCCCACCCCGCCCCCGCGCCCGCCAGCTTCAGCCGGGCCCCCTCCAATTGGGCTTCCAAGGCGGCAATGTACTCGCCCGCGTCCACGCGCACGGCCACGCCCGCGCCCGCGTGCCATTTGAGGGCGGTCCCGCGCACCCCATCCGTCTGCACGCCGGGCGCGAAGGCCGCCGCCCCCGCGTCGGTGGCCAGGGACGCGGCCAGGGCGGCCGCGGTCGTCGGTGGCGCGGCCAGGCCTCCGGGGAGGAGGGAGGAGGGAGAGGTGGCCAGGCGGGAAGGAGAAGGAAAAGAAGAGGAAGAAGAGGAGGGGGGCGAGGGCGAGGGTGAGGCACCCGCCGGCGTCAGCAGCTGCCTGTCCAGCTCCAGGCGGGCCGCCGCATTCCTCATCAGGTAGCCCGTGAGGAGGGACGAGTACAGTAGCTGGCCCACGTCCTCGTCCGCCGCGGCAATGGAGACGGTGAACGCGCGGGGGAGGGCCCCCACCAGGCCCGAGCTGACGGCGCGCGCGGCTTCCACGGCCTCGGCCGGCGCGGTCGCGGAGAAGGCGTCCACGGCCTCGCCCGGGGAGACGCCCTGGACGTAGGCCAACAGGGCGCGGGCCCGGGCGCCGGTGGGGTCGGCCAGGTCGAAGACTGGAACGGAGGCGGTGAGGGCGCCCGTTTTGGGCGTGGGCAGCGGCGGCGCGGGCGCGGGCGCGTTGCCCCGCCACCGGAGCGCCCTCGCCAGCCACCCGCCCCGGCCGCCGTCGACGAGCGCTGACTCGGTGGAGGCGGTCAGCTCGGAGTCGTCCTCGTCGTCAAAGGAGCCGCCGGCGAGGGGGCCCTGGAGGAAGCGGGCGCGGGCGATGACGAGGGTAGAGGGGGCGCGGGTTGACGAAGAAGACGCAACAGCGGGGCGGGCGACCGGCGTCAGCAAAGCTCCCGCCAGGGGGCGGACGCCCGCCATGCCGCCCGCCGCCAGGGTCGCGGAGTGGACGCCCATCAACACGTTTCGGGGCACGACGGCTGCGTGCGGGCCGTGGAGTCTCTCGGGCGTTGACGGTGACGAGGCGCGAACCCCACCGAAAGAGAAATTGGACGGTGTGGCCAACCCAGCCTACCCGTCTCTCATCTCTGTCGACCCTCTCTTCGGTGTGCTTTTTTTTTTCCGCAGTCAAAAAAGGCGGTCTTTTGGCATTGCACAATGAGAGAACAAGCCTCACATGTCCCCTCTCTCTCTCTCTCCGCTCTGCCATGCACACCGCCTCGCGATGCAGCACAAAGGAAGGGGAGAGACGCAAGGCGCAAAGACACACACACTCTCCCCAACAATCTCATCTTACCCTCCCCTCTCTCACGCCTTGGCCGTCTTGCGGTGCTCCTTGACGTAGTACCCCGCCCCGATGGCGACGGCCAGGGCGACCAGGCCCGCCAGGAAGCCCGGCTTGTTCTTCTCGTCGTGGACGGCCTTGTCGACCTTGGCGGCCGCAGACTTGGCGGCCGAGGACGCGGAGTTGGCGGCTTTGGACGCCCCCGCCTTGGCAGACGCGGCCGCCTCCTTGGTCGCCTTGACGGCCGCGTCCTTGGCGTCCCGGGCCTTAGCCGAGAAAGGGGTGGTCGCCCGGGAGGAGCCGGCGGCGGGCGTGTTGGACTTGGAGGAGCGGGGCGTGAAGGATTTCTTCAGGGACTCACCCATCTATTGGTGGAATGAGAGAATGAAGGGTGGGGGAGGGGGGGGGGGAGATAGTGAGCGTGCAAGAAGACAGCGGGCGTGTGGATTGGGATGGGGCGGGCGGCGCGCACCCCAGGGGCGTCCCAGCGTTTGTGCAGGCGGGAAGAGGGATGAGCAGGGAGAGACAAAGCAGCGGCGGCCCAGCGGACGAAAGAGAAAGCGGCTCGTCTCTCCTCTCCGGGCCCACGCCCCCCTCCACTTCCGCGCAATTGGCGCCGCCCACACGGACACTGCACAGCCCATCTCCCGCCGAGCACAATGCGTGCCGCATTGCGTGCGCCGAGGGCGTGAGCCGACCCCGACAGAGGCCAGGAGAGATGCCGCCGCCCGCACCCCTCACCCTCGCTCTTGTCGTTTCTTCCTTTCTCTCTCTCGCTCGCTCACACACACGCACCTTCTTGAACGAGGTGGCCGCTTTGGAGGTCGCGCCCTCTGCGTCGATGGCGGGGACGGCGGGCGTGGAGGGGGTGGACATGGTTTGTGTTTTTGAGGAAGGGGACGGGGGGCGGACGGAGGAAACTGGAAGGAGAGGGAGGAGACAGCGAAGAGGGGTGAGAGACGAGGGGAAGACGCGTGCGCAGCTGTTGCGCGTCAAATCACCCGTTGCACCGCCCCATCCCCAGAGGTCGCTCCTCAGTTGTTTGCGCGAGCCCTGGTAGGGGCGGGCTGAGCGGCGGTCACGCGCAGCAGTGTGACGCGAGTCTGATTTTTCTTTTGCAGCGGCGGCGGCGGCGCTCCTTATCTTCTCGCGCTTGGTCCGCACACCGCGGCCTCATAGCCGCCTCTGCCCACCACGCGACCCTTGGACAGGCCAACCAACGGGCTGCCTCCCCCTGGCGAGGCATGGAGGGGGCAAAAGCGGGCGGCCGGCACTTTGGGGAGCTGTTCTCACCTTTTGGTTTGTTGTTGGTTTTTGTGTGAATTGGTTGCACCTCTCGCTCCATCAACCACCTTCACCCACACCTCTTTCTCCCTCTTTTCTTTCTCCCTCACCCGCCCGCCAGCCGCCCCAACAGTTCCCGCCTCGCCGCCCCCTCCACCGCCAGGCCCCCCCGCGCTCCGACTGTGACCGTCGCGGAGCCGTGCTGTTCGACGCCCCGGGCAACCATGCACATGTGGGCGGCCTCAATGACGACGAGTGTGCCTTTTTTAGGGAAACCCGCCGCCGCGTGCACGGCCTCCGTCACCTGCTGCGTCAGCCGTTCCTGGACTTGGAGGCGGAGGGCAAAGGCACGGACGAGGGCGGCGACGGTGGGCGGGTCGAGGGCGGCGCGGCGAGTGCGGGGCGTGCGGGGGCCTCCATCCCCCTCTCCACCATTTCCGCTGCCGCTGCCCTCTTTCCCTCCCTCCTCTCCTCCCTCCTCCTCGTCCACCAGGCAGACGACGCGGGCGACGCCATGGAAGGGCAGCATGTGGTGCTCGCACATGGACGTGAACCGGACAGCCACGTCCACGCAGGGCGGGGGCAGGAGGGGCGCGTGGGAGGGCGGGAGGGTGGGGAGGGGAGGGGCGGGCGGCAAGGGCGGCCCTGCTGCCGCCTGCGCGGCCGCCGGGCCGCCCGTTCCTCCCGCACCCTCTTTCCTGCCCGCCGCCCGCGCCGCGACCGCGCCCGCGACCATGCCGGCCACGTCCGCATCGTACCCGGCCGTCGAGGCCAGCAGGCCGCCCACGTAGGCGTCGGCCGAACCGCGCAGGCCCGGGCGGGTCGGGTCGTCCCCCGCCAGGGAGAGCATGCGCGTCACGGCGGCCACCATCGCGCACCGCGACGCGGCCGAGACGGACCCGCGCCGGGCGGGGCAGGGCTCCAGGGTGGAGGGCGGCGAGGCGGGCGGGGGGGGAGGGGAGGCGCTGCCCGCCCCCTTGGCGGGCGCGCTCCCGCCGCCGCCACAGCCGCCGCCACCGCGGCCGCGCAGGTGGAGGCCGGCCGCGGCGGAGGGCGGGCGGGGCAGGGAGGCGCCCCCACCGCCGCCGTGGCCGTTGGCCCGCAGGACCTCGCCCGCGTGGACGTAGGCGCGGGAAGGGTCGCCGTCATCGTCGTGCTCGTCGTCGCCGCTGCCGGAAGAGGAGGAGGCGCCCGGGCCACGGTCGGGCGTCGTGGGCCCGGGCGCCGCCAGCGGGGAGGGCGCAGCGGCGGCCGCCGTCGCCTTCGACGCCGCTGCCCCGCCATTCGCGTGCCCTCCACTGGTCGGGCGGTGGGGAGCGGGTCCCAACCCCCGGGATCCGTCGCCGTTGGCCGGCGGGAGGGGCGGCAGGGGCGGCGGAGGCGCGGTGGCGGCCTGTGCCCTGGCGGCACCGGAGGGCGCCCCCACCGACGCGGACGCCGGCAGAGGCGCCGTCCCCCCCGCGGCCGCGCCCCGCAGGCGCAGCAGGGAGAGCACCTCCGTCACGCTGGGTCCGCCGCCCAGCCCGTCCGCGCAGCAGCCGTGCGCGGCTGTCGTGACGACCAGCCCGGGGCCGCCCGGAGCGGACGCCGCCCCCGCCCGCCCGACCGCGCGCGCCTCCACCAGCACGGCCGCTCCGCGCGGCCGCACCGCCCCCACAAACGCCGCCAGCACCGCGTCCGCCAGGGCGGCCTGGTGCGTCAGCCGCCGCGCCAGCACCTTGGCCAGGCGCGCCACCTTGGAGAGGCCGAGGACGACGCCACTGGTCCCGGGCACGTACGCAATGTGCAGCCGCCCGTAAAAGGGGCTCAAGTCCCGCTCGGACGTGGACGAGAATTCGACGTCCCGCACCAGCACGCAGGCGGCCAGGCCGGGGGCGGACCCGACGCAGGGCTCGTGGAAGAGGGCGCCGTTGAGGATGCTGTGCATGGAGGAGGGAGGGGAGAGAGGGGGAGAGGGAGATGTGAGGGTTGGTTGATGAGGTTGGCGTCAGCAGGCGTGCGTCGGAGCGTTGGCCCCGCATTTCTCTCTCTCTCTTGCCAAATGGCGGTGGTGGCACGCCTGCTCGCTCACCGCACGCCACAGGGGCGTGTGGAAGGCCGTAAATCATACCCGGACCGGCGCGTGGCAGGCGCGTGGCGGGCGTCCCCTGCTCTCAGGCGCGTGACGAACCGAGAGGCCGCTCCCTGCTCGAGACCTCACCCCCACGCCTTTCCAGGCGACGTGAGCCGAGGACAGCGCCTCGTGGGGAGACCAACGAGCGTCACCAGTGTCACCGATGTCCTCTCTCGCCCACGCTTACCTGTCGATGTCGGCCTTGTAACCCGCCGTCATGTCCAGCCAGGCCTTGGCGACGCGCTGAGAGAGGGCGTGTCGAGGAGGAGGAGAGGGGATGAAAAGGTGAGAGAGCGTGGGTCGAGAGAGACGCCACCGCCCCGCCGCCGCTGTCACCCTGTCCAGCCGTGCCCCCTCTGCGTCTGCTCATTTCTTACCTTGGGCGTGTCGACCAGACCCTCCCGGCCCGCGTCCTCGCCCACCCCGCCGATCAGAGTGCGCACGCAGGCGCAGAGCGGGGCGAGGGCGGGGTCGACAGGCGGGCAGGGCGGCGCGGCGTCCTCAGCTGCCATGTTTTCACGAGTGCCACGCGCGCGCGCCTGGGTCCTGTGTGCCTCAGGCTCTATTACCAAGCGATAGAAGAGTGGAGAGCGCGGGGGGTGGCACGGCGCGCGCACGCCGCGAGCTCTCTGCGGCGGTTCAATTCGTTTTTCGGAGTGGGCAAGGACCGGGAGCGCGTTTTTTTTCTCTCTCTCTCCCCTCACTTTCTAAAAGGTCCGGCACTGCACCGCGCCATTTTTACGAGTGCGCCCGCCCAGAACGCGCTCTCTCAGCTGTCCATTTGGACGGTCCCGTGACCTCTCAACGCACCCTGGCCGAGCCGGCGCTGTGTCTGCCTGCCGGCGCGGGTATGGCAGCCACGCACCCGTCTCTCTCTCGATCGGCAGAGAGCCGCCGTCGCTCTCGCTGTGCGCACGCCCACACTCACACCTCCCCGCCTCCTCACACACACACACCAGGACACCCGCAGCCGTCTCTTTTCGCCCCTCCTCAGAAACAAAAACAAAACAAAACGAAAGATGGCCTCCCCCCAGCTCCTGTGGCAGTGCGTGAAAAAGGGGTCGGCCTTCCTGGTCAAGGGCCGGTCGGGCGACCGCCCGCTCTTCTCCAAGGAGGCCGGCAACCTGGCGGCCAAGCACTCGTACAAGTACTCTGGTGCGTTCGTGCGTCATGTATGATGATGTGATGGGGTGCAATGGAGAGAGCGAGGAAGGGGGGCGTCGAGAGGAGGAGAGGAGAGACAGATCGCAGGCGCGCTCGACCACCCTCTCTCATCATCTCTCCCATCCATCCATCCGTCTCCCCTCTTCGCAGGCCTCGTCAACCCGGCCACCGTCGACATCTCGCTCGTCCCCGAGGGCATCAAGCTCACGGCCTCCCGCCCCAAGAACGTGCTCAAGCCGAAAGCGTCGAAAGCGTCTTCCATTTCCAAGAAGGGCGCACGTCGGGCGGCAGCCGCGGCCGGGAAAGTGGCGGCCTCGTCCCGTCCGGACCTGAAGCGGGCGGCGGCCGCCCGGGCGTCCGCGCTCGCCAAGGCCCAGCGGTCCATGAAGGCGTCGGCCAAGGCGGCGGCTTGAGGATGGGATGGGAAGGGATGGGAAGAGAGAGAGAGAGAGAGCACGGGTCGTTGAGTCTGTTGAAAACCTTCAAAACAAAAAAACAACATCCCCCGCGCGCGCCGCCCCATTCTTTTCATGCAAGCAAAGGATAAAACACACCTGGCCGCGTCCTCAGAGCAAAGCAAGGGTGTGGAGGCCGTGCGCGCAGCCCGCCGGGGCGCGCACGACCGGCCCCCTCTCTCCTTCTGTCTCTCTCTTCCCATCCCATCCCAATCCCATCTCATCATCATCGTCCCCTGACAGCATCCCTCCCCCTCACAGCTCCGCCACCGCGGCCTTGGGCGCCTCCCACCCGGCTTTCTTAGCTGCCATCATCAGGTGGTGTGCAGACTCGTCCAGCTTGGCCCCCGCAGCCGCCCGGGCGCGCTGGGCGTCGGCCCAGGAGCGGGCGAGCGCGGCGGAGGAGGGCGCCGCCGCGCCGCCGGCTTTCTCATAGGCGGCCGCCACCCGCTCCCACTTCTTGTCCATCGCGTCCCGGGCCTCGACCAGCTTGCGCGCCGTCGCGGTGGCGGTGTCAGACGAGACGCCCGACACGGCGGTCGCCGCGTCGGCGGCTGCGGTGAACGCGTCGGTGGCGTAGGCAGACAGGGCGTGGGAGAGCGCGTCCACCGCGCCGGCCGCGGCGTCCTTGGTCGCGCCCGCCGCGCCGGCCGTGGCCTGGCCGGCCGACCCCGCCGCGTCGCTGACGGCCTTGCCCCCAAAGTGTAAGGCGTCCTTCACCTTGTCCAGGACGGAGGGTGGGGCAGGCGCCGCGGCGCCGGTGCCCGTCACGCGCTCATAAATGGAGGGCTGCTCGCCCTTCTTGGTGGGGCGGCCACCACCCATCATCAGGCCCGCCAGCCCGCCTTCCCGCCCGCGCATCGAGGCCAGCAGGCCGCCCGACCGGTCAGACGGAGAGCCGGTGGCCATGGAGGCCAGGCCGGACGCGGCCTTGCGGGCGACGGTCGAAAGGGGCGAGGGCCCGGGCTGGGGGCTCCCAGGCAGGTGGAGGGCGGCCGCGGCCTTCCGCCACGCGCTGGGCTCCGCCGCCCCCGGGCCGAGCACGCCCGCCGCCCGGCCCGCCGCGGTCGCCATGTCGCCGGCGGAGGGCATGGCCGGCATGCCGCCGATGTGTAGGGCGTCCTTCACGGCGTGGGTGGCGGAGGAGTAGGCGCCGGAGGCCGCGCCCGCGACGCCCCGCCCTGCCAGGCGGGCGGCCTCCGCGGCCTCGTGCGCGGCCGCCCGGGCGGCCGCGCTCGCGGTCCCCGACCCGCCACCCTGGTTAATCAGGTAGACCCGGGCCTCGTCCAGGACCTGGATGGCCCGGAGGCGGAGGGCGGTGTCGTCGCTGGGGGGTAGCGGAGCAGAAAGGGAAGGGTGGTGGGGTGATGATCGGACCGCAGGTGCGCGCGCGCGGGCGCTCTTCTTCTTCAAAACTCACTCGATCCCCGCCCCGAGAGCCGTGCCGACCGCCCGACCCGCCAGCTCGGGCGCGGAGGCGTGCATCAGGTCGGCCCATGCGGCGGAGGTGGTGGCCAGGAGGGCCAGGAAGGCGATGAGCTTGAGCATTTTTTGCGTTGGGGTTGGAATGTAGGTTGGGGTTCGCTGAAAGAACGAATGAACGAACGGTAAAAAGCGAAGCGTTTTTCTCTCTCCCTTCACTCAACCTTTCATGGCCGCCCCACCCACGCCCTCCTCGCCCGCCGCCCTCCTCGCCGCGGCCGACTCCCTTGACGCTGCGTTCAGAGGCCTGCTGCCAGCGGGCGAGCTGTTGGGAGGAGGTCGCACCGGGAGTGAAGGTAAAAAGAGAATTGGCTAGCAGCGAGGCGGCTGCAGCATGTGTGCCCACGGTTCGGCCGTCACCCTGGACGTGCACATCCCTCTTTGCCGCGCCGGCGTGTGCAGCAATATTCTCGTCCTCCATCTACGCA
>Ga0315288_10004621_pt1 | contig 17543 bp, 17 predicted proteins | sample YL17G11_20_MG_FD_203454 | JGI IMG/M metagenome (GOLD analysis project Ga0315288, IMG submission 203454) | Sediment microbial communities from Yellowstone Lake, YNP, Wyoming, USA - YL17G11_20 | ecosystem: Environmental > Aquatic > Freshwater > Lake > Sediment | place: USA: Wyoming | collected... | reverse complement strand
GGATATAAAGCCGAACAGGGGCAGAGTGCGCAGTCGCCTGCCGTAACCGAGATTGAGGTCCCGGCATTGGAGTCACTACGAGTCACCCTGGCCAGTTATATCGAGCCAGAATCTGGTGACGTGGATATTGCCAAAGAACCCCTCCTGGTCTCGGTTGGTCGTGGCATCCAAAACCAGGACAACATCGTACTGGCTGAGGAATTAGCCCAAGCGCTGGGTGGCGCTGTATCAGGCTCGCGCCCGGTCATAGACCAGGGCTGGCTGGCAACCTCCCGCCTGGTGGGTAAATCGGGCAAAAGCGTCAAACCCAAGGTTTACCTTGCAATGGGGATCAGCGGTGCTCCCGAACACGTGGAAGGGATCACCAACAGCGACACGATCATCGCTATCAACACCGATCCGGCCGCACCGATATTCGGAGTAGCGAAATACGGCTCTGAAATAGACCTGTTCGATTTGATTGAAATCCTGACTGAGAAGGTCAAACAATCCAAAGGTGGGTAAAATGATGACCTACGATGTGATCAAGTCAATCCTCGTACTTCTTGCCTTGCTGGTCGCCGGAGGGATATTCCTTGGACGGGTCTATCAGCTGCTCTGGGCAAACCTGCGCCTTGGTCAGCGCAGCAGTCCTTTCAAACAATGGGGGGAACGGATCAAGGGGGTTGTTGTTTACGTAGCCGGGCAATTCCGCTTGTTCCGCGTTTTAATCCCGGGGACCGGTCACTTCTTCATCTTTTGGGGATTCCTCATCCTTTCCCTGACCATCTTGCAGGCGATCGTCGAGGGATTGGTCAGTTTCGTAAACCCTCACTTTGTACTTCCACTGATCGGGAGTTTTGGCCCTCTGGCTTTAATTCAGGATCTGTTCGCAGTATTGGTAATAGTCGCGGTAATTTACGCTTTGGTCGTGCGCCTGTTCGTCAATCCCAAACGCTACCTTGGCAGTCATAAAAGCCAGGGCGTAATGGTATTGATGTTCATTTTCACAATCATGCTTTCATTGCTGGTGATGAACGGCATCCGTATCAATCTTGGACAGGATCCGCTGCATGTCTGGCGCCCCATTTCAACGGCTGTTGGCAGGATCTTTTTCGGAGCAGCTGCCGGAACACAAGAGGTGATCAAAGAGATCGCTTATTGGACCCATCTGTGCGTGGTACTAATCTTTTTAACTGAACTGCCAGAAGGCAAACACTTTCACGTTGTCACCTCCGTGCCTGCCGTCCTCCTCCGCAACCTCGAACCGCACGGTCGGTTGCCTGCAGCGACGGATCTAAGCGGCCAGGTTGGCGTCAGCACAATTGAACAATTCCGCTGGCGGCAGATGCTTGACTTTTACACCTGCACCGAATGCGGTCGCTGCCAGGATGTCTGTCCGGCCTATGCAAGCGGCTTGCCCCTTTCCCCGAAGTTGCTTATGATGGAATTACGGGATAACCTCAAAGAGCGCGGAGCCGCTCTGAGAGCTCATACCTCGAATAGTACGGCACAGGCGGCTCAGGGACGCACATTGGTTGGCGATGTGATCTCCGATTCGGTCTTGTGGGCCTGCACGACCTGCTTTGCATGCGATCAGGAATGTCCACTGTTCATCGAGCACATTTCTCCTATTGTTGACATGCGGCGCTTCCTGGTGATCGAAGGGCGCGTGGGTACGGAACTACAAGACGCTCTCGCCAATCTAGGCCGTTATGGCAATTCATTCGGACAGTCGGAGCGCATGCGTGCCCGCTGGACTCAGCCAATCCAGCCTCCCATCAAAGATGCTCGCCGCGAGCCGGTGGAATATCTGTGGTTCGTCGGCGATTATGCCTCGTACAGCCCAACGCTGACAGATGTTACCGTCAAGACAGCAGAAGTGTTTCGTAAAGCTGGTCTGGATTTTGGCATTCTCTACGACGCCGAGCGGAATGCCGGCAACGATGTGCGCCGCGTTGGGGAAGAAGGCCTGTTCGAGATGCTGGTGGAGAAGAACTCCATGGCGCTGGGAAAATGCACTTACCAGGCGATCGTCACTACCGACCCGCACACTTACAACACACTCAAAAACGAATACCCGGTGAACGAAGACGAGCACCGCCCGGTGTTGCACTATGCCGAACTGCTCGACCAGTTGATCACTGCCGGTAAACTGAAGTTTAGCAAGAAACTGGGCTATAAAGTCACCTATCACGACCCATGCTACCTGGGTCGTTACAATGGTGTTTACGATGCACCACGACGAGTGATCGAGGCGACCGGCTGCGAATTGGTCGAGATGCCGCGTCACAATGATGGTTCTTTCTGCTGTGGTGCGGGTGGAGGACGCATCTGGATGGCAGAAGGGGAAATCCAGGAACGGCCCAGCGAATCCCGTATTCGCGAGGCGGTAAAACTGGGCAAAGTGACAACTTTCGTCGTCGCCTGCCCCAAGGATGTCACCATGTTCCGTGACGCCGTGAAAACCACTGGCAACGAGAGCAGGCTCGAGGTCAAAGATTTGATCGAACTGGTTCACGCGGCGCTATGATGTGCGCAAGAATACGATGACGAAAAGCAAGAGAGGCTTAAGGATACCCATCGCTACCAAGCTCATCCTGAGCTTTCTGCTGATCATAGTCATCACCAGCGCCGTCTTCACCATTGTGGGCATCCAACTGATCAGCGACCGCATCGTGACAGAAGCTCAAGAGAAGGTTGGGCGTGATCTTAACTCGGCGCGAGAGATTTATCTAAGCAAGTTAAACCACCTTAACGATGTGGTCCACCTGACAGCTGACCGGTCTTATATAAAAGACGAGTTAATATCCGGTGATATCGGAAGTTTCGCCGAGGAATTGGTGCGAGTAAAAGTAAGTGAAGGTTTAGATTTATTAACGATCACAGATCCTTCGGGTAATGTTCTTTTACGAGCTAACAATAGAAATCTCTCCGGAGACAGCCAATATCATAACGAGCTCGTTGCGGCGGCGATAGATAGAAACGTCCCTGTTGCTGGCACAATGATTGTGCCGATCGAAGATTTACATTTGGAATCGCAACTCCTGGTTGAACAGGCGCACTTCACTTTTATTGACACTCCGATGGCAAGGGCAAGAAGCGAGACCGAGGAAACATCCGCCATGATGCTGGGAGCAGCCGCTCCGATCTTCGACTATCAGAATAATCTGATTGGAATCCTATACGGCGGCATTTTGTTGAACAGGAATTATGAGATTGTTGACGAGATCAAACGAACCGTTTTTCAGGACCTGCAATATAAGGGTCAGGATATCGGAACCGCAACGATTTTTCAAGATGACCTAAGGATATCGACAAACGTCAAGAATGGAGATGGCACAAGAGCGATTGAGACACGTGTTTCAGAAGAGGTATACAACCAGGTCGTTGTCAATGGAAAACCCTATATAGGGCGAGCCTATGTTGTGAACAACTGGTACATCACAGCCTATGAGCCAATCGAAAACATAAATCATCAAATTATCGGGATCCTGTATGTTGGTATCTTGGAACAAAAATATCTGGATATCAAGCAGCAAACTGTTCTTGTTTTCTTATCCATTGCCCTGATTGGGGTGCTGGTTTCGACGGTATTGTCCTACCTGATCTCTCGCAGCATTTCTGGTCCCATCAAGAAATTGGTAATGGCCTCCAAGGAAGTTGCCAGCGGTAACCTGGATACAAAAGTTGAAATCACAACAACAGACGAATTAGGCAAATTAGCATACACATTTAATAAGATGGCATTGGCTTTGAGAGAGCGCGATGACAAATTAAAGGAATTCACTAGAAGCAAGATCATGGAGTCTGAACGACTGGCGCTCATTGGACAATTATCTGCAAACGTAGCCCACGAATTGAACAATCCACTCCAGGGAATCGTCACTTATTCCCACTTGCTTTTAGAAGAATTGCCCCAGGATGACCCAGCTAGGGACTCCCTCGAAAAGATCGTCATCCAGGCCAACCGAAGTAGAGACATCATTCGTGGCTTGTTGGATTTTTCACGGCAAAGGAAACCCGATAAAACGTTATGTGACGTTACAAACGTTTTGAAAGGATGTGTTTCCCTCCTGGAAAAGCAGGCTCTGTTTCATAATGTGCAGATCAGATCCAATCTGGACGAGAAACTACCCTTGACTGTCATAGACCCTTCACAAATAGAGCGCGTATTTATTAATATGATTGTCAATGCAGCAGATGCGATGGATGGCAATGGAAAACTGGATTTGGCGACCAGATTCGACCCGATTGCCAATTGCATCGAAGTGGAATTTACTGACACTGGTCATGGCATTGCGAAAGAAAATTTGGATAAAATCTTTGACCCCTTCTTTACAACCAAGGATACTGGCCACGGCGTTGGATTAGGCCTGGCGATTAGTTTCGGGATAATCAAAGAACATAAAGGAACCATCTCAGTTGAGAGTGAAGTTGGCAAAGGCACAATATTTATTGTTAGACTACCTGTAACCACTGAAGAAGAAAGCAATAAAGATGAACGATCAGTCTAGAATTCTAATCATTGATGACGAGGAAGTTGTTCTGGATTCTTGCACGCGCATTTTAAAGAGCGGCGCTTACAAGATCGCAACTGCAACGAATGGTCTCCTTGGCTTGGATCTCGTAAAGGAATTCCAACCGGATCTTATTTATGTTGATCTCAAAATGCCAGGTATTTCAGGAATTGAAGTAATTGAAAAGATACGCGATAGCGATCCGACGATTGTGGTTATCGTTATTACTGGCTTTGCAACAGTGAGCTCGGCTGTAGAAGCAATGAAAAATGGCGCATACGATTTTTTGCCAAAACCTTTCACACCTGACGAATTTCGGTTAATCACCCAGAGAGGTCTGGATAAAAGAAGGTTGATACTAGAAACCATTCAACTCAGAAGAGAAAAGGAAATGCTGAGGGAACAATTTGCTGCCATAGTCTCTCATGAGCTCAAAGCTCCTCTGGGTGCTGTACAACAAAATCTATATGTATTAGTAAATGAATTATCAAATCAACTCACCGAGGATCAAAGAGCCCGGTTTGGGCGAATGCAGACCAACATCAGTGATCTTATCAATCTCATCCTCACTTGGCTGAGAGTGTTGTCGGTGGATGTGATGAAGATTAGAGAAAACTTTAAACCAACAGCCATATCCACCATAATGTCCAAAGCAACAGAGAGCGTTTTGCCTCAAGCGACCCGAAAAGATGTTGAAATAATGCCATCAGTTAAAGAACCATTACCCCTTGTCAATGGAGATGAGGGGACTCTGGTTGAAACAGTAGTGAATATTCTGAGTAATGCCATTAAATATTCCCGACCAGGAAGTCAAATCATATTAAAGGCCGAAGAAATCGAAAACAATATCGTAATCTCGGTCGCCGATACCGGTATTGGTATATCGAAAGAAGAGCTTCCATTCATTTTCAATGATTTCTATACTGGTAAGGACGGTCAGAAGATCGAAAAAAGCAGCGGATTGGGATTAGCCATTTCCCGGCGCATTATCGAGGCGCATAACGGCTCTGTTTCAGTAAAAAGCGAATTGGGCAAGGGTGCTACATTTATAATTCGTTTACCAGAGTTAATAAACACTTAATGCGATTTCGTTTTCAGTTTCTTGGTCAAATCATAACCTAAGGAGATGTAAGATGAATGCACAAAAAAAGCTCATAATCATTGATGATGATCCCGACTACGTCGCTGGGATAAAATCTGTCCTTGAGACCGCTAACTATAGCGTGGATGTGGCCTACAATCCGAAGGATGGATTCAAGGCCTTACAAACCATTCGCTATGACCTGCTCCTGCTCGACATCATGATGGGACGGGGTGCAGAAGGGGTCGCATTGGCACGGAAGATTAGAAAGGACCCAAAACTGAGAGAATTGCCAGTTCTAATCATTACCGGACTTAGGGAACAAATCGCTTTTCTCTTCCCGGGCCAGCCGGTTCATCCCCATTTCGTCGAGAATGACGAATTGCTTGAGAAACCAGTAGAACCCAAGCTTCTATTGGAAAAAGTGAGTACCTTGCTTAGATTGGCAGAAGAGAAGAAGTCATGAATATTAAGAAGAAGGAGGTAATTGAATGGTAGACGAACTTTCTTTCAGCCATGAAATAGCCAACATCATGTACGCTTCACATGGGGAGCCAATCACAAACTGCCTGCAGTGCGGAACTTGTTCCGGGACCTGTCCAGCGGTTGAATTCATGGATCATACACCCCGTCAGATCATCGGGATGATCCGGGCTGACCTCAAGGAAGAAGTACTGGCCAGCAATACTTACTGGACCTGTGCATCTTGTTACCACTGTACAGTCAGATGCCCGGCCGAAATAGACATTGCCGATATGATGTACGCACTGAAGCGCTTCTCCATGTGGAAAGGTCAATTCCAGGAGGGCTTGATCGGTCCCGACTTCTCTGAAGCCTTCGTAAAGATGATCGTGAATTCCGGGAGATCCTTTGAGCCATTATTGGCAGCTACCTACCTCCCCAAGTTTAGCGCTCGAGACATCATTCAGGAAGCTCTAACCGCCTCCGGTCTGGTACTAAAGGGGAAGATGCCCTTGCTTCCGAAGAAGATCAAGGGGCTTAAAAAGTTCCAGCAGATGGTGAGGAGAATCATCCCGATAGGAGAGCCATCATGAAGCAATACGCATATTACCCTGGTTGCTCTCTCGAAAGTTTGGGCAAGAGCTACCATGTCTCCACGATGGAAGTCGCAGGCGCGCTGGGAGTGGAGCTCAAGGAAATCGAGGATTGGAACTGCTGTGGTGCGACCGCTTACTTTCCAGTAGACGAATTGCTGGCATACACGCTAACCGCTCGGAACCTGGCCAAGGCCGAAAAAACAGGGCTCGACTTCGTCGCCCCTTGCAGCGCGTGCTACAAGAATGCGTACTTTACCAATTCCTACCTCCAAAAAGATGCCGACCTGGCTGAACATATCAACTATGCCCTGGAAGCAGATAACTTGCATGTCTTTGGCACATCAAAGGTGCGGCACCTCATCGAAGTTTTCATCAACGATGTGGGATTGGAGGAGATTAAAAACAAAGTCTCGAATCCACTGAAGGGTCTCCGCGTCGCCCCCTATTACGGATGTCAAATCCTGCGACCCCGGAAGGACCACGAAGACGTTGAGAATCCTCAATATTTCGAAGGTCTGTTGTCAACGATCGGGGCGGAACCGATAGAATATGCATCCAAAACCCGTTGCTGCGGTGGCTCTCTAATCGTCACAAACCGGAAGGCCGCCCTGGACATGGTACGTATCCTCTTGCTGGACGCCATTAACCACAACGCCAACGTGATTGCCACCACCTGCCCGATGTGCAATGTCAATCTGGAAGTATATCAAGGTCAGGTTAACCGAGAGTTCGGCACACAATACTCAATCCCTGTGATGTACTTTACGCAACTGATGGGATTGGCCTTGGGGATCGTTCCTGGTCACTTGGGGATTGGGAAGGAACAAATTTCCGGTGCATCAATGCTTGCCTTTGCTCAGAACACGAAACAGGAGAGTAACCTATGAGTGAAAGAATTGGCGTATACATCTGTCACTGCGGTACAAACATTGCCGGCATAGTTGATGTTGCCGACGTCAGCAAATGGGCTGGAGAGAAACTTGCAGACAAAGGTGTTGTTATCTCCCGTGACTACAAGTTCATGTGTTCCAGCCTGGGCCAGGAATTGATCCAGAAGGACATCAAAGAGCAGAAACTGACCAGAGTCGTCGTGGCAGCCTGCTCACCACACCTGCACGAAAAAACCTTTCGCAATGCCTGCAAAGGCGCAGACCTGAATCCTTACCTGTGCGAACTGGTCTCCATCCGCGAGCAGGACTCTTGGGTGCACACCGATAAAGCTGCGGCCACGGTAAAAGCCAAAGCCATTGTCTCGGGTGGCGTAGCCCGCGTGATCCATCACGAGGCGCTCGAACCCTTGCGCGTGCCCATCCATCCTGACACATTAGTCGTCGGTGGGGGCATCGCCGGTATTCAGGCCGCCCTTGAAATCGCTGACGCTGGATTTCGTGTCTATCTGGTGGAACGCGAACCGTCCATCGGCGGGCACATGGCCCAATTCGACAAGACCTTCCCCACGCTGGACTGTTCGGCCTGCATCCTGACACCCAAAATGGTGGATGTTGGCAACCACCCCAACATCACTTTGCTGACCTGGTCCGAGGTCCAGAAAGTGGATGGCTACGTTGGCAACTTCGCCGTAACTATCAAGAAGAAACCTCGCTACATCAAGACGGAAGACTGCACCGGCTGCGGTATTTGCTGGGAAAAATGTCCGAAGAAGGTCGTTGATAATGTCTTCGAGGCGGGCATGGGCAATCGCAAAGCCGTGTATGTGCCTTTCCCGCAAGCCGTGCCCAAGTACCCGGTCATTGACGATGTAAATTGCACGTATTACCTGAAGGGTACCTGCAAGGCCTGCGAGAAATTCTGCCCGACCAATGCCATTGATTTCAACCAGAAAGGGGAGGAGATAACCGTCCAAGTTGGCAACATCATCCTGGCTACTGGTTACGACTTGTTCGATGCCCGGCGTATCCCTCACTATGGCTACGGTAAGCTGGCAAATGTCTTTACCAGCCTGGAGTTCGAGCGCGTATGCAACGCAGCTGGTCCGACTGGGGGCAACATTGTCCTGCGCGATGGCAAGACCACTCCCAAGACGGTGGGGATTGTCCACTGCGTAGGCTCACGCGATAAGAACTACAATGCCTATTGTTCGGCGATTTGTTGTATGCAAAGCCTCAAGTTTGCCCATCTGGTACGTGAACGCACCGGTGCGGAAGTATACAATTTCTATATAGATATTCGCACCCCTAGCAAGGGTTACGAAGAGTTCTACCAGCGTTTGCTCGAGGAGGGGACGCGTTTCGTACGCGGCAAGGTAGCTGAAGTAACCAATGTGGCCAGAGTACCCGAGGAAGAAGGAAAATTGATCATCCAGGTGGAGGATACGCTCATTGGTAAACAGCGGCGTATTCCAGTGGACATGGTCGTTCTTTCATCCGGGATGCAAGCACGTTACGACTCCAAAGAGGTCGCTAAATTGTTCGGCATCTCCTGCAGCGCTGATGCCTGGTACATCGAGCGGCACCCGAAGCTGGATCCGGTGGCAACCATGACCGAGGGCGTCTACATCGCCGGCTGCGCACAAGGCCCGAAGGACATCCCGGCTAGCGTGGCTCAAGGCGCGGCCGCGGCTGCCCGCGTCCTGGGCAAGATCCAGCAGAAGGAAATTGCACTCGAACCGGTACGCGCCACGATTAACCAGGATCAGTGTTCCGGTTGCCGCATCTGTAATAACTTGTGCCCATTCAGTGCAATTCTCTTCCATGAAGACAAAATGGTGTCTGAAGTCAACCTGGCTCTCTGCCAGGGATGCGGTACCTGCGTGGCAGCCTGCCCGGCTGGCGCCATCAGCGGCACAGGCTTCAGTAATGAGCAAATCCTGTCGCAGATTGACGGCCTGCTCCTGCTGAACATTTCGCACGCAGCGGTACCTGTAGAATAATTGAGGAGAGTGAGACATGACCGAAGAAACCAAACCCTTCGAACCTGTCATTATCGGCTTCACCTGTAACTGGTGCAGTTACCGCGCTGCCGATATGGCTGGCACTGCCCGTATTAAGTACGCGCCGAATATCCGTCTGATCAGGCTGATGTGTTCCGGACGCCTGGATCCCACATTTGTCTTCAAAGCCTTCGCCGGCGGCGCAGACGCGGTGCTGATTTCCGGCTGCCATCCCGGTGATTGCCATTATGTGGAACAAAACTATAAAGCCTTGCGCCGCTTCCATTTACTTAAACGCGTGCTGGTCCAGATGGGCATCGAACCCGGACGCCTGAAATTGCTGTGGGCCAGCGCGGCGGAAGGTGCCATCTTCGCGGCCGAGATCAACAAGTTTGTCGAGGAAGTGCGCGCCCTTGGTCCGCTCAACTGGCCACAACCAGGGGCGCAAGTCAGTACACCCATCATGGAGGAGGTGACAGCATGAGCAAACCAAAATTCGCCATGTACTGGGCCGCATCCTGCGGCGGGTGCGAGATCGCCGTTCTGAATATCCACGAAAAAATCCTGGACGTGGATGCCGCCTTCGACGTGGTCTTCTGGCCGGTTGCCATGGATGCCAAGTACAAAGACGTGGAGGCCATGCAAGACGGTGAGATCACCCTGTGCCTGTTCAACGGCGGGATGCGCAACGACGAGAATGAACACATCGCCCACCTGCTGCGCAAGAAATCCAAGATTTTGGTCGCGTTCGGTTCGTGCGCCTGCGAAGGCTGCATCCCCGGACTCGCCAATTTCAGCTCCATCACGGACATGGTGGATACCGCTTTTTCGACCATTACCACCGATAACCCGGAGAACATCCGCCCGCAGACCAGTTATGCCATGCCCGAAGGCATCATTACCATCCCGACCCTCAACCCGGTTCTGAAAACCCTGGACCAGGTGGTGGATGTGGATTACTACATGCCCGGCTGTCCGCCCGAATCGCATCAGATCGCGGCGGTCGTGGACCTGGTCATTGCCGCCCTGAACGGGAAGGCTGAACTGCCCCCCAAGGGCGCCACCATCGGTGCCGGAAACTCAACGGTCTGCGACGAATGCCCGTGCAAGCGCAACGTCAAGACCATCAAGGAGTTTGGTCGCATCCAATTAATGCACGCCGACCCCGAACTTTGCTTGCTCGAACAGGGCATCCCCTGCAACGGCCCGGCCACCCGCAGCGGCTGCAATGCCCGCTGCCCGTCAGCTGGCGCGCAGTGCATCGGCTGCTACGGTCCCGCCGAAGGTGTGGTGGATTATGGCGCACGCCTGATCTCCGCCTTCGCTTCGGTGATTGACAGCAACAAGCCAGACGAAATTGATAAAATTCTGGACGGCCTGGTAGACCCGGCCGGGCAGTTCTATCGGTTCAACCTGGCTGGCTCCCTGTTGCGCTCCAGCAAGTCCGCGCAGAAAGGATGATTGAACATGCAAAGGATCACAATTGACCCCATCACCCGGCTGGAAGGCCACGGCAAGATCGAGATTTTCCTGAACGAACAAGGGAATGTCACCAACACCTACTTCCAGATCCCGGAACTGCGCGGCTTCGAGCGCTTCTGCGTCGGTCGCCCGGTCGAAGAAATGCCCCTGTTAACCAACCGCATCTGCGGCGTCTGCCCCGAGGCACACCACATGGCCGCTGCCAAAGCCGCGGATGCCGTCTATCACGTAGACCCGCCGCACACCGCCAAGATGCTGCGCGAATTGCTTTATATGGCCTTCTTTTGCACCGACCACACCACCCACTTCTACGCCCTGGGCGGCCCGGACTTCATCATGGGCCCGGATGCCCCGGTTGCCGAGCGCAACATTTTGGGCGTTATCCACAAGGTCGGGCTGGAAATTGGCGGCAAAGTCATCCAGATGCGCAAGTACGGCCACACCGTGGTCGAGATCATTGGCGGCCGCAAAGTCCATCCATGTACATCCATCCCTGGCGGTTTGACCAAGGGTATCACCGAAGAACAACGCAAGGAAATCGAAACAATGGGTCGCTGGGCGATCGAATTCGCCCAGTTCAGCTTGAAGGTCTTCACCGACATCGTCCTGAGTAATAAAACTTACCTGGACCTGATCGTCGGTGACATCTACACCCACAAGACTTACTATATGGGTCTGGTGGATGAGAACAACAAGGTCAACTTCTACAACGGCAAGGTGCGCGTGGTCGGACCGGATGGCAAGGAATACGTCAAGTACGAACCGAAGGATTACGCTGCAAACATCGCCGAGCATGTCGAACCCTGGACGTATCTGAAGTTCCCATATTTGAAGAATGTCGGTTGGAAGGGTTTCGTGGACGGAGCCGATTCTGGCGTATACATGGCCACTCCGCTCTCGCGCCTTAACGCAGCCGACGGGATGGCGACTCCCCTCGCCCAGGCTGAATACGAGAAGTTCTACAGCTCTCTGGGCGGCAAGCCGGTTCATCAGCGCCTAGCCATCCATTGGGCACGACTTATCGAACTACTTTACGCGGCCGAACGCTGGGTGGATCTCGCCACCGATCCGGAAATTACTTCTCCTGACTTCCATGCCATCCCGACAGCCACCCCCACCGAGGGCGTGGGTATTGTCGAGGCACCACGTGGCACGCTCACCCATCACTACTGGACCGACGGGCGCGGCGTGGTGACCAAGGTCAACCTGATTGTTGGCACCACCAACAACTACGCCCCCATCACCATGTCCATCAAGAAGGCTGCCGACAGCCTCATCAAGAAAGGCAACGTCAACGAGGGACTGCTGAACATGGTCGAAATGGCCTTCCGCGCCTACGACCCTTGCTTCGGCTGTGCCACCCACTCCCTGCCCGGCCAGATGCCGCTGGAAATCATCATTCGTGACGCGGAAGGTTACCCGTTCAAAATCTTGAAACAGTTCTGTGGGTAGGTGCTAATGGAAGGTTGAAAGCCTAGAGTTCTTCGACCTTCCTGTTTTTTAAACTTTGAGATATGAAGACCCTGGTTATCGGACTCGGCAACCCCATTCTAGGCGACGACGGAGTCGGCTGGCGCGTAGTGGAGGAAATTGCCCGCAAAACAGCCAACAGACCCGAGGTCGAGGTGGATTGTGTCTCTCTGGGCGGGTTGAGCCTGATGGAACGACTGACCGGTTACGAGAGCGTCATCCTGGTGGATTCCATTTTCACCGGAAAGAAACCAATCGGGACTGTGAGCCAATTCGCGTTAAGCGACATCCCAGACCTGACATCTGGTCACTCCGCCTCAGCGCACGACACGTCCCTGCACAACGCGCTGAACGTGGGCCGTAGTATGGACATCCCCCTGCCCCGCGACGAGGATGTGCTTATCGTCGCCATTGAGGCTAAGAACGTCTACGATTTCTCCGAAATACTGTCTCCGCCGGTCGAAGCCGTTGTACCTCAAGCGGTGGGGGTTGTGCTACAATTGATTCAGTCAAGATTAGGAGAGGACCATGATTTCCGTTGAACTCTTAAGGCGTTATCCCTTCTTCGCCCTGCTCTCGGACGACCAGCTCAAGGCAATTGCCATGATTGCCGAAGAAAAGACTTACTCCAAAGAGTCCCTCTTGGTGAAGGAAAATACCCCCGCTACAAAACTTATCCTCCTGCTCGAAGGCGATGTAGACCTTATCTACAGTGGTGGTGGCGAAGGAGCTATTTCCAATGCCTTGGTCGGTTCGATCGCCCCTGGCGAGATGCTGGGAGTCTCGTCGCTTATCGAACCGTATATCTACATTTCGTCTGCCCGGGCGACCGTCCCCGCCAAGGTTGTGGAAATTGACGGGGTAGCTATACGCGCTCTGATGCAGGTGGATAAATTGCTCGGCTACAAGTTGATGTGCAACGTGGCAACCGCCGTACTGGAGCGGCTGAAATACACCCAGGTGGAACTGGCTGCTGCCAGAGCATGATCCCCCATCAAGGGGAGCAATCCCGATCTTTTTTTAGACCGCGCCGCGTGGCGCGGTTTTTTATTGATCTACTATCCGACCAACTCTGAGGTGCAACCGGGATGTGAAAAAGCCGTATATTAAGTGACTTAACCGGTTCTCTAATTAGGAGGCTGTAATGAACGAGACAATCATGCCCCAGAAGGGCAAAGATCATGGCAAGACCGTGATTATTGCCACGACTATCGTCTTAATGACCTGCATCCTATCCTGCGCAGCAGTGCTAATTATTCTAATAATGAGAACGGCTTGAATCTGCTATTGACTCAAAAGCGCCCCGATGTCGATTCGGGGCGCTTTTGAGTTCTTATTCAACCTTCGCTGGTCATGATGAACAGCGGCTTCATTTCAAAGTTCTCATACTTTGGGCGGTAGCGCTCAATATCATAGAAATGATCCACATTAACGACCTTTTTTGTGCCGGTAACCACATCCAGCGGCACATTGTCATACCGGCCATTCTTGAGCACCACCAGTCGCCCATGGATGCTTTTCAAGAGCAGGTCGAGTGCCAGGTTGCCGAATGCCATCGGGACGACCGAGTCAATCGCGTCGGGGTCACCGCCGCGCACCATGTAGCCAAGTTTCTGGTCAATGGTGTTAATCGTCTTGCCATTGTTGTGTTTCGCTGAAAGTTCCTTGATACGGCTGGATACCAGGTCGCCAATACCGCCCAACTTGGCATGACCGTAGGCGTCAGTCGAGCGGTCGGCAAAGACCATCTCCCCGCCTTCGAACATTGCGCCCTCCGAGACCAACACCACTGAGTAGCGGCTGGGGTTGTGGTTGCGATCATAGATCATCAACTCGGTCAATTTCTCAATGTTGAACTTGTATTCCGGGATCACACAGCGATGTGCTGCACCTGCCATCGTGGGCAACATGGCGGTAAAACCTGCATAGCGACCGAAGACTTCCAGCACCAAGAAGCGTTCGTGGGATCCGGCGATGGTGCGCAGGCTGTTGGTCAGCGCAATCGTGCGTGTGACGCAGGTGCTGAAGCCGATACAATAATCGGTACCTGGCACATCGTTATCCATCGTTTTAGGGATGGCAATGACTTTCACACCCTCCTGATGCAGCCGCACGGCGTAGCTCAAGGTATCGTCACCCCCAATCGGGATCAGATAATCAACACCCAGCCAATCCAGATTCTTCAAAACCTCGGGTGTCAGGTCGTTCACATCGGCATTGTACTTGTCCTTCAGGTGCACCGGCACATCATCTTTATCCATCTTGCTCGGTTTCGTGCGCGAGGTGTGCAGGAAGGTACCACCGGTGCGCCCTGCGCGCGAGACAATTTCTTCGGTTAGGAACATGTAATTGTTGCTATTGTCTGTATCCTTATCACGGATGATTTCTGTCACGCCTGCCCAACCGCGCCGCATGCCAATTACTTTGTAACCTTCCCGTAAAGCGCGAATAGTTACGGCGCGGATAGCTGGATTCAGTCCTGGCACGTCGCCGCCGCCTGTTAGAATACCAATTACTCCCTGTTTCTTCCTGCTCATTTCCATCTCCTTCATAAATAAAATAAGTGCAATTGACGGTAATTATAATCCTCGCGAGTATAATTACCAAGAAAAGATAAGACTCGAGAGAGCTATGCCCCTAGATAATACCGGCCCATTTCTCACCGACCCAAATGGTCAGGAACACCGTTTGCCAGTGCAAAGCGCTACCATCGGACGCGCCATGGAATGTGATGTCGTCATTGCCAGTAAGAGCATTTCACGCGAGAATACCCGCATCCACCAAGAGGGACATCACTGGTATGTGGAAGATCTAGGTTCCACCAACGGGACTTACCTATTACACGTGTATACTTTTAACGCCGCATCGCAGGCGGACTCTGGCTGACGCGCCGCAGCGAAAAAATCCTGCTCATTATATCTGGGATCATCTTTGTTGTCTCGCTGGTAGGCGGGATACTCTCAAAATAATGTGCGATCCTTCCATCAGGTCTCATTTTCACTCACTGAAAGCACAAGCCGCCAGTTCTATTCAACGTGATCCATTCAAAAAAGAACCTAAAGGAGGTTCATATGCAAAAGAAAGCTTCTCTTCTCTTCGGTGTGACCTTGATCCTGCTGGGTGTCCTGGCACTGGCCGGCAACCTGCTCATCAGGGCGGTCGGCAACGGGTTCCTGCTCGGTTTCCGCGCCTGGCCGATTTTCGTGGTAGGAGCCGGGCTGTTATTCTGCCTGCCTCCCTTCATTTTCACGCAGGAGCGCGGCTTGAGCGGGTTGTTTCTCCCCGGCATCCCGTCCCTGACCACGGGTATCCTTCTGTTCATCGCCAGCATCACTGGTAACTGGAATATCTGGGCTTATCTGTGGCCGCTGGAAGTGATCAGCGTGGCACTCGGTTTCGTCCTGATGTCAATCTTTCTGAAAGTCCCCTGGTTGATGATCCCGGCATCCGTCATCGGTCTGACCGGCCTGGTCCTGCAATATTGCGCTGCCACCGGCTGGTGGAGTTCGTGGGCCGTGCTATGGACTGTAGAGCCGTTAGCAGTGGGTCTGCCGCTACTGCTCATCGGCATGTTTAAAAAGATCGAGGGCGTGAAAGTAGCCGGCATTATCTTGTGCGGTTTCGCTGGTCTGGCCTTCGCTGCCATGTCCTCCATCCTGGTCACTTCATTGTGGATCTCGCGGCTGATTGGACCGGCGATTGTCCTGGCGTTGGGCATCCTGTTAGTAGTCTTGGCTTTGCTAAAACGTCCGTCTGAAGTTAAAAGCACTTAGGCCCTTCCTTTGCGCAAAGAATCTGATCGCGGATAAGATGTTCATCCGCGATCTTGATTCAATCCGCATCTGGCTGGACACTTTGTCAGGTTCCGGGCTGGGTCCTGGACCTGCGCTGCGCCAGAAAGCCTTCCACCCCGAAAAGGATCAGCGCCACCCAGACGACGCCAAAACCGATGAGACGGTGGTGGTCAAACGGCTCCTTAAATATCAGCACGCCCAGTAGGAATTGCATGGTCGGGTTGACGTATTGCAGGACGCCGATCATGGTCAAGGGGATGCGCTGTGCGGCCGAGGCAAACATCAGTAGCGGGACCACTGTCACCAGCCCTGCGCCGACCAGCATCAGGTTCGTAAACGTAGCTGAATGCAGGAAAGCTCCTGTTCCGGAAAATTCGGTATAGAGTAAAAATCCCAGCGCAGGCAGGAACAGGATACCGGTCTCCAGCGTCAGACCGTGCAGGGCGCCCAGTGGCGCGGTCTTTTTGACCAGTCCGTAGAAGCCAAAAGAGATCGCCAGCGTGAGGGCCACCCAGGGCAGCGAACCATAGGCGAAGGTCAGGTAGAGCACTCCCGCGGCTGCCAGACCGATGGGGAGCCACTGGAGCGGGCGCAGGCGCTCGCGCAGGAAAACCACGCCCAGCAGCACGCTCAGGAGCGGGTTGATGAAATAGCCCAGGCTGGTCTCGAGGATGAATCCCGCCCCCACCGCCCAGACATAGGTCAGCCAGTTAATGGCGATGAGCACCGCTGCGGCGGAGTAGATGAGCAGCACGCGCCGGTTAAGCGTGGCTTGGAAGGCTCTTCCCTGCCGCGCGACCAGGAGGATGCCAAACAGCAAAAGGAATGACCAGAAAATGCGGTGACCTAGAAGCTGCAAGGCCGGGATGCCCGACAGCAATTTCCAATAGACCGGGAACAGCCCCCAAGTGACGTATGCTCCGAGGGCATACCAGATACCTTTTTTCATGCAATGCGGTCTCCTCTGCAGGCGGCAAGTATACACCCACTCAAGGCAGCACTGGCGAGGTGCTATTGTGAAAAAGGGTATTGTATCGGCGTGCTATAATGATTGCAGATTTTTTTAATCTTGCACCGCTCTTCCAGGAGTTCGGCGCTGAAAGTGGATTCTACCTTTGAGCTTTTCCTGCCAAATCTTGCCCTTGCCGCTACCCTAAAGGGTGCTGTGGGAATGCAAACCGTTGAAACTGTCGAAAAAGTATGTGTGGATTCGCGTAAGAAGGTAAGATCCGGTATACTCCTGGTAAGCATAAAGTGTGGAGGAACCGA
>Ga0315288_10004619_pt1 | contig 17551 bp, 18 predicted proteins | sample YL17G11_20_MG_FD_203454 | JGI IMG/M metagenome (GOLD analysis project Ga0315288, IMG submission 203454) | Sediment microbial communities from Yellowstone Lake, YNP, Wyoming, USA - YL17G11_20 | ecosystem: Environmental > Aquatic > Freshwater > Lake > Sediment | place: USA: Wyoming | collected... | reverse complement strand
CGGGTCCGCCCGCTAACGGGGGGCGGAGGCGAGATCACGCTCACGATCAGCCCCGACGGCACCGAGGTCAGCAACGTGTCGGAGCTCGATCCAGGGACCGGGCTTCCCGTGCTCAGCACGCGCCAGACCGGCACGACTGTCCGCGTCACCGATGGCGAGACGGTGATGATCGGCGGCCTGAGCCAGCGGCAGGTCGAGGATCGGGTCACCAAGGTGCCGGTGCTCGGCGATCTGCCGTTGCTGGGCAGCCTCTTCCGAAGCCGCAGGCGCAGCGCCGTCAACTCAGAGCTGGTGGTCTTCATCACGCCGCACATTTTGACAGCGGAAGGCCGGCTGACCGATCAGGCTCAGGAGGACCAGATACGGCAGCGCTTTCTCGCTCCAGGGGAGATGGGTCGGTAAAGGAGCGGCAAGGGCGCGCGAGGGTTGGACGGGGCCTCAACGACACAGCAGCAGGCGCCCCCGCGCCTGCTGCCTACATCTGAACCGTCACTCCTGCCCGACCCCGTTGCTGCTGGCTGGGCCGTGCGAAGTCGCGCCTAGCCGGGAGTGCCAGGGGCGCCTCTCTGCGCGCGCTTTGCCTGCTGCACGAGCTGGCGTACTCGCTGCCCTCCCTTGCGGCCGATCCGCTCGTAGAACTTGGGCCCATGGCGCTTCTTGGTCGTCTCGCCACCTTTTCTGCCGATAGACTCGTAGAACTCCGGACCGTGCCGGGCTTTGGTTGCTCGGCCACCCTTTCGGCCGGCCTCACGAACCGTCATCGCTCCCTTGTCTGGCATCGCTCACTCACCTCCCACGTGATCATGGAATCAGGAATCTCTCGATCGCTGGCCCAGGAACCAATCCTATTCCACGATTCCAAGCTTCCCGGATTCGCCACGCCGACCATTATACCCACTCCTCAGCCATCAAGCAATCTATCCGCAAGGGTTTTTTGCCAAAGAATTGTTCGCTTATTCCCCCACCCCGCCAGCTTCGCTCAGCCCCGGAAAACTCCTTCGGCCGTCACCACCGTCTCTCTGAGCTTGCTGGAGGCGGGAACCCTGGCGCCGTCCCAGACCACGCTCTTCCACACCCCCGCACCCGCACCCACCTCTGCTCCCGCGCCTACCACCGTTCCCTCACCCACCCTCGCCTTCGCTCCCACGCGGCAATTGCCGCCGAGCAGCACCGGCGGCACCAGCTTCGCCCCGCGCTCTACCAGACATCCCTTTCCCATCCATACGCCAGGCGATACTTCGTTTCCCTCTATAGCCCCATCCAGCCTTCCCTCGAGCGCGTCCGTCTGCGCCTCCAGGTAGTCGCGAATGCTCCCGATGTCACGCCAATAGCCGTCCAGTCGGAAGCCATAGAACGGCACGCCGGCCTCGACCATCGCGGGGAACACCTGAAAGCCGAAGTCGTAGACCTGATCCGGGGGAATCAGGTCAAGGACCTCCGCCTCGAAGAGGTATATTTGGGTGTTCGCCGTCCGGCTCGGCGCTCTGCCCCTCGGCTTCTCGACGAACCGCTGAATGCGCCCCTCCTCGTCAGTGACCACGATCCCGTACTGCGACGTCTCTTCCACCTCCACCAGCGCAATGCTCGCCATCGCGCCGACCTCGCGGTGCGCCGCCAGCAGCGAGGTCAGATCCATCGTCGTCAGATCGTCCGCGCCCGTGACGAGGAAGGTCTCGTCGCCGAAGAACTCCCTGCATCGTCTGACGCCGCCGGCTGACCCGAGCAGTTCCTCCTCGTAGCTGAAGGTCAGCTCCACCCCATACTCGGAGCCGGGGCCCATCCGCTCCACTATGTCTTCCGCGCGGTAGTGAAGGTTTGCGATGACCTCTTTGAACCCGTGCCGGGCAAGGTGTGTCAGCACCCATCCCATCACGGGCCGGTTCGCTACCGGCAGCAGCGGCTTCGGGTGGTGATCGGTCAGCGGCCGCATGCGTTCGCCGACTCCGGCCGCCAGCACCATTGCCTTCAGTCCCGCCATGCGCTACTGCTCCCCGGCCTCGTGCTCCGCGTCGCGCGAGGGGGCCGCCGTCACCTCCGCGATAGCCTGTGCGAGCTGCTCCTCGAGGAACGGCTTCGTCAGCACCATGCGGGCGCCGGCCTCGAGCGCCTGCCTCACGCGATCATCGCCGTAGGCCGTGACGACGATGACATTGGTTGGCGAGTGCTCCATGATCTCCCGCGTCGCCTCGACGCCATTGCGGCCGGGCAGGCCGATGTCCATCAGCACGAGATCGGGCGCCAACTCGTAAGCCAGCTCCACTCCCTGGTCCGCCGTGCGAGCGGCCCCGACGACCTCACAACCCAGCGCCTCCAACTGCACCCTCAGCGTCATGGAGACGACGAACTCGTCTTCCACCACGAGGACCCGGAGGTGCTTGCCATCCCCCATCCCCTTTCCCGCCCTGCGCTGTGTCGCCATGTGTCTCCTCGTCCTCGCTTTCCCCGAGAGCGTCATTCCATTCGGGACAGCAGGCGCACAAGCTGGCTGCCGATGTCCCCTTGCTCGACCACCATGTTTGTGGACGCCTCCAGCCGGCTTGGCGTCAGATTGAGCACGGCTCTTACCCCCGCCTCGGTCAACCCCTCCACCACCCCCGGCCTGGTCGCCTCCTCGCTGGCCAGCACTGCCACCTTCGCCCCGTGCCGCCTCGCCTCCGCTGCCGCGCGCGCCAGCGGCTGTACCAAGAGGCCGCACACCCGCCGCCCTTGCCATCGGTCGTCGAACACGCCCACCACTCCGCAGTTCAGGGCCTGCAGCGCCTCTCGGGCCGCCTCCCAATCGGTCCCTCGCGCCCCAAGCCAGACAAGAGCGCGTGCCTGGTGGAGGTGGAGGCATCGCCTGAGTTCGGCCTCCAGCGCGGCGACGTCGTAGCCGCGCCCCGGTCTGCCCAGATGGCCCAGACCGGCGAGGTCGCGCCGCACCAGTGTCGCCCGAACCCCGACGCCCCGCGCGAGCTGGTGTGATGAGATCGTCTCGATGCGGCGCCTCGCGTAATCGTCCAGCACCCGCAGATAGCCCCGCAGCCTCTCGGCTTTCCGCTCCGGGGTCACCGCCCCCTCGCGCCCACCCGCCGCGAGTCCCTTCGTAGCCGCCAGCTTGCGCTGGAATCCCTGCCAGCGGTCGTCTCTGCCGAACCTGCCTCTCAGCGGGCACTTCGCCCTCTGCCATCCCTCGAGACGACAGGGCGATTGACTGCATTCATAGCAGCCCGCGACCCCCACCTCGCGGACGCATCGGTAGACCGCGCACTCGCTTTTTCCCTCGCGCATCAGGCGCAGATTACCCGACGCGCATCCGGGGCAACTGCCGCCGAGGTGGAGATCGCACGCGCTGCAGTCGTAGACTCCGCATCGCGCGCGGCTCGCTCGTCTGGCTCCCATGACGCTCACCAGCCCTCGCGCCCTCCGCCCTGATAACTTCGGCTACCGGCGGGCACAATCCTGGCGGCACGCGACGGCCACCCTCGACCCACCTCGCTCTGCAGCATCGCTTGGTTGCCTTGCGCTTCCGGCTTCAGCCGGCGGCCGACCTTCAGCAAACGGACTTCCGTGTCGCCGCTCGATGGCAATGCTTGGTCGTTCACCTTAGCACCACCCGAAGCATCGCGCAAGCACGCGCCGCGCAGTCACCAGGCTTTGCGCCGGCTGCAGACGCGCGGGCCGGCTGGGGTCCCCCGGGTGGAGGGGCTCGCCGGGTGGAGCGGGCGCAGGCATGGTTGGTGGCTCGACAATCATCACAATCTTTCTTGAAGATTCTCTTGACGCGCTCCCCTGAGTTGGCTAGAATACGGCGAGCGAGGGTACACATATGCATAAGTGGGGGCCGCTGTGCGCGATGAAGCTCTGAGCGATCTCCACCCGATGGCAGACCTGCTGGCTAGCTGCCCTGGCATGACAAAGGAACATGTCTACTACCTCGAGCAGCGCGGTTACATCCGTCCCATCAAGCAACGTCACGGCAAGGTCGAACGCAATCTCTACACCACCGAGCAGCTTCAGTTCGTAGCAGCCATCTGGAGGTATCGCCAGGGTGGTCTCCCCCCGCGGGAGGCCCATGAGCGCGCCCTCCGCGAGCAGACGCGCGGTCAGCTCAGCATGTGGCCCGACATCGCGGCGGAGAAGTAGGCGTGCGCACACAGGCGAAACAGGCCGGACCGGGGCTGGACGGGAATCTTGCTCTCCCGGGTCCTTCGGAGGCGGCCGGTCCGGCCGGCCCCCGCCTGCTCATCCACGAGATCACCTCGCATCTCGGCCCTGACAGCATCGAGGTGACCGTTACCCTCGCGCTCGGCTGCGCCCGCTTCACCGGCAGCGCGGCCGGGCAAGCCGGCCCAGACCCGGCTTGGCAGCTTTCGGCGGCGGCGGCTGTGGCCGCTATGCAGCAGTATCTGCAGCAACACGTCTCGGGCCCTTCCACTCCCCAGGTCCAACTGCTAGATGTCTCAGTCCTCACGACAGAAATCGGACAACAGTTCGTCACGGCAATGCTCAGAGCAGCAGACTCCAACAGCCACACGGACCTGCTTGGGTCCGCCTTGGTGCGAAACGATCGGTCCAGCACTGCAGTCGCCGCCGCCCTCGACGCCGCCTCACGCTACCTCGGTCGCTTCGGCGATCCGCTCCAGCCCACGGCCGAGCCGGATTGGGGCGAGGAGCTTCTCCAGGACGATTCCGCCGACGCTCCTTCGTCTGCCGAGCTAGCGCCCGTCAGCTTTCCTGATTCTCCAACCGATGAACCCACGGAGGTCGCGCCGACAGCGCCGCCGCGACCTGCCTCCAGGCAGCCGGAGGCCGGTTTCCCCGCGGTGGGCGTTCTGATCGGCCCGACCTCCATTCACGTGTCAGCGATCAATGCCGGCGGCGAGATCCTGGCCGACGCGCGCCGCGCCACGCGGGGCGGCGTGCCCCCCGATGTCACCCTTTCGGCCGCCACCCAGGCGGTTCGCGAGGCGTTGAGCAAGCTCGACTCGGGCATGGTCCGAGCATCGAGCATAGGGCTTGCCTTTCCCGGCCGCCTGGCTGGAGAGGAAGGGACCTGTCTTTCATCCGGCGAGTTCCCCACTTGGAGGGAGGTCCAACTGACCGCTCCTTTTCGGCAGGAGTTCGGCCTGGCCATCGCCGTTCTCACCCCCGCCCAGGCCGCCGCCTTCGCCGAGCTCACCTTTGGCGCAGCCCAGGGCATCGCCGACCTGCTCTACGTACGCGTGGGCCGGGACATTGATCTCGCCCTCATCGTCGGCGGGCGGCCTCTGCCCCTATCCCCAGGCGCCACGGGCCAGGCGGGCCACATGGTGGTTCACCCGGGCGGCCCGCGCTGCTCCTGTGGGGAATCCGGTTGCTGGCAGGCGCTTGCCGGCCGGGAGGCGCTGGTAGCGCGCGTCATCAAGGCCCTTCGCTCCGGCGCACCCAGCGCCATTGCCGCCTCGGTGGACAACCACTTAGACGCAGTCACCCCACCGCTCATCGTCCGCATGGCGGCCGCGGGTGATGCCGTGGCCCGCAAGGCGCTGGAGGAGACGGGGGGCTATCTTGCCCTTGGCCTTGCGAACCTGATCGCCCTCTTCGGCCCACAGGCCGTCATCTTGGAGAGCCAGCCCCCCTCTGTCGGCGCCGCCCTCCTGCGCGCGGCGGAGGGAGCTTTGAAGTCCAGCCCCCGCTCGGGGCTGCTTTCGCACTGCGTCCTGCTCTCACCCGAACTAGGCGAGTCGGCGCCGGTGCTGGGCGCCGCCGCTTGGGCAGCATGCCGCGGCACCTGATTGGGTCTCTCGCCTCCCGGCAGGCAACGCAAGGCGCGAGGCATCAGGCCTCCCGCCTTGCGTGTTTCCAGTCCTGTTAGCAAGCCTTAACCAGGCGCCTGCTCGAAGCCGGGCGGAAGCGGCCGGTCATACTCATACTCGCACCGCCCGCACAGCCGCCGCCCGCCTTGCTCCACCACGAACATCTCCATTCCCAGCACGAGCTTTGTCTCCGGCTCGAGCGCCACCACCCATACCTCGCCAGGCTTATCCACCTCCGCCAGCAGGACGCGGTCGCCGCCCCACTGCCCGGTTCTCGCCCGCGCCCGCTCGCCGCCATCCCGCAGCAGTTCCGTGACCAGCCCTTCCTGCCCGCAGTAGTCCATCGCACTGCTGATCCGCAACACCTCCGGCGACGGATCTCCCTCCACGACCGCGCCCGCGAGTACCATCATCCCCTTGCTTACGTAGCGTCCGTCCGGCCTGACCGCGCCCCAGATGGCGAAATCCCATTCCGTGCCATCACCGAAGTACCGCCCCTGACCGTGAACTGTCTCCCGCGCCATCAAAGCCGCTTTCACGGACGGCCAGTCCACTCCCGGCTTGCCTCTGGCCGCCACGTAGGCCGCAACGCCCAAAACGATCACCAACCCGGCCGCCAGTGCCGCGGTCCGCTTCCAGTTCATGCGCCCCTCCTCGGTGAGCTTGTCATTCAGCCCAGACCAGTATCCGACCGTCTCCCGGCTTTACCGTGAAGGTCGCGCCTTCCTCTCCCGTGAACGAATCTCTCGCCCGCTGCTTCAGCTTGACCTCGTAGTCGCCCTTCCCGCCCGGCAGGTTTACGACCACGAGCCCCTTGTCGTATTGCCTTCGCCACACGTGCTCGCTCACTCGCTTGCCTTCCTCCACCGGCAGCCCGATCTTGGCATCGTACTCGGGATACCAGTCATGGCCGTGGTACGTATTGTCGGAGAACAGGTAGTAGAAATCCCCCACCGTCAGTGCATAACACATGCTCCAGCGCCGCGCCGCGGGGTCTCGCTGTGCGGGAGTCCGGCGCTTCGGGAGCGGACCTTCGTCGCTTCCCTCGATATCCTCGAACCGCTCGATGCAACTTATGCGCGGGTACCTGAGCAGGCTTTGCGTGTGCTGCATCTTGCGGACCGTGTCATCCCATTCGGTCCGGCCGTGGCTGAACCCCGACTCATACATCATGCCGTTGAGGTAGGGCGCGGCGAAGTCGTACTCGTCAATCGCATAGCCGGCGTTCGCCAGGACCAGGAAATCGTCGCCGACCTTTTCCCTGACGGCCGTTAGCATTGCGATCCACGGCTGAGGCTCCTCCCGCAGGTTGTCGTAGTAGACCCCATCCACGCCCGCGGCCTTCAGCGCCTCGGTCTGGCGCACGATGTGGGCGCGGTAGTCGGGGTTATACCAGTCCATCCGATGCGTCCCGGGCCAGAACTGCTCTCGCTCTCCGTTGACGCGCAGCCACCAGGGATGGTCCTCCGGGAGCGCCTGGTCATAGTACTCGTAGAAGTTCAGCTCACATAGCAGCACGACGTCCGGGTTAAGCTCCCGCACCTCCGCCAGCTTCCGCTTTGCCGCCTCCACCGACTCCGGGGTGAAACCGTCGGCGAGCCCTCTTGGTTCCCGGTCAGGCTCCAGCCCAATCCAGTCCGTACTGGTGACGATCAGATCGTGCCGAACATATCCGGACAGCGACCTATCCCCTCTCACTGGCGACCAGAACATACATATCCGCGGATACGGTGTCTTCATGAACATCGCCATTCTGCTCCTCTCCCCAGCGCCCGTTTTGCCCTGCTCGCTTGCCTTGCCGCACGCGCCTCCGGCGAGCGCGAAGATCGCACACGCCAGTATCCATGTGACCCAGTTTCCGGTCCGCAGCTTCGTCAAAGCCGTTGGCTCCTCACTGTCTTGCCCCACACGCGCTCTCACCTCTGCCAGCTTCTGTGTTTCTGACCGGCGCGGCCCAGCACCTTCGCAAACCGATCGCCCCGGCAGGAACGTTTGCCGCGCCAAAGAAGAGCACCGTTAGCCAAACCAGGGACCAAACGGAAACCGATGCAACTGCTACAGGCTGTCGTCCTCGGCGTCGTCCAGGGGCTGACGGAGTTCTGGCCCATCAGCAGTTCGGGCCATTTGCTCCTCATCCGCCGGCTTCTCGGCTGGCAGCTTCTCGCAGACGCACACTGGAACACTGTCTTCGACGTCTCCACTCACGCCGGCACGTTCGCGGCGCTGCTCGTTTACTTCTGGTCGGACGCGGGCCGGTTGCTCTCCGCCTTCTTCGCCAGCCTGCGGCATGGACTTGGTGATGTGACCGACCGGCGCCTTGCCTGGATCATCCTTGCGGGCGCGATCCCGGCCGGGGTTGCGGGCTTGCTTGGCTCCAACACAATCGAAGAATACCTGAGGCAATCGCCCGCGCTCATTGGCGCGCTTCTCATCATCTTCGGATTGGTCTTGTGGCTGGCCGAATGGCGAGGCCGCAAGACGAGAGAGCTGGCCCAGCTCGGTTGGGTGGACGGCATTCTGATCGGGCTCGCGCAGGTCCTTTCGCTCGCGCCTGGCGTATCACGATCCGGCATCACCATGACCGCCGGCCTCGCCCGCGGCATGAACCGCGAGAGCGCCGCGCGCTTCTCGTTCCTGCTTTCGCTTCCGGTGATCGCCGGCGCCGCGGGCTTCGGTTTAGTCAGCATCGCCAAAGACCTCACCGAGCTGCCGGCCGGCAGCTTGCCCGTCTTCGCGGCGGGCTTCCTGGCGGCCGCCATCTCAGGGTATTTCTGCATCCGCGTGTTCCTGAGCTACCTGCGGACTCGGTCTCTGCTGCCTTTTATCATCTACCGCGTGGTGGCAGGGGTGGGTGTACTGGTGTGGCTCTTGAGGGCATAGCGGTTACTTTGCGCGAACGAACCATTCATCATCGTGCGATCTGAGGTATAATGTCGTAAGTGTTCTGGGGGTGATATTTAATGATTTCCGCACAAGCAACTGCCGAAGTCTTTTGGGTCGCTTTCCTGGGCATGAAGCCAGGGGAAAGGAAAGCATTTCTCGAACGCTTGCTTGCTAGCCCTTCCATGCGGCGTGACTTGCTGGACGCTGCCTTGATAGAAGACCGGAGAAATGAACCGACACGTCCGCTCGAAGAGGTTCTGGCAACGACAAGGCCGCGTGGTAGACGTGCACGGTGAGCTACAAGGTCCTCGTCGGCCGCAGTGCGGAGCGCGACCGATTACGTCTTTCTCCTGCCGCTCGCGATAGAGTTGACCTCGCCCTACGCGGTCTGATGCACGACCCGCGTCCTCGGGGCACGCGGAAATTATCGCATGGTCCAGGTTGGCGGCTGCGCGTCGGTGACTATCGCGTTCTCTATACTGTGGACGACTCGCAGCAAGTTGTCACTATCTATGCAATCGCTCATCGCAGAGACGCGTACCGTCACTGATTCGAGCTCTACAACCCCACAAACTCCACCTCCCCCCACGCCCCCAGGCTTTGGCCAATAACCACGGCCCCGCCGAACACTTGGGGTATCTGCTTCAGAAACTCCAACGCGCGCTGGATGTCAGTCGGCTCCTTCACGCGATTGCCCAGTGCGGTGGCGGCTGCGTCGGCCAGGGCCGCTGACTCCGCTAGCACGATCGCCGCGTCCGCCTGGCCGAAGCTCAGCGAATGTCCCACCGTGCCCGAGGATGTGCACAGCCCCAAAGGCTGGTTCAGCCGGCTTACCTTCAGGGCCAGCTTGCCTGAAAGAAGAGATTTGCCGGCGTAGATCGCCGCCACTCGCGGGCGCGTGGTGCGCAAGAAGATGTCGCCGCCGTTCTCCACGATGACCTGCTCGCTCTCGGAAAGCAAAGCCTCCCCGACGACCTGCGCCACCGCGCCGGCGACCGCGGCCATCGGCCCCACGCCACAGGCCCGCGCCGCCTCCGCCATGTCGAGCACGATCGGCGGCGCGCCGGGCAGCGGCTCCCGCGGCCGCAGTGTCTTCTCCAACTCGGCATCGCGCGCCAGATAGCTCTCCAGCTCCAATCGGGCCAGACGGAGCGCCCGCTCCGCCAGGTCGGGGAGCGGGCGCTCAGCGCTGATAAGCAGATCAGATTCGCCCACGCGCACTTCGAATGTGCTGAGGTCGCTCTCTATCCATCGCCGATAGGTGCGCTCCTCGTGCCACATCGCGACCCGCTAGAACCGCAGCTCCATCGCGGCCACCGGACAGGTGGGCACGCACTCTCCGCACACGACGCACTCCTCCGGGTCGAAGATCACCCGCATCGAAGGCCGCTCGAGCACCAACGCCTCGGTCGGGCAGACCCCCACACAGGCGCCGCAGTCCACGCACTTCTCATCGTTCTTGCGGATGTCCTGCACCAGCGGCTGGATGCGGACGCCCATCTCGCTCAAGTAGCCGATTGCCCGCTGGTAATCGGAGTCTTCGCCACTTAGCTCGAGCACCATCAGCCCCTCTTCCTCGGGGGTGATGGATGCCCGCAGGATGTTGAACACCAGTCCGTAATCCCGCGACAGCCGGAAAATCACCGGCTGGTCGGTTGCCGTCGGCGGAAAGTGAAGCACTATCCTATGCGAAACCTGCATCGCACTTCCCTCCAACCTATCTGGCCTATCTCTCATTGCCCGGAGCCTGTGGCGGGTGGTCGGCCATCGGCCTCACCTTCAGGCCTGAGTCGGCCTGCGGCAGCGCCGCCACCGGGGCGGTCAGCTCGAACCCCCCGCCGGCGATCCATGACTTCAGCGTCTCCGCGATCTCCTTCGCCCGCGGGTAGCTCGACAGCGGCGTCGCCGGCACGAACTTGCCGTTGACCTCGATCACGCCCGACTTGAGCTCCGCGTAGCTCACGTGCTTGATCACGTCGGGCTTCCGCTCCGGATAGGCCCCCGAGTAGTCAACCACCGGCGCGAGGATATCCGCATCCGACACTCCCGTCTCTGCCGCGGTTTGCTCATCGAGCACGGGTATCGGTATCCCGAGGCCCACAATGAGGGTCGCGCCGTAGCCGCGGAAGCTGGCGCCGCGCAGCCACCGCTCAGACATCTGCTTGAGATCGCCCAACACGGCCAGCGTGCCGGCGCCTCCGGTTGGGATACCCTTTTCATTGCGCGGCGCGGTTGGGCTGTGCTGAGTGCCCTGCCAGACGACGTACCCGACCCCGCCGCCGAGGAAAATGCGCGTCCCGACTCCTATCGTGTGGTAGTGCGGATCGTTCATCAGCGGTGAGAGCTGCCCCGCGCTGCAGTAGTTCGCCGAGCCGAGCCGCGCTCGCAGTGTTCCCATGTAGGTGTAGATGGTCTTCTGAGAGAGGTTGACGGCTATGTTGTAGTTCTGGTAACCGTTCCTCGGGTTGAAAATGTAGGCCTCGTTCAGCTCGTCGAGCGTCAGCCAGGTCGCGAGCTCGCGCCGCGGGTAGCAGTCCGTTCCATAGGACTCCGCCTCCAGCAGCACGCGCCGGCGCGCCACGAGGTCCTCGATCACGTGGCCGCCGCCGTAGCGGAACTCGCCCGGGAAAACCGCGTTGCGAGGGTCCTCGTCCGGCAGCGCCGTGGCGCCCAGGTAGATGTCCACCGCCGCCAGCCCTGCGTAGCCCGGCACCCGGTTCAGCTTCACCTGTCCGCCGCCGATCTTCATGCGAGGACTGGAGTGGCCGAGGTTCATCATCACGCCGGAGGAGCACATCGGGCCGAACGTCCCTGTGGTCACCACGTCAATGGCCTCAGCCGCGCCCTTTGCGCCCTTCTGCGCGACCACGTCAACCATCTCTTCCGCGGTCACCACCACGACCTTCCCGGTGCGGATCTTCTCGTTGATCTCCTCCAGCGTCTTGGCCATGCTCGTCCTCCTTGCTTTCGCACCTCCCTGAAGTAGGGCTAGCTTTGATCTCAAAGTCAGTGCCATCCTGCACTAACTTTGCCAGATGATACCACACTGCCCCCGCCCCGCAACACCCGTTGGACAACGCGTTGTCATCGAAGGCACCGGCGCACCGCGGTCCGCCCCTTCCAGCTCTCCCGCCGCAGCCGTCAGTATACGCCTCTCCACCCTCGGTGTGAACCCCCACCAACATCCATACCCTTGGCTGCCGACGGGCTCTCGCCGGCCATCTCTCCCCACCGGCTCGACTATGGAATAAAGGAGTTAGACCGGGCATGCTCTGCATGCCCGTGAGCAAGATGGGGGCGTATCGTATCGAAGGGAGGCTTCTTCACTTGGTCTGTCCAGTCTGTGAGCACGAGCTAACGCGGTCTGGTGACTGGTGCGTCGCATGCGGCGCCTACCTCGGACTGCTGAAGCGTCATCCGCGGCGCATCATCCACTGCATCTGCGCCTCCATCGCGCTGGGCTTTGCGCTGTTCTTCGCGCTCGCCTGGCAGGTGTTTGCGCCCCTGCTCCGCGGTTGGCCGCCCTCCGGCCCGGGACCTTGGTTTTGGTGGGGTTTCTGGCTGGGCGCCTTCTTCCTGGCCCTCGGCCTCACTGCGCGCCAGCACTTGTCAAACGCCTTCAGGCGGATGCTGCAAACACCTAGCCGGTAGTCTGCGGGTACTGCGCATGGGGTACCGCAGGCTTCAGCCTGCACGGAATAGCACATGCACGGGTACGGCAGGCTTTGGCCTGTTTCAAAGTCCGCGTCGAAAACAGGCTAAAGCCTGTGCTACCCGATAATCGGTCAGGGGCAATAACTGCAGGCCAAAGCCTGCGGAACCATTGTCTTACTCTTCGTGCTCTTTGTGTCTTTGTGGTCAGCCTTTGACCATCACTGCGCCAGCGGCGCACCCTCCGCTGACCTTTCCAGCGCCATCTTCGCCTGCTGGTTCAGCGCCCTGACCATCCACTTCGGCCCCCCGTGCTCGGCAAACTGGATGGCGGCCTCATCGAACAGCCGCAGGGCCGCTTCGAACTCGCCAAGCCGCCGCTTAAGCTCCCCGACCAGGTAGGTCATCACGGCCTGCTCCTTCTCTTCCAGCTCCCCCACCATGAGCGCCTGCTCGAGGTACTGCGCGGCTTTCTCCTGGTAATCCGGCACGACGTCGAGCACCCCGTCAATCTGCGCCAGCCACGACGCCGCCAAGTAGTACTCCGCGAGTTGCAGCGGGCTCGGCTCCCGCCGGCGCCCATGACACAGCGCCGCCATCTCATAGCGCGCATAGTCCACCTCGGCGGGCATCTGGTCCGAGACCCGCGACAGGCCGCCCGCCAGCACCCACTCCCTGACCTGCTCATCCAATTGTGAAGAGTGGAAGCCGCGCCCATCGGCCGTGAACCCACAGGTCGGGCAGGTGTGCAGCAGCAGTGGCAGCGGGTTGATCCCTATAGGCCGCGGGCACAGGTCAGACCCGCGCCCTGTTAGGGCATAGGCACGCGGCTCCTCCCGCTGAAACACCTCGCCGCACACCCAGCACGTCAGCTCTATCTCACGTGTTACTGCCATCAGCTGCCCTTCCTGCCCCGCCCCCGTGATTGCCATTACTACTCTACCCAGGCGAGGGGGTTCTGTCCAGACGGAGGCGCACCTGCGCGCGGCCGGGGAGACCCGGTGGTCGCCCCGTGCTTACGCGTTTTCCATTTGCGGGCGACCCGCCTCTGCGACTCAGCTCAGGCCGAGTGGGTCGCCTCTAGGCAGGCGACGAGACTGCCCCATATCGCACAAACGCCCGACAGGCAACCTCCTGCCATTCCGGCCGGACGCCGATCGCCTCCATCCCCTCGTAGTAGCCGGCGATGAAGCCGCCGTTGAAGGGCCCCAGCTTTTCGACCAACTCTCGCGCGAAGGCATCTATCTTTGACTCATCGCCACTCGGCAGGACCTTCTGGATGTCAACCGGGCACCAGAATGTCACCCGACCGCCAAAAGCCTCGGCGAGCCGCTCGACTCCGAAGAGGCCGGGCTGATCTAATTGCAGGACGGAGATGGCACACTCGATCAGGTCCTCGATGATGTCCCAGATGTACCCGCAGGAATGCATCCACACGGTGAGGCCGCTGCGCCGCGCCACGTCGCACAACTTAAGGTAGTCCGGCTTGAACACTTCCCTCCATAGGGCCGGGCTTACTAAGAGCCGCTCCTGCGTCCCCCAGTCCTCGGCGAACATCACCGCATCGGCGCCCGCCCGCGCCCAGCTCTCGATGCAGCACCCCAGCAGCTCCGTGACCCTGTCGGCCAGCCGCCTCACTTCGGCGGGGTGAGCGAGCAGGTCCTCAAGGAAGAGGTCCATGCGCCGCAGATAGCGCATGATGTCGAAGGGAAAACCGGGCAGCCCGCCGATCTTGAACTTATCGGCCTGCTTAGCGAAACTCTCGCGGGCGGCCTCGTAACGCGCCGGATCATCCACGTTGGGCAGGCGGTAGTCGTCGAGCTGCGCCCACTCCTTCAGCGCTCCCTCTACAACCTGGCCCTTGGAGAAGTTGTCAAGCCGCGCCCACACGTTCCCCCACTCGTCCTCCCACATCGCCCCTTTCTCCGGCGCGAACGTCCGCTTCGGCTTCCATCCCGGATCATCCGCGAGCCATCCCCACGCGATATCGTTCGGATACGGGTCGGGGAGTGACATCGCAATCCGAGCAGGGCGCTCGAAGCGGATGGTTCGAAGTACGATCTCGCGTGAGGTCATGCTATCCTCGCCCGCAGCAGCGGCTGGGAGCCCGCAGAGGGGCTCCCCTACGGTTCCGCACGGCCCAACACCCCCGCCTCCTTAAGAAGCGCCTTCACCGCCCGGAACGCCGGGCTATCCTCCCCTACTCCCACCAGCGCCTTGCCGGTCACGTCGAGCTCGCGCAGCTCCGCATCCTCCGGGATCGCGCGCGGCTCCGGCAGGCCGCGCTCCTTCGCCGCGGCCGCCAGCTCCGGCGGGATGCCGTCGCCAAGGCGGGTGAACGCAAACACGATCCGGCCGACCTTGGTCTTCAGCTCCTCGACGAGATCGGTCACGCGCTTCACCGTGTCCAGGCTCCGCATGCTTGGATCGGCCAGCAGCACCAGCACGTCTACATCTCCGGCCGTCCGCCGGCTCAGGTGCTCCAGCCCCGCCTCGCAGTCAACCACGACATAGGCGTACTGCTTGCCGACTTGGTCCACACACGCGCGCAGGATGGAGTTGGCGAAGCAGTAGCACCCCGGCCCCTCCGGCCGCCCCATCGCCAGGAGATCGAACCCCTTTGCTTCCACCAACGCCTCGTGGATTCGCATCCGCAGGAACTCGGCCTTCGCCATGCCCCCCGGCAGCGCCGCCGCGCGCTCGAGCCCCTCTTCGCGCACATCGCCTACCGTGGCCTCGGCCCTCACGCCCAGCGCCGCGTCGAGGTTCAGGTTCGGGTCCGCGTCCACGGCCAGGACCGGCCCTTTCCCCGCTTCGACCAGCGCTCTCACAATCAAAGCCGCTACCGTCGTCTTTCCAACTCCGCCCTTGCCGGTAACGGCGATCACCTCCGCCATGCCAACCTCCAGACCGGCCCGGCTAGGCCTATGTCTGCAATCTTCCCCTCAGAGTCTCTACCGCGTCAACATAGGGTCCCGTGTCCGGCACGGCCTCCGACTCGGCCACTGCCCTGTCCATGGGCAGTTCCGCAACGACGTCCAGCCCCCCCAACAGGGGCCGGATCGCCTCGACCGAATCCGCTGATCGCACCTTGTTCATAACCGCGCCCACAACCTTCAGCCCCAGCCCCTTCGCCAGCCGGGCGATCCGCACTGCGGTCCTTGCGCTGGCTGGAGCCGGCTCCACCACGATGAGGAGCGCTCCGATGTGGGCCGCGGTGCCACGCCCGAGGTGCTCTAGCCCTGCCTCCATGTCCATCACCAGCGATATGTCCAGCCCGACGAGATGCCGCACCAGCGCCTTGAGTACGGCGCTCTCCGGGCAGACGCAGCCCGCACCGGGCTCGTCAACCGTCCCCATCACGAGCAGCTCAATGCCCTGCGACTCGACCCCGAACCGCTCCAGCAAGTCCGCCACGGGGGGGTCCAGCGCAAAGAAACCCCCGCCTTCCGCCTTCCCCGCGCGCTCGGCCAGCAGGTCGGTCATCTCCGACAGCGGCCTCATCTCCTGCAGGACCCGCTCAGGCAGCCCCAACGCCCGCCCCAGACAGTTGTTCGGGTCGGCGTCCACGGCCACTACCCGCTCGCCGACCTTGGTTAGGCTGTGTGACAGGGCCGCCGCCAGTGTCGTCTTCCCCACACCCCCTTTTCCTGCGATAGCCACTCTTACGCGCATTTCCCGCGCTCCCTCATCTCGTCCAGGGGAAACCTTGACATTCTTCGCGCCACATGTTAATATTTACCGACAAGGAGGCGGCAGAGGTTCGGGCTGTAACCGTGCACAGACACGTTTTGTTTGGGTTTCTGCTCTAATGGGTATAGACGATGCGGCGGTGGCGCCCAGGACAGAACCGGAGAACCAGACTGGAAGAAGCTTAGATAGTTCACGAAGGGCGGTACCGTCCTATCACCGGAGGGACAGGCCGTCACCCCCCCTCGCCCCGGCTTGTCCCTCCATCTTCTTGGCCGGTCGCCACGCCTTTAAAGGCCGCCCACGAACCGCCCGCATCCTAAGGTTCCTTCTGGATCGTAGCTCTCCTTCAGTAGCTGCATCAGATCCAGGTTCTGCACTTCGCCCCACACCCCGAAACTCCGTTTCATTCCCGTAGGACCCGATTCGAGCACCAGGTAACCACCTTGCTCTTCGGCTAGCTTGCGCAAGGTGGTGAGCCTGGCCTGGGCCTCGGCCTCGGGCAGTCCGGCGGGGGGCCCCAGGTAAACCAACCCATCCCCAGCTCGGTATGTGAGCCACCACTTATCCCATTGGCCGGCGATGCCCGCGATCTCGCAGGCGGCCGCCGGAGGGACGCCGGCCCTGGTGACGATCGCGCTCGGGTCGCGCGGATACGGCGCCTCTCGCAGCCCGTCCCAGGCTGCCAAGGCCTCCTCGCCGTCAACCCGTCCGCACCCGCTGCCGACGAGCCCCCGTATGTCTCTTTCCTGTCGCGCGATTGCCTGCCTATCGCCCAGCAGCCCCGCACACATCACCCACATCTGAGTTGTCGGCGTGATGGGCAGCGACATCCCCATTCTTCGCACGGCCGCATAGTTGCAGACACTTAGATTGCCCACATCGAGCCGCGAGGCCAGCAACTGGGCCGCCAATTCTCCTGCGCGCTCCAACGGCATCACGGCCGCCAGCATCGCGCGCGCTTCGGGGACCGGAGCGAGCCTCACCGTCACCTCACAGATCGCGCCGAGGGAGCCGAAGGAACCAATAAACAGCTTGCCAAGCTCATAACCAGCCACATTCTTGACTGTCTTGCCGCCCGTCTTGACGAGCGATCCGTCCGCGAGCGCCACGCGCAGCCCGATCACCAGATCGCGCGGCGCGCCGTACCTCATCCGCAGCGGCCCGGCGAGGTTCGTGGCGGCGATCCCGCCCAGTGTGGCCTGATCGGACCCGGGCGGGTCCAAGGGCAACATCTGCCCTCTCTGTCCGACCAGCCGCTGCACCTCGTCGAGGGTGACGCCTGCTTCGGCCGTGACCGTTAGGTTCTCGGCGTCGTACTCCACGATTCTCTTCAAGCGCGCCAGCGACATCACCAGCCCGATCGGGCCCGGTGGCGACCCCAGGTGCAGATGCCTTCCCGCGCCTCGCACCAGCACGGTGAAACGGGCTTGTGTTGCCGCCTTCAGGATGGCGGCCACCTCCTCGCGGGATCCCGGCGCCACGACGCCAAGGGGCTGCTGTCCATCCAGGCGATAGCTGCTGACCGTATCTGTGGCGGTGAGCAGGTG
>Ga0315288_10004618_pt1 | contig 17555 bp, 14 predicted proteins | sample YL17G11_20_MG_FD_203454 | JGI IMG/M metagenome (GOLD analysis project Ga0315288, IMG submission 203454) | Sediment microbial communities from Yellowstone Lake, YNP, Wyoming, USA - YL17G11_20 | ecosystem: Environmental > Aquatic > Freshwater > Lake > Sediment | place: USA: Wyoming | collected... | reverse complement strand
CAAGAGTTGGCCACGCTTAGTGTTCCAACCGCACCAGTAGACGGAGTGATCCACAAGATCGACAAGGACTACATCTACCTGCGTCCTCAACAACGAAAACTGGGGAGTCTTACCCCTGATTGGGTGCCTTTGGTCGAAGTACATGAGGTGCTGACTGAAGAGACCAAAGAAGCGTCAGCAACACCGATCATCAAGATCCCGTACGACACACGTTTTCCTTTAGCTTCGAAGACGTACCTGGACAACACCGTCACGGTGAAAGAAGGCGACAAGGTTGAACGAGGGCAGCCCTTAGCAGACAGCAACTTCACCAAAGACGGGCGAATGGCCTTAGGAACCAACCTAAGGATTGCATACATGCCCTACTACGGCCTGAACTCCAACGACGCCGTAGTGATCTCGGAAGCGGCGACCAGGAAACTCACGTCCGAGCACATGTACAAAGAAGTATTACCCGTCGATGGCGATACCATCCTTAGCAAAACGAAACATCGCATCCAGTTCGGTAGTCGCTGGACCGCACAGCAGTACGCCAATCTCGACGATCAAGGTGTCGCAAAGGTAGGCACCAAGGTACAACCAGGCGATCCCCTCATCGTTGCGCTACGCAAAACGGTGCCCACAGCCGAACAAAAGATGCTTGGGAATCTCCACAAGAGTTTCCGCACTCCATTCCGCGAAGAAGTCGTTACATGGGACCACCGCTGTGAAGGCGAAGTCACTGATGTCGTGGTCAATGCTGGGCGTGCTCTCGTTGCTGTCAAGACCCAAGAGCCAGCGGGCATCGGCGACAAGATTGCTGGGCGCTACGGCAACAAAGGCGTCATTGCGCACATCGTGCCTGACGATCACATGGTACGAACCAAGGATGGGAAGGTCGTCGACGTCATCATGACCTCCGCAGGTATCGTATCGCGCATCAACCCGGCGCAGATCATCGAAACAGCGGTCGCCAAAGTAGCCGAAAAGACCGGAAAACCGGTGGTCATTCAATCGATGTCCGGTCAGAACAACGTGAAGTGGGCACGTGACCTTCTCAAAGAACACAACATCTCGGATAAAGAAATTCTATATAACCCTTTAACGGAAAAGCACATCGAAGGACCCGACGGCAAGGGGGTCATGGTTGGGCCGCAGTACATTTACAAGCTGTTCAAGAGCACCGAGACGAACTACTCTGCACGGGGTGTCGAAGATTACGATGTAAATCTTCAGCCAGCGAAGGGCGGAGCCACAGGCGCCAAAGCCTTGGGCCGTATGGAAGTAAACGCGCTCCTGGCACACAACGCCCGTAGCACCCTGCAAGAAGCCAGCGTATTGAAGAGCACCAAGAACGATGAGTGGTGGCGACGTTACCAGCTCGGGCTACCACAAGCACCGCCACGAATGTCATTCGCCTACAGCAAGTTCACGGACATGCTTCGTGGAGCTGGGGTCAAAGTCGACAAGAGCCAAGACTCTTTGCTTCTTGGTCCCATGACCGACAAGGACATCGGCAAGCTCTCAGCCGGTGCAGTGACCAAGGCCACCATGGTCCGAGAGAAGGATCTCACACCTGAAAGAGGTGGACTCTTCGATCCCACATTGACGGGAGGGCTCAGCGGCAACCGTTGGACGCACATCGATCTCGCTGAACCTATCGTGAACCCTACATTTGAAAAAGCGGTGCGGCTCCTGTTGGGTTTGAGCCAAAAAGAATTCCACAGCACCCTGCGAGACCGTGGCGGAGTAGCGATTCAAAAACAACTAAAGAACATTGATCTAGATAAGAGAGAGAAGGAGCAACTCGAGCTGACACGCACCGCTACAGGTGTAAAACTCGACGATGCAGTGAAGCACCTGAAGGTTGTGCGTGCGTTACAGGCCGCAAACCTACAGCCCCACGAAGCGTACATCATATCGAAAATCCCCGTGGTGCCTCCCGTTGTACGGCCCATCCTTCCTGCGCGCGGTAAGCGGGACATGCTCGTCTCGGACGCGAACTACATGTACCGAGATGCGTTCATCGCCAACGATCAACTGCACACCGCCAAAGGGGTGTTACCCCCCGAAGAGGTCGCCAAAGCTCGCGCACACCTTTACGACGCAACCAAAGCTATCTTCGGGCTCGGTGACCCCGTGAGCCCTCAGCTTCAAGGACGTGGTGCCAAGGGCTTCATCACGACCATCTCTGGAGAAGGTTCACCAAAGGCAGGCTTCTTCCATGACAAGGTACTGAAGCGGCCTCAAGATGTATCAGGGCGCGGTACCGTAGCACCGGACCTCACACTGAATATGGATCAAGTCGGTCTGCCCGAAACGATGATGTGGCAAATGTATCAGCCCTTCCTGGTACGCGGACTGATCCAACAGGGGTACGGCGCCGTAGTCGCGAAAGACATGGTAGAGAAACAACATCCCGCTGCTCGAGCCGTCCTCTTACGTGAAGCAGCAGGACGTCCCGTCATGATCAACCGCGCACCCACACTGCATCGCTTCAGCCTCGTCGGTGCATATCCCGTCCCCGTCGAAGGAAAGACGATTCGAGTCAATCCCTTTTTGGAGAAGGGGATGAACATGGACTACGACGGGGACACGCTCATGGTGCACACACCGGTTACGGACGGTGCCGTAAAGGATGTGAAAAGCATGACGATGAGCAACTTGCTCTTCGGCGACAAGACCAAGTCCGAGCTGATGGTTTTTCCCCAGCACGAGGCTATCCTCGGCGTGCACCTGGGCAGTAAGGTCAACGGAACAGCTGTGAAGCGCTTCAAAACCGAGAAGGACGCCATCGCGGCCTACCAACGTGGCGAAATCAAAGCAACCGACACCATCAACATCGGTTGATCACGGCGCTTGAGTAACTGCGCAGATCTACCTATAATTCGTGGGAAAAGGAGACCTCAATGGCACACCTCGATACCGCATACAAGCTTGGAGCGCTCCAGGCGCAAGCTGATTTCGAAACCGAGATCAGCAAAATGGCAGCGCCAGTAGCGCCAGCACCTCCGCCCCGTGCACCCGGCACCGCGCCAATCCAGGAACAAAACCTGGGGTACATGCCACAAAAAGGTGGGACAAACGCACCTATAAAAGGGTATCCACAAGCCCCCGTCCGTCAGTAAAGGTGGCGTATGAACTCCATCGACATCGCGTACAAGCTGGGGTCACGCACAGCGGTGGGTGAACTCACCGCGTGGCTTCAAAACGACGACGGGAATCCGACGGCGTACCCGAAGCGGCGCGGGTCGATCCTGAAGACCGCCGCGATCGACACCGGTGGCGGCATGGGTGAACGACCGCAACCCGTATCGCCACAACTGAAGATCCCAAGCTGGGCGCAAGATGAACCCATGGGGGCATCAGCCACGCGACAGGGTGTATCGGACGCGTTCTCTGGTGTTCGACTCCCCAGTTTCGGTCAGATGGCACAACGTGCGCAGCGTGAAGAGGCCGTTGACCCTTGGGCCAACGAAAGGGGTGCTCGTTCAGCACGACCCGCTGCACGGCCTTCACTGGGACGAGCTGCTGGATCAAACGCGGCGGCATCAGCGTTCACGCCTGACCCTAGTCAGATGTCCATGGCGAAGTCCGATGTGTTCACCGGTGAACCTTCATCCCGTGGAATGTCGATGGCGCCGAAAGCGGCACCCGCAGCCATGGCGTCGAAATCCGACTCCTTCGCGGGCGGCAGCGGAATGCCCGCTGATGTGATGACGGGGCAGTCACGTATGCCCGCTGCACCTGCTGCGCAAGCGAAAGCACCGCCACAAGAGGCGTTCACAGGAAACTTGCCGCAAAGCGTTCAACAGTCGGTGCGCAAAACAGCGGCAGCCATCCGTAAGATGGCCAACATCATGACGCCGAACCCCAATGTCACGACTCCATCTGCTCAAACTCAGCCCGCAGGTAATCCCGCAGCAAAAGCTATCGGGAACCCAGCACCGGGAGGAGGTGGTGCAGCTCCCGTCACACCTCCACCTGCTGGTAGTTCCGGTCCCAAGGTTGCTGCCGCCATCCAGCGGGTGAAAACAGCCATCATGGGTGGCAAGAGTCAGACCTGCAAAGACATGCCGGAGGTCTGCAATCCCGGCGGCGGCGGTACTCCCCTGCCACCTTCCCCGCCTCCGAAGCCCGTGACACCGCCGCCGAAGACCGCTGCTGACCATGCGGTCGAACAGGTGATGCGCAAGCTCGGCAAATCGATGTCACGCCGACCGCTCAGTCGCGATGGCACCAAGTTCGAAGCGATCAAGAAGAAGCTGCGCAAACAAAAGTCCAAGAAGTAGAGCGACCCCACGTGACGCTGCCGCTGCATACTGCAGGTTCGCTTGCAGCGCTTGCTGAGCTGGGTCTTCTCCCCCTTCTGAAAAACGCAAACGTAGCCTCTCAAGAAGAGATTTTTCACGACGTTCAGCAGAAACTTCACGCTGATCTCGCAAAAACAATTCGACATGCGAGTGGGGGACTGCCCGACGCACGTAATGTCTCCGATGTTGATGTTGCCCTGCACACACGCACCCCACGCGATCTGTTGGCTCAATTCCCGAAAGGGACGACCGTCTCACACGACGTGCACCGGTCTATGTACGCTATCCCAGGGTACACACGCCCCGTCAATGTGTACGCAACAAGTGACCCGGCCCTTGCACAACGTGGACAACGGCACCGAGACACGGAACTCACACTCGCTAGTCAGTTCCCACAGCTTGAAACACAAGCACGGGCATTAAAACAGCAAGGGTTGAGTACGGAGAAAGCGTGGGCGACTATTTTAGAATTGCCCGGCGATCCGTACGAAGCCATGCTCGATAAAGCAACAGTGCTTCAGCGTGCCGCCGCTATGGCGAAACATGCCGCTGCGTTCGCCCCCGGCATCCCCCAAAGCAAGCCCATCGCACGTCTACCCACCATCACGCCCAAGACGCTCAATCGCTGGGTTATGGCTGTGCAGGAACATGAAGCCGAGCGCGCGGGGAAACATTACGATCTCCGTCTCGTCGATCCGGATTCGGGCAAAGCGCATTCGTGGGCCATTCCGAAGGCTAAGCTCCCGGTTCCCGGTGAGCAACTCCTTGCCATCCAAACCTTCACACATACTCCCGAGTACGCGCTTCATTTCGGTGAAAAGAAGCCGCAGACCATCGGCCAGGGATACGGTAAGGGCCGCGTTTGGATGGCTCTCAAGGAACCGACCGACATCATCGAGTCGTCGAATGACCATGTTCGGTTCAACGTGTACCAAGGCAAAGATATCAACGAGTACCTGTTACATCGAACACACGATAACAAGTGGCTCATCCGAAATACAACCGTTACCAAAGACACCGCCGATGTGCCACAGAGCCGACCTAAGTATAAGGAAACCACCCCGGACAAAGTAGATGTGAGTGACCCCTCGCATCTCATGATGGCGAAGATCGATGGTGCCCACAACACATTCCGACTCGACGCGGGTGGACCCGTACGAATATTCAGTTACCGTCCGACAGAACGCAATACAGGCATCATCGAACACACGCACCGCTTCGTGCCTGGACTCACAGCCCGTGTACCAAGTCACCTTGATGGCCTCGTCCTACGCGGCGAATTGTTCGCCGCCGACCCACACACCGGACGAGCCCGCGAGGCCGTCGAAACGGGTGCTGTCCTTAATTCGGGAGTTTGGAAAAGCCGCGACACGCAGCAGCACTCTCCCCTTCGGGCTATCGTATTTGATGTTGCTCGCCGAAAAGGACAGAACGTCGAAAGCCTCCCTTATCAAGAGAAGCTCGACATCCTCAAGAAGGTTCACGCTGCCCTGCCTTTCCTTGAGTTGCCGCCGATGGCAAATACCACCAAAGAGAAGGTCACACTTCTTAACCGTATCCGTACGGGACAGGAGCCGACTACGCGTGAGGGGGTGGTACTCTGGCCACTCAAAGGTGGGGCGCCGATCAAAGCGAAGTTCAAGCCGGACCACGATGTCTACGTAAGGGAGATCTTTCCCGAGCAGGGGGCGCGAGGAGAGATGGCCGGAGGCTTCGCCTACTCATGGTCGCCAACAGGCAAAATTGTAGGACGTGTCGGTACAGGCTTTGACTTCACGCTCAAGAAAGACATGCTCGAGAACCCCGAGAAGTACATCGGACGTGTCGCTCGCGTTGAAGCGCAATCGGTGTACAGGGACAAGACGAGTCCCAAGAAGCCGGGTGCGTTGAGAGCGCCGGCGTTCAAGGATTGGCATCTTGATAAAGGGATGCAGCCTCTCGACCTAAAGACTGCTGCGCTTCGTCCACTTCTCGGTGGCGTACTGGGCGCAGGACTAGGTGCCGGTATTGGAGCCCTCACAAGTGGTCCAAAACATCGATTTGAAGCTATGGGAATTGGTGCGGGAACGGGTGCGAGCCTTGGTGCCGGTATCCCCGCCCTCAAGAAGCCCATTGGCAAAGGTCTTGGTCGGATTTTTCAAGCGCTAACCAAAAACGAGTTTCTCCAGGCTGAAGCTAAAAACTTGGCGCAGACCGGATCACTTTCGCAAGAAGCAGGCGCCAGTGCAGGTGCTGGGAAAGCCCCGTACAGAGCGCGAGTCACGGCCCGTGAAACAGCGCGAGTGCTGCGTGCACGACTACGGCGTATCGGTATAGACCCACAAAAAGCACGGATCGCTGTTGCTGGCGCAGGTGGCACGGGTAAATCAACGCTTGCGCGTGAAGTTGCCAAAGAACTGAAACTTGTTCATCGAGACCTAGACTGGGAAGTGTCCAAACCAACACACCTGTTTGGATTATCCCGCGCACAACGCAAGATGGTCATCCCCGAAGGAACGGTTGCGGAACAGATCCACATCATCAACAACAAGAACCCAGATGAATTCGACGCTATCATCCGTGTACACCGTCGTCCAAAAGTTGTTGAACAGCAAATTCTGCAACGAGGTCGTGGTGCAGCACAGATGGCTTTCATGGATTACCCTCGACTGCATAAAGCCATCGAAGTTGGTTTTCAAAAAACGCGAGGCCGACTTACACACACCGGCCCCGGTGTTGAACTAAAAGTACGACCGCCACAAGGTTTCCAAGCTGACCGAAAGCTCGATCAAGAGTTACATCAACTTGGGATCAACCCTGAAGGTCTAAAGCGACACCAAAAAATCCTGTCCATTACGACAGGTAAACGTACGCGCGGACTCGGTGGCGGCAACCTAGCGTACATGCATCCACACGCACGTCGCCCGATACCTTGAGTAACTCCTCGAACTCGCCTATAATTTCCCCCGGAAAAGGTGAGCTATGCCCTTCAAATCCAAGGCACAGCGCCGGAAGTTCTACGCCATGGCCAACCGTGGTGAGATGCCCAAAGAGACAGTGAAGCACTGGGAGGAAGCCACGCACGGCAAAAAACTGCCCGAGCACGTCAAGAAGGCCGTCGAAGCCGCCGCGCTCAAGCTCCCTGCAATGCCGACGCCCATCACCTCAACACCACTGACACCGGCTGTTGCCGTTGCCGCTGCTCCTACGATTGCAAAACTGAAGGCACAGGCCATCTACAAAATCAGTGAGGATGTAGCCAGCCAACTCAAGCACCACGCTGATCCGGATAGCGAGTTCCACCCTGACCAGTTGGCCAAAGGCATTGAAGTCGAGAGGGAACACTCTGAGAACCTTCCAGTTCGCAAAGCGATCACGAAGGGGCACCTCGCTGAATTCGACCGGTACTACACGGGACTCGGCAAGATGGAAGAAAAACTGAAGGCAGGAAAAACTGCGGCGTATGGACTCGGCGTCCATGCAGCCGTACACACCATGACAAGGAGAGACTCATGATTCGCAAAGTGCAACTGCGCCTCACCGCCATCCTCATCGGGCTCTTCGCTACCTTGTTGTGGTTCGTTCCACTCATGGCGTGGGCAGCTGAGACCGCCGCACCCGTGGTCGCACCCGCTGCAACCGGTTCTCGCGCGCTCTGGCAAACACTGCTACTCCCCGTGCTCAGTGTGGTAGGCCTCTTCATCGCAACTTTTCTGACGCTCGGGCTCAAGAAGCTCACACAGCTTGTCGAAGCCAAGTTCAAGATCGACGTCCCCCAGGCCGTCGAAGACCTGATGAAGGACAAAGCCCTCCAGCTCTGCGCGTGGGCCGAAGAGAAAGCGGAAGACAAGCTCCTGCATAAAGGGGAGAAGCCGACATCGGGCGCTGAGAAAGCTGACCAGGTTGTCAACGCGCTGCTCGCTTTCGCAGAGAGCATGGGGTACGGTAAGCAGTGGCAGAAAGAAAAGGTTGAACAGCTCGTATCCGGTGTTGTTCACCTCAACCGTGAGGGGAGTGAGGGTGTCATCGGCAGCAATGGAAACCGTGGAACAGCACTCGCCGCTGCTGCCGAAGCCGTAGTTGCAGGAGCCCCCAAGTGAACTCGCTGGCGTACAAGTTCGGACAGGACGCGGCCCTTACCACACTGGGGTTCAAGGAAGCTGCCGACTTTGGTGGTACGTCTACGCCGTATCCCCACAAGTCACAGCAGATTCCCGCTGAACGTATCGCACGAGCGCTACAACAACTGGACGATGAACCTGAACACATCCCCGCCGATAACAGAGGCGCAGGAAAGTGGGACCGTCCAGTTTCGTGGAACTCACCTGTGAACCTGTCCGGACTTGATACGGGCGAAGGTACCGGTGGAATCATCGCACCGGGTAACCCACGGTCGTAAGTGGCGACAAAGAACACCACCATCGGTCGGATACTGATCAATCAGACGCTTCCGTCTGCATACCACATCACTGAGACCGTCACAAACAAGTCGCTGCAAACAAAACTCATTGAACTAGCGAAAAACGATCCACACCGCTACGTAGAAGCCATCGGCCATCTCAAACGTGTCGGAGATGCACTTGCAACCGATATGGGGATCACCGTAGGCCTCGATGACATCGAGCCCGACTACAAGAAGCGCGACGCTGTGCTTGAACCCGCCCTTGTACGGGTGAAACAAACAAAGGATGTAGCGAAACGTCGACAAATCATCGCCGAGACGCAAGAAAAGCTACTCCAAGTTGCTGGTGAACACCCCGGTCAGATGACGCACATGGTGCGCGGTGGGGCACGCGGCAAACTACCTCAGCTCCTCCGCACAGTCGCATCGCCGGTCGCTACAACCAACGAGCAGAACGAAGTTGTGCCTTGGCTCATCAGCAAGAGCTACGCTGAGGGCCTGAAGCCTGCTGACAACTGGGCCACAATCGGTGAAGCGCGACGAGGGCATGTCGCTGCAGCCATCTCCGTCTCCGCTCCGGGAGAAATCAGCAAGATCCTGGTCAACAACATGAGTGACCAGCTCATCACCGTACCGGACTGCGGAACGCACAACGGCATCATCTTGAGCACGTCTGATCCTCACATCTTAGATCGGTACGAGGCGAAGACAAACATGCTCATCACACCGCAGGTTGCGAACGAATTACGGCGTAAACAATCTACAGTATTGGTCCGTTCTCCAATGACTTGCGAAGCATCTCATGGTGTTTGCCAGCGCTGCTACGGGCTCAACACCAAAGGCCAACTGCACAGTGTCGGTACTAACGTGGGCATGATCTCGGCGCACGCTATCACCGAACCGCTCACGCAGATGTCGCTTAACGCCCGGCACAACACGCGCACCGTAGTGAGCGAAAAGGCCATCCTCTCGGGGCTCGAAGGCTTCAAACAGCTCACTGAGATTCCACAGAGCTTCTTCAACAAAGCGATCCTTGCTTCACGGGACGGCGAAATTACGTCGGTCAAAAAGGCACCACAGGGTGGGCACTACGTGCACATGGGGGAAGACGAGCACTACATTCCACCCAACCTCAGCCCGATGGTAAAAGCGGGGGTCACGGTTCACGCAGGCGACGTACTTTCAACCGGTATCCCAAAGCCAGACGAAGTGCTTCACCACAAGGGACTGGACGCGGGGCGAAACTACATCGTTCAACAGTTGCAAGGTATCTACCAGGGGCAGGGTCTCGACATCGACCGTCGCCATCTGGAGCTTGTTGCAAAGACCGATTTGAACTACGTAAAACTCACAGATCCCAACAGCGACAAGCATGGCTACATTCGTGGCGATATCGTAGATTTCAACCGATTCCGCGCCGATATTGCGGCACAAGCAACACATACACCCTTAGCAAAAGCCGTCGGAAAAACACTCGGCAATAATGCGTTGCATTACGCCATCGGTGCACCTATTACTAAGGACATGATCGCAGAATTGAAGGAGCATGGCTTCGAAAAAGTTCCCACCGTAGACCATGTTCCGACGTATGAACCGATCATGAAGCCGCTGAGTCGTACACCCCTCCTGCATCCTGACTGGATGGCACGACTTGCACACCGCAACCTGAAGAATGTAATCTTGGATGCCGCTGCATTCGGTGAAAGTGCGGAGATTCACGGCACACATCCCGTTCTACCCTTTGCCTGGGGTGAAGAGTTTGGACGTGGACCGCAAGGGCGCTACTGATGTACTACGTCGGTCAACAACACGCGCTGTACGTCTTGGGTATGACCAAGCACGCTGCCGCATCCGAAAGTGTAGTTGACAATGTTCTACGACGGCTAGCACGCGGTCGCAGTCGCGTACCCCTCGAGTCCATCCAACAACCAACCGCGCGGGAACTTCTAGTTGGACGCCCCGAAGAAGTTCTCAAGCCTCGTCGTCTGTTCGGGAACGTCGCGTCGCTTACACCGACGCGCAAAGCCATGCTTGCGCTTCAAGGTCTCGGTCCGGATGGTACAAAAGCGCTGGCTCGTCTCAAAGGATTAGGAGGTCTCGGGGTCGATTTGTTACACAAAAGTCTTGTCTTTGGCTTGCCGGCATACCTCATATATAAGGCATTGCAGAAACCAAGCCCTGGCAAAACACGTGGAGAAGAAGTTGGACACGCCGTGGGACAAAGTTTAGGCTGGTTACCACCTATGGGACTCGCTGGAACCGCCGCTACTGTCGTCGCCCCACAGTATTCCATGCCTGGGCTGCTGGGTACATTGGGGGAACATGCAGGAGGTGCAATCAGCCAGCTAGTTGGGGAACAACCCACTCCAATGGACGTCCCGCCCATGCGTGTACGTACCCCAACATGAACCTTGGAAAAAGAGAACGATTGACCTATATTAGGGTGTCTGAACACAACACAGCCATCCTCACGTGGAGGAAATTGTCATGAGTCTTTTCAAAAGAGCCTACGCGCGGGGCATCAACGACGAGCTGATCCGCCTCGGTTACGTTCAGTACCCGACGAAAGAGGCGGCCGATGAGATCGCGGATGCCGTCGGAGATCAGATGCCCCAGGACCCCGCTGCGGGGATGGCAGGCACCGAAGGTATGGCCGGGGCAGAAGCTCCGGTTGGTGAACCCGTTTCTCCAGAGACTGCTGCCGATGTCGCCGCTACGCTTATCGATGCGGCGAACAAGCTCGTCAGCGAGACGGGTGGCGCGGGAATGGCAGGTCCCGAAGCGGAAGAACTGAAAACCTCCGCTGCACAAGACCTGAACACGCGGGCCTACCAGCAGGCCGAGGCGGTCATGATCAAAGCTGCCGCCGAGACCAAACTGGCACTTGGGTCCACCATCGAAGGCGGTGATAAGGGCAACACCATGTCCGAGGCACCCTTCGGTGAAACCGTGATGGAAGACAAGAACCGCCCACAAGGCAAGTACGTTACCGGCGTTGGCCAGACGGACTATCCGGTCGGTCAGGGCGCCGTCGGCACTGAGCAGGTCCCGGCTCCGACCGCTCCAGGGAACTCTCCTCCGGGAAGCAATTCGGTCATCGCCCAGTCCAAGCAAGGCTCTCTGCAAGCCATCATCCGCAAGATCGCCGCAGAGGGGATGGGCTCCACCATCGGTGGTGGGGACAAGGGCAACACGCTGGCTCAAGCGGGCGACCTGACCGGCGAGGGCAAGCTTGAAGCAAACCGCCGTCCCGAAGGGTACGCCATGGGCGCACGCGGCAAGGGTTGGGGTGATGTACCTCCCTCCGCCGTGGTCGGTACCGAGCAACGGCATCCACACCAACCCGGTGAGTCGCCGTCCGGCACCAACTCCCTCATCCAAGCCTCCAAGCTTGGTGAAGAAGACCCCTTCATCGCCCTCTTCCAGAAGACTGCAACCGAAGTCGCTGGGTTCCTCCCCGTCAACATGCCTGAAGAGCAGAAGATCGCGCACATCCGGCAGATGATGGGGCTCACCGAAGGCGAGCGGAACGAGTACATCGGTCTGCTGCACAAGGAAGCGGGTGCCACCGATGACCAAGCGGTCGCCGTGGCCGAGAAGCACGCCGCCGAATCTTGCGCTCGGTCGCAGTACAAGAACCCCTACGGTCGTGAGCGCAAGGATCGTACCCGCGCCAACCAGAAGCATGCCGAGATGCCGCCAGCCCTAGCGGCTGCCCTGGCCAAGAAAAACGGGGAAGGGGACGAGGACAAGAAGGAAGAGAAGAAAGAAGAGAAGCACGAAGGGAAAGAAACTCCTGCTGACGAGAAGAAGGAGGAGGCCAAGAAGGAAAGCTCCGACCTTCTGGGCCGCATTCGGCGCATCAGCCAAAGCTCGCACGCGAGCGTGTAACGACCGGACAAGCCTGGTCGGTTAGCGCCCGCGCCGGGCCATTCGGCAAGGAGTTGGGCGCATGCCGATATCACCTCTCAGTTTTAAGATCGCTATCCAGCTCATTCAAGAGCAGTTGGATCAACAGCAAGAACCTGCTGATTTGCCGGTCCCTTCGCTCCCACCGGGCCAATCGGCTCTTCGTTTACTGCGTAAACAAACCGAGACAGCTACAGCTGCGGCACCCAAAGTCGTCACAGACTCAGGACAACGCCCGGCATGAGCGCGTTGGCGACAACGATCAAGTTGAAAGACCTCACCCATTCGGGAGGTACAGACCAGCTCGTTCGTATCACCGGTGGCACAAAAAGTTACTACAACACACCGGAGCGGGTACTAGAAGTCCAACGCGTTACGCAAGAAGCTATCGCACGGAACCCAAGCATTGCGCATACGCCTGTGCGCATCATGCCGAACCTTCCGAACGCTTTCTACAACTACGACCACAATGAATTCATTCTGGGCGTAACTAACCCGGATGTGCTTGCGCACGAACTGGCGCACGCAGATAATCTTCGACAAGCTAAGCTGTACCAAAAGGTACTTAGCGCTGCGTCCGGCATCGCACGCCTGAATAATTACGCCGCAATCCCGGCTGTCCTTGCGCTACGTGCCTTCATCAAAGATCCAGACCGTCGGAAAGACATCCTCAAAACCCTGTCAGCCGTATCGGCGGCCTTCGCTGCCCCCGTGATTTCTGAAGAAATGTCCGCTACAATGCAGGCATTGGCACGAAGCCCAGATCGACTACAGACCATGAAGACCCTTGGCCCCGCGTTGGGCACATACCTCATGACGTACATGATGCCCACGATGGCGTACGACGTTGGGAGTAGAACGTGATGCTCGAAAAAACTGCGCAACCGATGTCGCCCCGCACCCAGGCCATGTCTGCCGTTCCTTCTGGTGATGAAGAGACACGGCTGTTCGAAGACGGTTTTACCCAAATGGCGTACAACGTCCTCGTCAACAAGTTCCCAGACTTGATGGCCAAGGTCATCACGTTCAAGCTTTTGGACTCGGATGTGGCCACAGGTAACGGTGTTGGAGCGTTCGTTGTACAGCATGATAACGAAATCCTCTACGTGCCTGTCATCATGGCCGACAACCAGATCAAACCCCTCGACCTATTTTACCACAAGGGGCTCAACGTCTTCCTGCCCCTCAATAACGACTGGTTGAATGAAATCAGCCAACTAGCGCTCGATGAGATGGGCGAACCGGTACAAACACCGAAATCGCTACGCCGTGATGTCGACACGCGCAACATCATGATCCCGCCCACTACGGGACGTTACGCGTACGCAGCGGCCAAGAACAACCTTGAACCGCTCGACATCCATCACGATCTCTTCCAGATGTTCAAAAAGCTGCAAGAGAAAACGGCTGAAACAAAACCGCAGCTCATGCAGTTCCTCAACCGCGCACCCGATTCGATGAAAGAAGCCTTCGTTCAAATACTCAAGCGAAATACAAAACTGGCTGCCCAAGTCACCCAGCTCTATGGACTCGACGCCCTGACCGACGCCGTTACCAAGACAGCTTCAGCAACGTCGCCTGTCGGTGGCGCGCTTTTCATTGCTGACAAAGATACACCAGCAACGAAGTTCAAAGAGGTCTTCGGAGACCGTGCACCGGAAGCATTCCAAGGTATGCTGAGCCGGGGCTACGTGGCCAAAGACAGTCGCGGAAAGTACAACATCCCGGTCAAACTGCAGACTCCGCACAGACTGACCGAGCCGACGACCTCGGGGTTTTACACGGTATACACCCAGAAGGGTGAGAAGAAAAACGCCTTCATCCTCGTGGAACCTCGGTCGTTTTACGGTCACGACACACCTGAGCGCAAATCTCACCGCACCTACACAACTGGCAAGCGTCACGCTGGTCGCCGTCCCGATGAACACAGCGTGCACTACATCATCATCACCGACGACGGGTGGTACACCACCAACAGCGTCATCGCAGAGTGTCTGGACGGAAAAGAACTTCCCAAGAACTGCACCGCGTTCAGCACGCTGATGAACGATAAGGACGGTGACAAACCGACAGTTGGTAGCCGAGGCATCTTCGTCAAAAAGCTTGGCAACAACTTCGTGGGCACCCAGCCCTTCCGCATCGATTCGGTCTCGACCGATTCCAAAGACATTCGGCGCATCACCACTGATGGTGGCTTCCAGCTGGTCACGGACAAGAGCGCAGCCAAGATGGGGCTACATACGCCCAAGGGCGGGCACATCATGTACATCCCGCCTGATGCGCGCTTCATCAAGCTCAAAGATGACAAAGAAGACATGCCGCTTCTGCGTAACCCTCAAGACTTGCAGAAGTGGATCTACGGTGAGTTCGACGCCATGGGGGCTCAGAGCGTTTCCGCAAAGAACGCTGGAGCAAACGAAATCTCCATCGACGGCGAAACGCCAGAGTCCAAAGTCGCTGCGATCAAACACGCCGCATTAAAGCACGACTTGCACTTCGATGAAGCAGCTGCGCTTGTTGAAGAAGCTGCGGCTGGATCGCCCGGCTCTCGCGTCAGCGCCTACGTCCTTTCGCCAAGGATGTACGAGAAGATCGCCCAGGGGCCGATGATGGGTGGCGCACCGCAAGGCGCACCGCAAGGCGCACCGCAAGGCGCTCCCCCTATGGACCCCAACGCTGCCGGGGGTATGCCTCCAGGTCCGCCGCCTCCACCGCCCAGCCCACCGTCTCCCCTCGACATCGCCATGGGCGAGGCCCAGACCCAGATTCAACAGCAGGTGGCTGACTTCCAACAGCAACAGATGGCGTTGCAAGACAAAGCTCAAACCCTGATGATGGTGCAGCAGCGTGCCCAAGAGATCGCAGGAGGCGGCGCACAAGCTGTAGGCCAAGGGGCGCAACCAATGCCCCCTCCGGGTATGGCTCCGCAAGGTGGAATGCCCCAGGCCGCACCCCAAGGTGGAATGCCCCAGCCCGCACAGCCGAGTGCAATGGGCGGCATGGCAGCCACAGCGACAGCACCGGCAGACCCATCCGCAAGTGGCGCTTCCATGAAAACCGAAGCGCCCTCGTCCATGGAAATCCAACAGCAAGTCAACCCACAGTTCCTGGATCAATCAGGTCAACTGGCGGAACAGTTCCAAGATCCGACCACATTCGATGCCGCTGCCATCGCTAGCATGGCGCAAGCACCGAGTTTTCGCACGATGGTCGTTGAGTACGTACCCACACTGGAACGGGCTCTCGACAATCTGGGACGTGTGCTTTTGACCGTGTGGATGCAGGAAAGTGATCTGAAGGGACAGATCGGTGACGAAGAGTTTGGTGACCTGGAAGATAACCTTCGTGCGGTTTTCGAAGGTCTGGGCGCCCTGGTTCTTCAGATCAACCGCAACGCCATCGTGATGGAAGCCGGTCAGTAATGCCGTTCAAAGACCCACATTTTCGCGTTTACGATGCCTTCGAAGTTATGAACGGTAAGCGCAAACGTAAAACCGTCGATGATCGCACGAATGAACTGCTCGATGTTATGTGCGACTCATCCACGGACATGGATCTCATCTACGCGTGGGACAAGTACCAACAAACCAGTGCTCGTCTCTTCCTCGACAGCTTGTTGCTGTGCGATACGCCGCTAGAAGTGATCCGCCAAGCAACCGGTATCGGACTTGGTGGCTTACGTTCGTATTCCACCCACATCTTCGACAACACGGTCTTTCGCGACCAACTAGACAAGCTGCAATACGTCCACGATGTCAGCGCGTACCAGTCCCCTGAAGAAGCTATGTACCTTCGTGCCGCACTCACGGGAGGCACGCCTTACCTCGTGTGGCTCATCTCTGGACGTAAAGCCACCATGTCCAAAGAGGTACTGCAATCGGTCATGACCGATGCTTTCTTCCGGTCGCAGGTCTATCGCGGCGTGCCTCTTGATTCCCCCATCGCCAAAGAAGCTCGGATTCTCGCCGAATCAGCCGCGCGCTTCGCTGTAGCCCTCGAAAAGATCGACCCGCAAGAATCTACTGAGCTTATGAATCAATTGACCATCACGCTGTCGCACCGTGATGATACAATCAGTCAAAATACTCCCGGTGCACCGGCACCCGACAGTATTTTACACGGCAATAACTAGGAGTTCTCATGCTGACGGAACAACAACTCGATAAACTGGCCCACCAGGTCGTAGACCGATTCCTTCTGGAAAAAATTGCACTGACTGACGGTGTGGTCGATACCGCTCAGCAAGAGAACCTCAATCCAGAGCAAATCAAACGCCTGGTCGAGTCCGTGAACAACCTGACGTTCCTCAAAAAGTTCAATGGAACACCGAGCGGACAAGACCGCGTCGTTGAGTTCGAAACTGCAAACCCCAACGCTGCGATTCAACGCTTGCTCGAAGATGCAAAGACCGAATGCAACCCCGGTACGGAAGAAGCAAAAACCGGCGCATACAACGCATACAACGATCTCCCCTTCACTCGTGCAGGCCTTCCGGAAGCGTTACCGGAAGAAAAGACGGCAGCGACACCCGAACCACGTCTTCCTGACAAGAGTCTCACCATCTTGAAGCTTCGAAAAACCGCTGAACTGCTCGAGGAACAAAAGTACCAGGCGCGTGTAGGGCTCACTGAAACGCTGGAAGACCTCACCACCCGTTTCACACGCGTCGGTAACGTACCCTTCGAAGCCTTCGAAAAAGACGCCTTCTACAACTGGGGCGACGCTGCTGGTCCACACCTGCAACTACTGCGACAAAGCCTCCGACTCCCCCTGGCCGATTACAACCACGCCATGATGACCAAAATCGGGCGTGTCATTGACACCAGCACGTACGAGATGCAACAGCTACAGAAGCTCATGCAGTATCAACGAGACATCGAACAACTCGAAAACGGCCACCAGAAGGTCGCCGAGTACTTGGAGCGTCTGCGCTAATGCCTGAACCGCAAGCCATTACTTTACTGCGGCCATTC
>Ga0315288_10004616_pt1 | contig 17556 bp, 19 predicted proteins | sample YL17G11_20_MG_FD_203454 | JGI IMG/M metagenome (GOLD analysis project Ga0315288, IMG submission 203454) | Sediment microbial communities from Yellowstone Lake, YNP, Wyoming, USA - YL17G11_20 | ecosystem: Environmental > Aquatic > Freshwater > Lake > Sediment | place: USA: Wyoming | collected... | reverse complement strand
AACTGGCCCTCGATTCATTGAATCTGTTTCTCAGCTGTTCAAGAAAGCCTTCTTTTTTATTCATTAGTTTTACTCCAGCTTAAATATTTGGTCGGATTATAGCAGCATTCATGAAACCCCGCCACTGGCGGGGATGAATAGAATAGCGAATTGTTACCGGGGGAAAATTTATTTAAAAATCTTAGTTATTTCGTCTTTGGCTGAAAAATCCAGATCTTCAATTCTTCCCGCAGTCACTATTTTAAGCCCCTGATTTTTCTCCTTAATTTCTCCTATGGTAGTAGCTAAAATTTTGTGCCTTCTTAAGACCGAAGTGATCGAATCTACGCTTTCTGGAGGTGCAATGATTAATAAGGCTCCCGAAGCTATTGTTTTTAACGGATCTAAACCATATTCTCCGCAAAGGATGCTTGATTCTTCTAGAATTGGAATTTTTTCTTTGTCAACCAGCAAACCAACCCGCGAGGCTTGGGCTACTTCATAAAGTCCAGCGGAGAGTCCTCCCTCTGTCGGATCGTGCATTGCATGAACGATAAACTGATTTGCCAAAAGTGCATCTCTAACTACCGAAAGGCCGGGTTTATGAAGAAAGTTTTGACATTTTCGGATAAACTCTTCGCTGTATCCTCTCTGTCTTAATTCTTCCCGTTTTTCCCTAGCAATAATCGTTGTGCCTTCGACAGCTACCCCTTTTGTTAAGATAATTGCGTCTCCGGGTTTAGCGCCTGAGGTTGAAACCAATTTTTCCCTAGCTACCTCGCCCAACATCGTACCAACAACAATAGGCCTATCCAAATTGTAGGTGACTTCAGTATGTCCTCCAACCACTGATACGCCCAGTGTTTTGGCAGCTTGAGAAATTTGAGCAACAATCTTTTCAGCTTCTTTCTCGGTAGTCTTTCCTTCTGGAAGAAGTATGGTCGATAGAAACCATTTTGGAACAGCGCCAGTTGTAGCGATATCATTAGCATTAACCTGAACTGCATACCAGCCGATTTCTTCTGTCGCAAACGTGATAGGGTCAGTTTTTACTACGAGATAGCGGTCGGGAAACTCAATTACCGCCGCGTCCTCGCCTAATTTTGGCCCCAGCGCCACCCGAGGATCAAGTATGGTCTCATATTTTTTAAGTAGCCTTGACAAAATAGGAAAATCCAATTTCCCAAGCGGTAATATTTCTTTCGTCTTCACTCTTTCTTCTTCAAGAGCAATAGCTTAGCAAGTTTAATAGCTAATAATCAAGCTAAAAAGGTTCGTAGTACGCCCCGACTTTGATATAATTGGCTGATCTTGAAGATCCATCCGTAAATAGAAAAGTCCTAGACCGACCCGCTCAGCAAAACTGAAATATTGAAATGAAAACAAAACCAAGAATCTTTATTACAACCTCTTTTGAGGAGGGCGGGAATAGAGAAGAAATTGAAAAGTTGTGTGAGTTAGTAAGGTCTGCGGGATTTGAAGACTTTTGCTTCATTAGGGATATTGAACATTATCAAAAAATATTTGATAACCCCGCCGAATTAATGAAAGGGGCAAAGGAAGAAATTGAAAAATCGGAATATCTTCTTATAGACATGACAGATAAACCGACAGGTAGAACTATTGAGGCAGGGATTGCATATGCTCTCGGCAAAAAAGTTGTAGTGATTATGAAACGGGGCACACAAATTAAAGATACAACCAGAGGTATTTCTAGAGCGGTTATCGAATATAATAGGATAGACGAGATTGTTGATCCATTATCTCAATTGGTTTTAGAAAAGTTATAAGGATATAATGGTCCGAGACCCTGCTGGGCAGCATCTTGTAATCGGGTCTAAAATATGACAAAAACTGAAAATTTCATTTCATCAGTTGAGGCGGAAGTGGCCGTGGCATTGCAGTCTGGTATTTTGCCTGATGCTGACGAAGAACGACCTGTACTCGAAAGATTAAGTAAAAAGTTCCCCGAATTAAATATTGACCCGGAAGAAGAGCAAAAAATAATAAGACACGCAAGACTTTTACTTAATGCTCATAACAACTAAATTGTCGAAGGAGAAATTGGGAATAGTCTGTAGCAGTTGAAAACTGATAAAAAAGGTTCTAACTCTGTCCACGGTTCGCAACAAATATGAAAATTTTATCTAGGAAAAATAAGCCGCTTCGTAAGCAAGGCCACTATTATTTTACTGAGTATGGCTCAAGTCCTGCTAGTGTCTCCTTGGTTTTTATTAATGACAATAACCTTGATCAAACTCCAGATAGAAAACATTATCATAAAAAAGGGTATGAATTTTACGTCACGGTTCAAGGTAAAGGAATGCTTGATGTGGAGAAAAACACTTTGTAAAGGATGTGTTAAAAACCCCATTTTCTATGGTAATTTTTAATACGGTTAATAAAAACGAAGACAAGGTAGAGATTTAAAGGGTTCTAGGCCGGCCCTTCGACTTCGCTCAGGGCCTTCGGCCATTCGACTAGGATTCGACCTCGCTCACCATCGCTCATGGCTTTCGGCTCTATAATTAATTTAGTTTTTTTGATTTGTTAACTACAACTGATATATCATTATGTAGGATGAGTATTAAAAGGTTATTGTTGTTGGTGTTATTCTTCTTCTCTATTAGTTTTTTTATTCCAAGAACCTCGAAAGCGATTGATTTACGGGAAGTGTTAACTTCGGAGGATTCAATTGTCGTAAAAATACAGGAAGGGATTGAATATTTCTTTGCTTTCAAAGTCGAGAAAAAAGTGGAGGTGTTGGAAAAACAGGCCGAAAAAAGGTTAGTTCTGGCACAGGGGTATGCAGATGAGGGAAATAACGAAAAGGTGCAAAATCTACTGCAAAATTACCTTCAGATAAAAGAAAGACAGAATAACTTATTAGGAAAAACCGATAACGGGGATATTTTGGGGTCGGTTGAAGAAAGAACGATAGAACAACAGAAGACGATGGAGGAAATAAAGACAAAGATAGATGAAGGCGAGAAAGGACAAGTTATTGAGGTTCAGGAAAAGGTTGTAAATCAGGTGGCACAAAGAATTATTGATGTAAATGGATCGGAAGGGGCAACTGAATTTTTCCAAAAAGTTGAACATGTGTGGGCGCCGGGAACGGGACCGGGAGGGGAGGCAGGAGTGGTTATTGAAGGGGGAACGATGCAGTTTGCGCCCGGAACTTCCGCTGGCGGGAGTGGCGGGGCTAATATTCAGAATGTGGTGATAGAAGGTGGCGGAGGTTCGAGTGGAGGAACAACGGTAGAGGGTGGTAATCAAAATATAGCTCCGGGCACTTCTTCCGGGGGCGAAGGAACGACAGTTGTTGGAGAATAAATATTAGTATAGGAAAAGGGTCTTCGACCGGCCCGCTCAGCAAGTTGGTAACTTAATACAACTAAAACTCGATATCATAAAAATATGGATAAAAATCAATTTTCCCTAACTACATTAGAAATTGTGTTTAACCGGATATTTGCGATTTTACTGATTTTGGCATCTATCCCTTTTTTTTTAAATATTTTGACTCTCCCGACTATCATTCTCTTTACGGTATTTGGCATTTTCCTTTGTTTCAGTAAAAAATACCATCTGTCTGCTAATATTATTTTTTTCATTTTTGCTCTAGGCGTTTACTTTATTCCGGTGCCCATTGGCTGGGGGTGGTTTAGCCAACTAAAAGAACTTCGCCTGGGCGGTTTCAATTTTAATATCTCCCCACTTTTTTTCGTCGCCCCCCTTATTTATATTTCTTTTTCGGTTAGAAATGTTTTAGGTAACATTTTTGCTTACTTTAAAACCGGCACAGCTTTACGTAATGTGTATTTTCTTGTTACCTTAACTGTTGTTTTATTAACACTACTGGCTTATCCATTATTAGATCCCTTCAGATTACGCGATCAATCTTTAGGGGCACAAGGAAACGGAGATTTGGGTCTCATTGTCCTACGGCAAACACTTACTTTTATAGATCAATATCATAAAGAGGACGGTTTCACTGCGAGGTTTGATTCCTCCACTAAAAAATATATTTACCGTTTGCGATTAATTAAGCCATTGGAAAAAGATCTTCAATTTACGAAAGTTGAAACTGATGGCGAAAAAATTAATTTTATAACCGATAGCCGGGTAGAATGTTTGAATTGTCAAAAGGTGGGTGATCCTTACGGCCTAGTTTTTCCGGCCGGTAAAGATATTGATTTTATTATCACCAGCGACCGGTTGATTAGGATAATATTATTCACTGAGACGGGAGACAAACCGGATGAATTTGTTTTCTGGAAATAATAAGGATTTCTGAAAATGTAGACTGGCCAGCTAGTGGTATTTGCCTCTCTCGTCGTGGCACTGGTTTTTCTTATCCCAGCAGACATTTTGGCAGGTTGGGTCATCGGGGTAGACATCGGGACAACCGCTTCTTTTTGGATCAAAAAAGGGTAAACAAACTCCGCTTGGCGGAGCGCATACGTATTGCAAGGGTGCTGGCGGAGGAGCGGCAGTTGGGGTTGGTACTCCCGGCTCTTCAGTAGGAGAAATAGGGCTTGGTGTTGGGGTAAACGTAGGAATGGGTAATCCTCCTTGAGCGGTGGGAGTTGGAGTAGGAGTAGGCAGCGGAGGTGGAGTTGAGCCCTCTGCAACACAGTAATTGTTTAAATTTTTATTTGTGCTTGCGACTCCATAGTTGAATTTACAATCCGGGCCGCAGCCGTTCCGCCGACAATCAACGCGGTCAATTATTGTGTCGGCAGTAAATTCCAAATCTGCGTAGAGCTGATACCATTTGCTGCAGGCGCCGCCTTCGTTGACATAAACATATGAGCTTTTAGGTTTCGGGTCGCAAGGAATATTAGCAAGAACATTTAAATCGTCGATTTTCAATGGATTGCCGCAAACGGGAATGGCAACAGGGTAGCAGCCTTTATCCTGGTAATACTCCTCGATACCTTTTGAGATTCTAAGAAGGTCGGCTTTTCTTCTTGCATCCCTTGCTCTTTGGAATTGGGGTGCTGCAGAGACGTAAGTTGTACCCGAAACTATTCCTAAAATTGCGGTAACTATGAGAATTTCAACTAAAGTGAATGAACGTAGGGGCCAGATTTTTCTTTGGCGTCGAGTCACGATTTTAGTATAGCACCAAGATGTTATTCGTACCTAATGGCCTCAATGGGGGAAAGCTTTGCGGCCTTGTTGGCAGGAAATACTCCGAACACGATTCCGATTAGCGAAGAAACACCTAATGCCAATAAAACGGTGGTGAAATTGATGTATGCGGGAAACAATCGCTGTATGGCAATAACCACGAGGTAGGAAATTCCAAGGCCCAAAAGACCACCCAACACAGATAAAAGAACGGCCTCGGTTGTGAATTGCCAGAGGATATTTCTCTGGGTTGCCCCTATTGCGCGCCTGATTCCTATTTCCCTGGTCCTTTCGGTTACGGATGCATACATAATATTCATAATTCCTATTCCGCCGACAACCAAAGAGATTGCCGCAATTGCCACCAAAACACTATTAAGAATTGTAAATATCGAGTTTATGGTATTGAGAAATTCCGTCTGCTCCGTGACATCGAAATCTTCGGGTTTGTACCTTTTGGCCAGAACCCTTTTTGCGTCTATCTTAACTTGAGAGAGGTTTTCGGAACTGTTTGCCTTAAGATAAATTCCAAAGAATTTTTTGTTTGGATTAAAACTTAGCGTTGCCGTATAGGGCATATACATTCTGTCGTCGATGCTTGGAGTGCCCACTCCGCCGCCCCCTTTTACTTTGGCAACTCCTATGACCTTAAAACCCTGGTCTTCTATTTTTAGAATTTTATTCAAGGCGCCGTCTACACTTCCGAATATTTTTTGCGCTGCGGAAGGCCCCAAAACAACAACCTTGTTTCCTTTTTCAAAATCGCTTTTTGTATATGCTCTCCCCCTGTCAATTTCCAAATTCAAAAGAGTGAAGATGTCGGCAGTGGAGCTTATAAACTCATATGTTTCTGTCTTATTTAAGCCTTTGATTTTAGTCATTTTTGCGTAAACCGGGGCAGAAATCTCAACGTTTTGGATTTTTCTGACGGTGCTTGCGTCCCTTTCGTCAAATTGAATTCCTCCCACAACACCACCGCTTAATGCTCCTCCGGGTAGTATAAAAATCAGGTTGCTCCCTAGGCTTTGGAATTGACGCTCGATATACCTTTTTAGACCGAGCCCAAAGGCCATAAGAAGGACAACGGAAGCGACTCCAATAAGAATTCCTAAGGATGTAAGAAAAACCCTGCCCTTGTTTCTCTTGAAATCATCGATTGCCGAACGAATTAAAAATGGAATTTGCATGCTACAAATACTTTTGGACAATTTTGCCGTCCTTAATAAATATTCTTCTTTTGGTTTTTGAGACCACGTTTTGGTCATGGGTTACAACAATTACCGTTACCCCAAATTTCGAGTTCAGACTTGCCAGAGTCACCATAATTTCTTTGCCGGTTTTCGAGTCCAAATTTCCCGTAGGCTCGTCGGCCAGGACCAACCCCGGTTTCATTACCAGTGCCCTTGCAATGGCTGCCCTTTGCTGCTGACCGCCTGAAATTTTATTGGGGAAAAATTTTGCTCTCTCGGTAAGACCAAGTTCCTCAAGAAGTTCATCGGCCCTTTGTTTGGTATCAAATTCCAATTTTTTCTTTGCGTAGTGCGTGGGAAGAAGGATGTTTTCTTCAACGGTTAAGTTGTTTATTAGATTGAACTGTTGGAAAACAAAGCCTACGTATTCGTTCCGCAGTTGTGAGATATTGTTGTCGGAAAGCTTGGAGGTATCTTTTCCGCCGACGATTACTTTGCCGTAGGAAGGTTTATCCAATAGCCCCAAAATATGCATAAGCGTTGACTTTCCGCTTCCCGAGGAGCCCAATATTCCAACAAATTCTCCGTCCTTTATCGAGAGATTTATATGAGAGAGTGCAGAGAATTTTTCACCGCCGACATTGTAAACTTTTCCGACATCCTCAAGCTTAATCATAGATAACTTCGCCTTCGCTTAAACCCTTTGTAACTTCAACATCGGCATCGGTTTCCATACCCGTTTCAATATAAGTTTTCTTTCTCTCTTTTCCGACCAAAACATAATTTCCCTTATCGTCCGATTTTAAGAATTTAAGCGGAATTTGAAGAACATTTTCCTTTTCTCCCGTAATAAATGTTGCATCTCCTGTCATGTCGATTCGATAGATAATATTTTTGGTTTGGAAGTTGGGAATATCAATTTCGACTTTATAAATAGTGCTGGTTTCTCCCTCTTTGGGCACAAACGACATGTTTTCAACACTGCCTTCAAACTCGCTTTGAGGAAAAGCATCCAATTTAATTTTGACTTTCATGCCCTCGGTAATTTGTGCCACCTCTGTTTGATCGGCGGTTACTTCAAAGTAAAGGCTATAAGGGTTGACCACTTCGATTGCGCTTTGGAACGGAGCAATGTTTACTCCGGCAAAGGGGGGGTCAACTTTTGTCACGATTCCGGAGATTGGAGTTGAAATGCTGGCGAGGCTTATGCCGATATTTTGACTCTCCACATCCAATACGGAGTTATTCAAATCAATCTGTGCTTTAGTCAACGTCCTTGCGGTTTTATTGCGGAAGTCCTGGTCCGGATTTTCAAGATAGTTACGGTTATCGTAAGTGATTTGGTCGAAGTCCAAGCGTGTTTTTTGATAGATATTTAGTGTTTTCTGCAGAGAATTTTGGGCCAGACGAGAGTCAAGTGAGGCCACGGTTTGATATTTATTAACCCAATCTCCTTCCTTAACTCCCAACCAGGAAAGAAGCCCCCCGCTGGCAAATTGTAGGGTCGCATGCTCGCCGGCTTCAACTTTTCCGGAAAGGATGAGTTCTTGTTTTAGTCCACCCCGAGTTACCGCTGTGGATTCGACGGCAGTCTTGGGACGAAAGATTAAGGGGCGGACTATAAGAATAAGAACAATTAAACCGGCCGCTATTAAAAGCAGTCTTTTTCTGGACATAACGAATTTGGTCAATTTTTTGACTAATTTCATACGGCGAAGAAGTATAGCTTAAAGACGGAGTAATTTCAAAAATACAAAAATATGAGGTATGAAAGAAAGAGAGAGTGGAGGTTCACAGGTAGTGTGAGTGGTCTCCACTCTCGGTGTCAGCTAGCCAGATTATTCACGAACCAGAGGTTCGGCGTATTTCACCAGCACAGTTCCTCGGCGAACTTTCGCACGCGAATGCACCGGTACCCTGTCAACACAGTCGGGTACATGGCATGGTTTGCCATTGACGAAAATGGCAATTGGTTTCCACGATTTGCTTAAGCAGTATGCAATTACCCGCTTAAGTTCCGAAACCATCCGTCCATTTCCGTCGATAGGGAATGTTTCTGTTCTGATGACGACTTGTTGCTTGCGCTTTGCCTTACGAGAAGACATTTCTCCCTCCTAAGGGTGTGTGATGAGAATGCCCGGCTCGGTAAAGAATCGGCTTGGTTTGTTTAAGAGCGATTAAAAAACAACCGTTGGGTTGTTTGGCGATAATAGTCGTCCAGCCTTACTTTGTCAAGGCTAGAAAGACCAGTATTTTAGGCAGAAAAATAACTATGCCGACAATAACTGCAGAAATTGAGGCGAGAAGAACGGAAGCCGCAGCGACATCTTTGGCAATTTTTGCTTTCTCGTGTATTTCTGGGCTGACTATATCCACCATAACTTCTAAGGATGTATTCATAAGCTCAAGAATTAATACCATTGCAATTGTGAGAGTAAGAACTAGCCATTCGATTGGAGCCAGTTTGAGGAAAAAGCCCAAAATTGCTGCCAGAATGGCAATCAGAATATGAATCTTGAAGTTTGGTTCTTCGCGCAAAGCCGTTCTCACTCCCGAGAAAGCATACCGAAAACTTTTAGGCAGCGAATGCTCATATCCCATTTCTAGGATTAGTATACATTTGCCTAATGTCAAAGCAAAGTGCTAGGATAATCCTTACTATGTTTGTAAAAGTCGAGGACATTACAATTACCTTTTTTGCCAGTTTTCTTATTTGGCTGATGTTTGCGGGTGTGCTTATTCTTTGGGTGATAGACGGCCGAATAAAAAAAGAAGAGGCATTGCATGCCTTGTTGGCAGCTCTAATCGCTTGGGTTTTGGCGGAAACAATAAAAAGGATTTTTCCCACACTGAGACCTTTCCAAGTAAACAATAGTGAAGTTTTAACTATGACCGTTCCCACGGATCCGGCTTTTCCTTCGGGGCACGCTGCGGCTTCTTTTGCTCTGGCACTTACGATATGGCTTCACGACAGAAAACTGGGCTGGGCTTTTCTTATAGCGGCATTAACCATCGGAATTGCCCGGGTACTCGGTAATGTTCATTATCCTGTAGATATTTTGGGGGGAGCCCTTTTGGGTATTTTTGTTGCTCTAGCAGTTGAAAAGGCGCATGTATTTAAGCTCTTTTCCTTCATACTCAAAAGAAACCCCAAGGAGTAAAGGTTGACAATTAGCAGTTTAATTGTTAGACTGCTAAATACTTTTATTCAAACTCCCGAAAAGGGAGGAGTGAACAAACTCTAGTTTATATGAAACAGCAAGCAAAAGTTTTAAGAAAAGTTCCAATAGTAGCAATAAGAGGTTCGGTTCTTTTTCCCCATTCCGACACGCTCCTTTCTTTTGGGCGACCGAAGTCAATTTTCGCCGTAAATTCGGCATTTCAAGAAGATAGGGTTATTGCGGTTTTTACCCAAAAAGACCCGAAAACTTCCGACCCCGGCAAAGAAGATTTATTCAAAGTTGGCACTATTGCCACCATTACCCAAATGATGTCCACCGAGGGTGAAATTCATTCAATGGTCAGAGGCCAGGCCAGAATTGAATTGGAAAATATAATTTCGAATGAACCCTATTTGGTCGGCGAGGTAGCGGAAATTGCCGAAGAAAATGATAATGTTCCCGAAGTTAAGGCCCTGGCCAAAAAATTGGCGGAACTTTTTAAAAGGTCGGTAAATCTCGGCAAGCAGGCGGAAATTACAGCTGTAATGAGGCTAATTTCGGATACCGTTGCTCCGGTTGAGCTGGTTGACCAGGTTGCGGGACTTCTTGAGGTTGATGTTGACGAGCGCCAGAAACTTCTTGAGACGTATGACCTCAAAAAGCGTTTTGAGAAGGTTATGGAGCTTTTGGCCAATGAAGTAAATGTTTTAGACATCGAGCGCACAATAAACGTCAAAACCCAGCGCAGGTTCGAAGACCAAATGAGAAAAGCCATGCTTCGGGAGCGCAAAAGAACTATTGAAGAGGAGCTTGGCGAAGGCGAGGGAGAGCTTTCGGGTGAAGAGATTGGGGATTACAAGAGAAAAATCAGACTTGCCGGAATGCCCAAAGAAGTACACGAAAAGGCCCAAAAAGAACTCAAAAGACTTGCGCAGATGTCTCCGAATAACCCCGAGGGAGGCTATATCAGAAACTATTTGGATTGGTTGGTTGATATGCCCTGGAGCAAGGTATCCCCAAATAATGTTTCCATCCAGAAAGCAGCCAAGATTTTGGAAGATAGGCACTATGGAATGAAAAAGGCCAAGGACAGAATTTTGGAATTTATGGCCGTAATGAAGCTAAAAGAAAAAAGCAAAAAAGCACAGGAAAATCAGCCCACAATCCTGTGTTTTATCGGGCCGCCCGGGGTGGGCAAGACCTCTATAGGCCGCTCGATTGCGGAAGCTTTAAGCCGCAAGTTTGTCAGAGTTTCGCTTGGAGGAATCAGAGACGAGGCTGAAATTCGTGGCCACAGGCGGACCTATGTTGGGGCGCTTCCTGGTAGAATTATTCAGGGAATAAAAAATGCCGGCACCAAAAATCCGGTATTCATGCTTGATGAAATCGATAAAATCGGAATCGATTTCAGGGGAGACCCATCAAGCGCTCTTTTGGAGGCCCTCGACCCCGAACAAAACAGAGAATTTTCGGACCACTATTTGGAAGTTCCTTTTGACCTCTCACAAGTCATGTTTATCTGTACAGGAAATATGCTCGATACAATTCCCGCGCCATTAAAGGACAGAATGGAGATAATCCGTTTTCCGGGATACACGGAGGATGAAAAACTCAAGATTGCCAAAGAGTTTTTGTGGCCGAAGCAGGTTAGGCTTCATGGCCTCGAATCCAGGAAAATTCAAATGGCAGAGGGAGCGATTAAAGAGATAATTAGCCGCTACACACGTGAGGCCGGAGTTAGGGAGCTCGAAAGGAACCTGGCTGCAATTTGCAGGAAAATTGCCAGAACAGTTGCAGAAGGAAAGAGGTTTTCTAAAAAAATTGCGGTTGGTGAGGTGGAAAAGAGGCTTGGGCCGAGAAAGTTTTCATCTTTAATAGCCGAAAAACAGGATGAGGTTGGAATGTCCACGGGCCTATCTGTCACTCCGGCAGGAGGAGAAATTCTCTTCATTGAAGTGGCCTTAATGCCCGGAAAAGGAAGGTTAACCCTTACTGGGCAATTGGGTGAGGTGATGCAAGAGTCCGCAAAGGCAGCATTTACTTGGACAAAAAGCCATTACTCGCTTTTGGGGCTTAAACCCGATTTTAGTGCAGGTATAGATGTCCACGTCCATGTTCCGGAGGGCGCAGTTCCCAAAGACGGCCCTTCGGCAGGAGATGCTATAGCCACAGCCTTGGCTTCGGCTTTAACTGGTATTCCCGTAAAGAGAGAAATAGGAATGACAGGTGAGATTACACTAAGGGGAAGGGTGATGGAAATAGGCGGAGTCAAAGAGAAAGTAATAGCTGCGCACAGGGCAGGGCTAAAAACCATAGTTATGCCAAAGGATAACAAAAAGGACCTTTTAGAGGATGTGCCCCAAAGGGTCAGGAAAGACATTAAATTCGTGTTCGTTAACGATATTTTGGAGGTTTTGGAGGTTGCCATGAAGACTTGGCCGCCAAAAACTGTGATAAAAAGCCCAAAAATTACCCCTCTTCCGACTCTTCTTGCGGCAAATTAGGCTTTAGTTAGCCTTAAAAATGCTTACCGTAAGTTCGCTGTCATTGTAGTCAAACACAAAACGAACAGGAAGCTCTTTATTGTTGGTAATATATAGGTTCTGATAGGCAGAGGCCGCTTCTCCGGGCCTGGCATAGATTGAAACTCCATATTCTCTAGGCACGCCAGGAATATTGGCAAAATCATGATTTCTTGGCGCAACAGTCGCCAGTCCCGCTTCTTTGGCAACCCAATAAATAAGAGAGGCCAAATGGCAAACTCCGTCTCCGGTTAAATAACCGTCGGACTTAAAACCATCCTGGAAATTGAAATGGGCATTGGTTGTCTTTACAACACGTCCGGAATATTCGGGCAGCAATTTGTCATGGAAAGCGAATCCCTCCCCGGGTTTTAGAGTAAACTCGTAATGGAAAGGTTTTTCCACTTCAGACCAAGAGATGTCTTTGGGTGACTCTACGGCCCCATCCAAATAGTTAAGGGTTAAAAGAATGTTGTCCTTAAAAACGTCGTTTACAAAGGCATTGCTATACCTCTCGTTTAGAGAGATTTCGTGCGTAGCTAACGGTACGGGGAAAGATCCCATGGCCTTAAGGCTGGCTGGGGTTGAAAGTAGGAATACTAGGTAAAGTAGTTCGGTTAACATGGTTTGTCAGGCTCGTGCCTGCCAAAAAAAGAGGTTCTCTCGGGAGAACCTTAAGAAGCGCAGTATACCAAACTATAAGATATAAGTCAAGATACTAGAGGGTATTTACATATATGGCCCGATTGAGTAATCTGGATTATATGCGCAAAAAGAAAGCCAAAAAATTGTTCTTTAGGCTTAGTATTGGTGCGGCAGCGGTTGTACTTGTAGGTAGCCTATTTTTTCTTCTCAAGTCTTTTATGCCGCCTTGTGCCAATTCCATAAGCTGCATTAAGGACTTGTCGGGTAAATATGAGCCTCAAAAAGAAGGGGTGTTTTTGGGTCAAAAAGTTGCAGTGCCGGCATATGTGGCCGATATAATGCCCAAATCGGTACTCGGGGAATCTATAGGGAGCAATAAACGTATTGAGATTAACCTTAGTGCACAGACGCTGTATGCCTACCAAGATAACAAGCTTGTTTATACGTTTCCCGTTTCAACAGGAAAATGGTATCCCACGCCGACAGGGGAATTCCATATATGGGTTAAGCTTCGCTATACGCTCATGACAGGCGGTAACCAGGCTTGGGGAACATATTATTATTTACCCAATGTTCCTTATGTGATGTTTTATTACAACGACCAGATTTCCCAGTGGAGAGGTTTTAGTCTCCACGGCACCTATTGGCACCATAATTTTGGGCATCCGATGAGCCACGGGTGTGTGAATATGAGAACCGAAGATGCGCAGACATTGTATTACTGGACAAACCCTGTTGTTACGAGCAACTTGACCTATGCCACCAAGGACGATTCCGGAACCCTAATTGTTATCTACGGTACTACTCCGGCCGAATAGCCTCACATTGGCCATTTAAGTGTAAATTTGTTAAAATCTGCGTGTTTCCAATCCGCCCATGGCGGATTGAGAGGAGCAATCGATAAGCGTAAGTATCCAAAGCAAAAGCTTTGTGATACGAAGAGCGCGTCGAGTTGCGACGAGGCGCCATCGTCTAGTGGTCTAGGACACCAGGTTCTCATCCTGGTAACCCCGGTTCAAATCCGGGTGGCGTCACAAAATGCCGAGCTAACGGCATAATCTTTTAGCCTCCTTGACAAAGCTGGGGAATACATTTAAAATTCCCTCTTGTAACATATTTTTCCCTCCCACCTATTACGAAAGGGGGGGATATTTTTTGAGATATGCCAAATCAACTTCAACTTACAAAAGAAGGTTTTCAAGAACTCAAAGTCGAGCTCGAAGAGCTGGTGGAGGTAAAACGTCCCAGGCTGGTCGAGCGGATTTCCAATGCCAGACAACAGGGTGACTTGAGCGAAAACAGCGATTATGCAAACGCAAAGGAAGAACTGGAGTTTCTTGATGGGAGAATTGACGAGCTTGAAGCCGTAATAAAGAATGCCCAAGTAGTTCGAAACGGAAATGGCAAGAAAGACGGAATCGGAATAGGCACAAAAGTGACGCTTAGAACTAAGGGCAAGTCTCATATTTTCGAAATAGTAGGCGATTGGGAGGCAGACCCTATAAATAAAAAGATTTCTCCTGATTCTCCTTTGGGCATGGCCCTGGTGGGTAAAAAGATTGGAGAAAAAGTCTCCGTGGAAGCCCCGGCAGGCAAGGTTACATACGAAATCCTCGCAATAGAGTAACTCCTTTGCTACAATAGCCTCAATATGCACTGGGCCGACAAAATTGCCCAAGAGATAATTTCTTCAGGGAAATATAAGCCTTATTGGGTGGATGATATGAAGACCCCATCCGGGTTTGCCCATGTCGGTTCTTTGCGCGGGCCAATCGTCCACAGCCTCATTTACAGAGCCCTAAAAGATGCCGGAGTTGAAGCTAAGTTTACGTTTGTCATAAACGATTTTGATACTGTGGACGAGCTTCCGTCCGACCTCAAAGTGAGTTTTGCCGAGTATATGGGATTTCCTCTCAGGGCGACTCCATCTCCAAAAGATGGATATAAAAGCTACGCCGAATATTTTGCTCAAGACTTCAAAAACAACTTTAAGGATTTGGGGGTAGAGGCGCAGTTTCTTTCCTCTTGGGATATGTACCACGAGGGGAAATTTGACGAAGTTATCAAGATGGCTTTGGATAGCAGCGAAAAGATTCAGGATATCTACCAGAAAATTTCGGGCAGCAGAAAAAAGGAAAAAGGCTGGCTTCCTTTCCAGGTAATTTGCGAGAATTGCGGCAAGCTTGGAACTACCAGAGTCTATGCCTGGGACAGCAAAGAAGTCTCGTATAAATGCGAGCCCAATATGGTAGCTTGGGCCAAAGGTTGTGGGCACGAAGGGAAAATTTCCCCTTTCGGTGGAAAGGGGAAACTGCCTTGGAAAGTCGATTGGGCTGCACACTGGAAGGTGATGGGGGTAACAATCGAGGCTGCCGGAAAAGACCACGCATCCAAAGGGGGTTCATACGATATTGCTTTAACTCTTTGCGATGAGGTTTTTGGCTATCCACGACCTTTTAATTTCGGTTATGAATTCTTTCTTATTGGGGGGAAGAAAATGTCTTCTTCGAAGGGGTTGGGACTGAAGGCCCATGACTTGGTCAAAATAATGCCGGCTGAGCTCGGAAGATTTGCTTTTACAAGGAATAACTACAAGGAGCAAATCGAATTTGACCCTATGGGAACTATGGCAATTCCCGATTTGTTCGATGAATATGATGAGGCATGGCAGGCTTATGTAAAAGATTCGGACGAAAATTTGGCAAGAACTTTTGTCCTGTCCCAGATTTCAGACGTGCCATCAAAAGACCCTATCTTTCTGTCAAGATTTAGAGATGTGGTTAATTATTTGCAACAGCCGGGGGTGGAAATAAAGAAAAAATTTGAGGAAATTAAGGGCGAAGCCTTGGCAAAAGATGAAAAGGCCCTTCTTGAAGAGAGGAGAAAATATGCCCAGATTTGGCTGGAAAAGTATGCGCCGCCTGAAGCAAAATTCGGGGTGATTAGCAGTTTTCGAGGCTTAAGGACACGCGGGGGTCTTCCCACAGAATTTTACCAAAAGCTACTTCATTTGATTGAAGCGGCGTCAGGGCCCGAAGAATTGGAAAAAAGGCTGTACGAACTTATAAAAGAACAGAATCTTTCTCCCAGGGGGGTCTTCAGCGAAATTTACTCCGTCCTCATCGGAAAGACTTATGGGCCAAAGGCAGTCTGGCTTATTTGGGAAAACAGGAAAAGAGCTCTAGAAATATTTAAAAAAGATTCAAAATGATTACCAGAGAGCAAGCTTTAAAACTTCTCCATGAGAATATGCAGTCGCCGAACTTGAGAAGGCATTGCTATGCGGTTGAGGCTGTAATGAAAGCTTTGGCAAAACATTTCAGAGAAGACGAAGAGAAGTGGAGAGTTGTCGGGCTTCTCCACGACGGCGATTACGAAAAAACAAAAGAAACTTCCGAAAAACACACGCTTTTAATGGCGGATTGGTTGAAAGAGATAGGCGAGACCGACTCGGAAATTTTGTCGGCAATTCTTTCCCACAACTACGCTCATACCGGTCAAAATGCTCCTAAAAATAATCTCGAATGGTCTTTATATTGCTGCGATGAGCTTACGGGATTTATAGTAGCCGTTACGTTAGTCCGACCCGATAAAAAGCTTTCCTCAGTAACTATCGAGTCAATTCTTAAAAAATGGCCGCAGAAATCCTTTGCCGCCGGAGTTAAAAGAGAACAAATCGAAGAGTGCGAAAAGCGCCTTAAAATTCCGCTTGACGAATTTATTCAAATAGCGTTAACTTCTATGCAATCAATTGCCCAGGAATTAGGACTATGAAAAGCGTTGTAATTTGCGGTTCAAGACGATTTGAAAAGGAAATAAGGAAATTTGCAGAAGATCTTAAAAAAGCGGGAGTGGTAGTCTATGAGCCAATTCTGAATAAAGATAGGAGAATCGATAGCTTGCCTCCAAATTTAAAACGCTTTGCTTTTTTGGGAATAACTCATCACCACTTTAGTTTTATAAGAAAAGCCGATGTTGTTTATATCTACAACAAAGATGGTTACATGGGGGTAAGTGGGACTTTGGAATTAGGGTTTGCTGAAGCTTTGGGTAAACCAATTTATGCATTTAGTAACGGTGATTCGGAACCTGTTCGAGAAGTTCTTTTTGATGAAGTTTTAAAAACTCCAAAAGAGTTAATAAAAAGGTTAAAATAAAAGAGATGCTAGACATTCAATTTATTCGCGAAAATAAGGAAAAAGTTAAAAAAGGAGTTGCCGCCAAACAGCTCGACCCGAAAATTGTTGACGAGCTTCTTAATGTTGATGAAAAGAGAAGGAAGTTAATTGTTGAAATCGAGGAAATTCGTGCTAAGAGAAATCAGATAGCGAGTGAAGGAAAGCCCTCCGCCGCCAAGGCTATGGAGGGTAAAAAAGTTAAAGAGGAGTTAAAACAAAAGGAACCGGAACTTTCTAAAGTTGAGGGGCAGTACAGAAAGGCTCTTTTTGAAATTCCCAATCCTCCTGCCGAGGATGTTAAGGAAGGCAAAGACGAAAGCGAAAATGAAGCCATCAGAAAAGAAGGAGAGCCAAAGAAATTCGATTTTGAGGCAAAAGACCATTTGGCTTTGGGCGAAGCTTTGGGAATTATTGATGTAGAGCGGGCCACCAAAGTTTCGGGTCCAAGGTTCGGATATCTCAAAGGCGACGCGGCGCTTTTGGAATTTGCGCTTGTTAATCTTGCCCTCGAAACCTTAACCAAAGAAGGGTTTACCCCCGTTATCCCGCCTGTTCTAATCAAGAAAGAAATGATGGGGGGAATGGGATATTTGGAGCACGGCGGAGAAGAGGATATGTATGTTTTCGACAAAGACGGATTGGTTTTGATAGGAACTTCGGAGCAATCAATCGGGCCGATGCACGCGAATGAGGTTTTGGACGGGAAGAAACTTCCGCTTCGCTATATGGGCTTTTCAACCTG
>Ga0315288_10004615_pt1 | contig 17557 bp, 27 predicted proteins | sample YL17G11_20_MG_FD_203454 | JGI IMG/M metagenome (GOLD analysis project Ga0315288, IMG submission 203454) | Sediment microbial communities from Yellowstone Lake, YNP, Wyoming, USA - YL17G11_20 | ecosystem: Environmental > Aquatic > Freshwater > Lake > Sediment | place: USA: Wyoming | collected... | reverse complement strand
GGCGCGGGTTTATCAACGGCAAGAAGAAAAAATAGCCTTACAAAAATACAGATTTGATTATATTGCCTGGCCGGAAGCTTGCGGGGTTAATGTCACCGAACTGATGAGGCGCATTGGCATAATTTTAGAATGGCCACCGAGAAAAATCACCCACTTAGTATCATTTGGTGGCTGGAGATTAAAATAATTTAAAATCGGCCCTGCAAAGCAGGACCGATTTTTAGTATGTATTTTTCAAATTATTTTTTAATCTTAAACTTTTTTTCAAGATAAATTTTCTTTGTCTGAACTGTATTTTCCGGTTCTGGCTAAACTATTCATTTTTGCCCGATGATAAAATTTTGCCTGTGCTGCTTTTACGTTTTCTTGCTTGCCATCCCAGATTTTAAGCGCGCTATCCTGTAGGGCTCTGCCGTAAGAAAAACTAAGCTGCCAAGGGTGCGAGCCAGTTTTGTTTAATTCATTAAGATTTTCCGTTGCCTCTACTTCGCTCTGCCCGCCGGAAAGAAAAGCCACGCCCGGCAAGTGATCCGGCAGAACCTTTTTTAGCACATCAATTGTGGCTTTGGCAACATCGGCTGGCGCGGCTTTTGTTGTTTCTTTGCCCGGCAAAACCATATTTGTTTTTAAAATCGTGCCCTCAATCGCTACGCCTGCTTTTTCCAGCTCTTCAAAAAGATATCTTAGCATTTTTTCCGTAATTTCTGCACATTTATTGATGCTATGCCCGCCATCCATTAAAACCTCCGGTTCTACTATGGGAACCAAGCCTGCTTTCTGACAATCTTTGGCATATTGAGCCAAGTCTTTAACATTTTGACGGATATTTTTTTCAGTGGGGAGATTATTCTGTTCATCAATTAAAATTACAGCCCGCCACTTGGCAAATTTCGCATTGAGTGAGACGTATTTCTTCAAACGCTCGGGAAGACCGACAAGGCCTTGTGTAATTTTTTCTTTTTCCGAATTTTCAAAAGCTATAGTTCCTTGGTCTACTTTAATTCCCGGCAGCACGCCTTCTTTTTCCAATACTGATACAAACGAGCGACCGTCTTGGGTTTTTTGTCTAATGGTTTCATCGAACATAATTACTCCGGAGATAAACTTGTTAATCCCGGGAGTAGTAAACAACATTTCACGATAGGCACGGCGATTTTCTTCTGTGGAGGGCAGATTGATTTTGGCGAATCTTTTTTCTATTGTCCCGAAGCTTTCATCTGCCGCCAATATGCCCTTGTCTGGCGCAACCATGGTTTGGGCAATTTTGTTTAATTTTGTAATTTTTGATTGATCTATCATTAATTTTACTGTTTATTGCTTTTATTATGATGATAAGTAGTAATGTATCTGATGGTTCGGCTTTGACCGCGGATAACCAAAGAGTGAGTGACAATGGCATTATTGATAAATCGCACTCCTTGTAAAAGCGGACCATCTATAACGCCCGTTGCGGTAAAGGTTAAAATATCTCCCTTAGCTAAATTATCAACTGAATAAATTTTTTTTGTATTTAGTCCGGCTTTTTTAATCAGCGCTTCGTGATGTTCATTTTTTGGTTTAAAGCGACAAATCAATTGTCCGCCCAAAATTTTTATAGCGGTTGCGGATAAAACCGCCTCGGTTGAACCGCCCACGCCCATCAAAATGTCAATGCCAGAATCCGGGAGACAGGGGGCAATGCCGCCAGCCACATCGCCGTCGGTAATAAGCCGGACACGCGCGCCGGCTTTTCTCACTTGTTTAATAATCTCCTCGTGTCTTTCGCGATCCAGAATACACACTGTAATATCTCCAACTTTTTTCCCGAGCGCTTTTGCTGTTTTTTTGATATTGGTCGTAACTGAGGCGTTAAGGTTTATAACCTTGCGCGCTTTTGGTCCCACCGCGATTTTTTCCATATACGTGTCTGGAGCGCTAAGTAAACTTCCTTTTTTTCCGGAGCAAATTACTGACAAGGCATTATAGCGTCCAAAGGCTACGCTATCGGTACATTCCAAAGGGTCTACGGCTAAATCCATTCTTGGTTTTTTACCTCTGCCAATTTTTTCTCCCACATAAAGTTCTGGCGCTTCGTCTTTTTGCCCTTCGCCAATCATAATGCGACCAGCAAAATCTATTTGGTTGAATCTGTCGCGCATCTCCTCGACTGCTGCGCCATCAGCTTTTTTTTTGTCGCCTTTACCAATCCAGTGAGCCGCCGCAATTGCCGCCGCCTCGGTAACGCGCACAAATTCTAATGCAAGATTTCTGTCCATAAATTTGTTTTATTGAATCTCACTTTTCGCCCTCGCCTTTTTAAAACCTCCTCTCTTTGAATAAATTATAGCACCTGTAACCAAAACAAGGCAAATAATAATTGCAGCAATTACACCACGACTTGTGTTTTTATACTGAATTAAAAATTGGAGCAGCTAAAAGCGAGACCCGCTCCCGCCGTTGGCGGGATAAACTCCAGCGGGGCAAGCGAGTAACAAAACTTTCCCCAAAATTCGCAATGTTTAAGCGGAAACCGCTAATCGGGGTGCCGGGAGTTGGACCCGGGTCACATGCACCCCATGCATGCATACTACCGTTGTACTACACCCCGGTAAGTCTGACTTGCCCCGCAAATTACTTGTTCTTCCCCATCGTTTTAATGCACTTGGTGCAGGCTTTGACTCTTTTTCCCGACAATAATCTTACCCACTGCAAGTTGGGGTATTTTCTTTTTTTGCTGGTTGGGTTATACTTACCTCGAAGTTTTTTTCTGACAACCGCAACCATTGATTTTTTTCCGCAAAGCGGACAAACTCGTGACATGGTATTTATATAATAGTTTAATTTTATTTTTTTTGCAATACAATATGGAGTATTTACTTTTGATAATCCTTTTTCTTTTTTCAGTTGTTATCCATGAAGTTTCGCATGGAGCAGTTGCTTATAAGCTTGGTGATCCAACTGCCAAATATGCTGGTCGGTTGACTTTAAATCCCTTAAAACATCTGGAAGTTTTTGGTTCTGTGATTCTGCCCTTGCTATGCATTATAATGTCTAAAATATCAGGCGGTGGATTTATTTTCGGTTGGGCAAAGCCAGTGCCCTATAATCCTTATAATCTAAAAAATCAGAAATGGGGACCGGCTATGGTTGCAGCAGCCGGACCGGGGGCAAATGTAATTATCGCTTTAATTTTTGGAGCTTCTCTTCGTTTTTTGCCCCTAACTTCTTCTGTTTATATTTATAATCTCGCTTATATTTTTAGCGTTATTGTTTGGATCAATATTCTTTTGGCAGTATTTAATTTAGTGCCAATCCCGCCCCTTGATGGGTCAAAAATTCTTTTTGCCGTTTTCCCTTATCGTTATGAGAATATCCGGATGAATTTAGAGCGATATGGCTTTTTTATTCTTATATTTTTTATATTTTTTTTATTTCAATATTTATTGCCGATTGTTTTTTGGTTGTTTAAGCTGATTGTTGGGAAAGCGATGGGCATTTAAAGTTTGACCCCGTACCTATCTCAACGTATGACTTTTTGTGTATACTGACCCGAGGCGAAGCCGCCTTACGGCTTTGACCATCATTTATATAAAATCTTACTTAAAGATAGATACGGGGTTTGACAGAAATCAAATGATTTGTTAAATTAGTAAATATCAATTATGCCTACAATTCATCAATTAGTTAAAAAACCCAGAAAAAAAGCAAAAGAGAAATCCAAGGTTCCTGCCTTGAGACGGGGTTTTAATGTTCTTAAAAACAGACCGACCAAATACTATTCTCCGTTTAAAAGAGGGGTCTGCATTAAAGTCAGCACCACCACTCCTAAAAAACCGAATTCCGCTTTAAGAAAAATTGCCAGAGTTCGCTTAACTAATGGCATGGAAGTAACTGCTTATATTCCCGGAGAAGGCCATAATTTACAGGAGCATTCAATTGTTATAATTAGAGGCGGAAGAGTTAAGGATTTGCCCGGTGTTCGTTATCATGTTGTTCGGGGAATTTTGGATACTTTAGGAGTAGAAGGAAGAAAACAGCAAAGGTCAAAATATGGGGCGAAAAAAGAATTAGCAGGCGTCAAAAAAGCAACAACAGCAGCAGAATAAATTATGAGACGCAAAAAAACATTTAAAAGCGAAATTGCCCCTGATCCGATGTACAATGATGTGAGATTGGCAAGATTTATAAATAATGTAATGAAAGGGGGTAAAAAATCCGTTGCCGAACGGGTAGTTTATGATGCCCTGGAGATTGTAAAATCTAAAACCAAAACCAAAAACCCCTTAGAAGTTTTTAATAAAGCGATGGATAACGCAGCGCCACTGGTTGAGGTTAAATCAAGAAGAGTTGGTGGGGCAAATTATCAGGTTCCATACGAAGTAAGAGGGAAAAGAAAAGAAGCTCTTGCTACGCGCTGGATTATTGGAGCAGCCAGAAGTAAGAAAGGAAAGCCAATGGCAGAAAAACTTGCCCAGGAATTTATTGATGCTTCCAATAATCAAGGCGAGGCAATGAGAAAAAGGGAAAACATGCACAGAATGGCAGAAGCAAACAAGGCCTTTGCTCATTTCGCCTGGTAGACAGACTACTAATTTTATGAGATACATCGATCTCACGCATACATTCAAGCAAAACATGCCGGTCTATCCCGGTAATCCAAAGCCGGAATTAAAGCAGATCGCTTTTGCTGATAAAGACGGCTACAACGATTTTCAAATAAAGACCGACATGCACGTTGGTACACATATGGACGCGCCATTTCACATGCTCCAGAATGGCAAACGGCTCTCTGAATATCCACCTGAACATTTTTTCGGCAAAGGTCACCTCATTGATGCGCGAGGCAAATCAATCAACGCTGATTTACTGAATGAAAAGGAGATTTCGCGAGGAGATATTGTTCTAATAATGACGGGCTTTTCAAATAAATTCGGCAGACCCGAATATTACGAATCTTATCCAGAAATCAGCAAGACTCTTGCCTCAAAAATCGTTGAACTTGGGGTTGGAATTGTCGGCATTGACACCCAAGTCCAGATCGACCGCCATTTGCCATTCACAAATTGCTATTTGAAAATGATGTATTGATAATCGAAAATCTTACAAATTTAGAAAGTCTGCTGGAGCACGTGCAATTCATCATTGGCGCTTTGCCAGCAAAATTTGATAGTGAAGCAGCGCCAGTTAGGGTCGTTGCTCAAATACCATAAAATATCTGGACATGCGACAGTATCCCATTGAAAAAAACAGAGACATCGGTTTTATTGCTCACATTGATGCCGGCAAAACAACCGTTTCTGAACGGGTTCTTTTTTATACTGGTATTTCTCATAAAATCGGTGAGGTTCATGAGGGAGAAGCAATTATGGATTGGATGGAACAGGAAAGGGAAAGGGGCATCACCATTACCGCAGCTGCTACCACCTGTTTTTGGACGCCGGGCGAATATTTGGCCCAAGGAAAAACAAAAGAATACAGAATAAACATTATTGATACGCCCGGACACATTGATTTTACGGTTGAGGTTCAGAGATCTTTGAGGGTTTTGGATGGAGCAGTCATAATTTTTGACGGCGTAGCCGGGGTTGAGCCTCAGTCGGAAACAGTTTGGCGTCAGGCAGATAAATTTAAAGTTCCCCGGTTATGTTTTATAAATAAACTTGATAGAATCGGGGCTGATTTTGAAAAAAGTTATCAATCTATTTTAGAGAAATTAACGCCAAATGCCGTGGTTATTCAAATTCCAATCGGCTTGGAGAGCAGCCATGAGGGAATAATAGATCTTTTAACTCAAAAAGCCTACTATTTTGAAGGAGAGCACGGCGAGATAGTTGTTGAAAAGGAAGTGCCGGAAAATTTTAAACAGCAGGTGATAGATAGAAGGCATCAATTAGTGGAGAAAATCGTAGAGCAGGATGATGATTTAATGGAGAAGTACTTAGCCGGGAAAGAAATAAGCATAGATGAGTTAAGGGCGGCATTGCGGAAAGCGACAATAACTTATAAATTAGTGCCGGTTCTTTGTGGAACAGCTTTAAAAAATAAAGGAATTCAACTTTTGATAGATGCAGTAGTTTATTATCTTCCTTCACCAGTCGATCTTCCGCCGGTAGAAGGAATTCATCCTAAAACCGGGGATAAAATTATCAGAAAAACATCTGACGACGAACCATTCGCCGCTTTGGCTTTTAAAGTCGCTTCGGACTCTTATGTTGGAACTTTAACTTATCTCAGAGTTTACTCCGGAAAATTATCTGCCGGTTCTTATGTTTTGAATTCAGCAAATGACCGCAAAGAAAGAGTCGGTCGAATACTGCGGATGCATGCCGATAAACGCGAGGAAGTAAAAGAAATTTATGCCGGAGAAATCGGAGCAGCTGTCGGATTAAAGTCTACTACTACTGGCGACACCTTATGCGATCCGGACAATCCAATTGTTTTAGAGAAAATTATTTTTCCAGAGCCGGTTATTTCTGTTGCCGTTGAACCGAAGAGCAAAGCCGATCAGGAAAAAATGGGCTTAGCTTTAAAAAGATTAGCCGATGAGGATCCGACTTTTAAAATAAGAACCGATAAAGAAACTGGCCAGACAATAATTTCCGGCATGGGAGAATTGCATCTGGAAATTATAGTGGATAGAATGCTTAGAGAGTTTAAAGTGACAGCTAATATTGGCCGGCCCCAAGTTGCTTATAAGGAAACCATTAAAAATATGGCCGAGGCAGAAGGAAAATACATTCGGCAGACCGGAGGTCGGGGTCAGTACGGCCATGTTTGGTTAAGAGTTGAACCGCTGGAAAGGGGACAAGGATTTGAATTTGTTAATGCTATTAAAGGAGGGATTATTCCTCAAGAATTTATCCCGGCAGTTGGCAAGGGCGTTAGAGAAGCCATGGATAAAGGAGTTTTAGCCGGTTATCCCGTCGTTGATACACAAGTAACTTTATATGACGGCTCATATCATGAAGTGGATTCTTCTGAAGCAGCCTTTAAGATTGCTGGTTCGATAGCCCTTCAGGAGGCCACAAGAAGAGCCAAATTGGTGTTATTAGAACCAATTATGAAAATTGAGGTAATTGTTCCACAAGAATTTCTTGGTGATGTAACCGGTGATTTAAACAGCAAAAGAGCCAGGATTGAAAAAATGGGAGATCGTGTTAATATGAAAGTAATCGATGCCAAGGTTCCGCTCGCGGAAATGTTTGGTTATGTCACTCAGCTTCGTTCCATGACTCAAGGCAGAGGAACATTTACCATGGAATTTAATCATTACGAAGAGGTGCCAAATAATATTACCCAAGAAATTATCGAGGGTAAGAAAAAAAATAAAAAATAAAAATTCCCCACCAAATTTTGGCGGGGGAAAAGGTCGAATAATAAAAATATTTGACATATTATTAAATAAATAGTAAACTATTCATTGAAACTAATACAATAACAGTTAACCTTTAACAATTAACAATTCACTAAATTAAGACGGTTAAGTGTTAATTGTTACTTGTTAATTGTTTAAAATTCATGGCAGCAAAAAAATTTGAAAGAACAAAACCGCATATTAATGTTGGAACCATTGGTCATGTTGATCATGGTAAAACTACATTAACCGCAGCAATCCTTAAGCGACAAAATGACAAAGGATTTATTGCTTCAAAAAAGGGAGTGGACGACATAGATAACGCTCCCGAAGAAAAAGCAAGAGGAATCACCATCGCTCTTGCCCATGTTGAGTACGAAACCGAAAAGAGGCATTATGCCCACATTGATGCGCCGGGTCATGCCGACTATATCAAAAACATGATTACCGGAGCCGCTCAAATGGATGGAGCCATATTAGTTGTTTCAGCTGCTGATGGTCCGATGCCTCAAACCAGAGAGCATATTTTACTTGCTCGTCAGGTTGGCGTGCCATATATCGTGGTATATCTAAACAAAGTTGACCAAGTGGATGATCCAGAACTTATAGATTTAGTTGAAACAGAAGTGAGAGAACTTTTGACTAAGTATGAATTTCCGGGTGATAAAATCCCGGTAATCAGAGGTTCGGCTTTAAAGGCCCTGGAGGGAGATGAGGAACAGATGAAATCAATTGATGAGTTGCTTAAAACTCTGGATGAATATATTCCCGAGCCGGTGAGGGAGGTTGATAAACCATTTCTTATGTCTGTTGAAGATGTTTTTTCAATTGAGGGCAGAGGAACAGTAGCAACCGGAAGAATCGAACGAGGAGTGATTAAACTTAATGATGAAATAGAAGTTATTGGTTTGCAGCCCACCAAAAAGACAGTAATTACCGGAATTGAAATGTTCAACAAGTCCTTGGACGAGGGACGAGCTGGTGACAATGCTGGCATTTTACTTCGAGGGCTTAAAAAGGAAGACGTTGAAAGAGGGCAAGTACTGGCAAAGCCAGGCAGTGTAACTCCTCATACTGAGTTTGAGGGGCAAATATACATTTTGACCAAGGAAGAAGGCGGTCGCCATACTCCATTTTTTGCCGGTTATAAGCCGCAGTTTTATATCCGAACCACTGATGTAACCGGTGACGTTAGTCTTCCCGAAGGAACCGAGATGGTAATGCCGGGTGATACCGTTAAATTGAATATTAAATTATTAGTACCGGTGGCCCTTGAAGAAAAACAAAGATTCGCCATCAGAGAAGGAGGAAAAACAGTTGGCGCAGGGGCTGTTACAAAAATAATAAAATAAAAAGAGAAAAACAGGGAAGATGGCAGAAGAGAAGAAGATTAAAGAAGCTGAAGGAGAACCTAAGCAAAGGCTTAGGATTAAAATACGAGCCTACGATAGTAAGATTATTGACCAGTCAGCCCGACAAATTGTCGAAACGGCTGAACGTCAGGGAGTAGAAGTTGTGGGGCCCGTGCCTTTACCTACCCAAATTCACAAGTATACGGTGAATCGGTCTTCTTTTGTTCATAAAGATTCCAGGGAGCAGTTTGAAATGAGAGTCCATAAGAGATTGATAGATATTTATAATCCCAACTCCCGGGTTATAGATGCAATGATGAACTTGAATTTGCCAGCCGGAGTGGATGTGGAAATTAAAATGTGATATTCTCTTATTTTATTATGATTCTTTCTTTTGAGAATATTTAAATCATTAAGGAAAAGGGAGCTGGCCGTATTTATAAATACCGGGTTAGCCCCGGTATTTAATTATTCGCAATGCGCGAGGTATTATGAAATTTATACTGGGTAAAAAAATAGGAATGAGTCAAATTTACGGTAAAGATGAAAATGTTATTCCTGTAACAGTTATTGAAGCGGGGCCAAGTTTCATTACTCAAATAAAAACCAAAGATAAAGATGGTTATTCTGCTATTCAAATCGGCTTTGAAAAATTAAAAGATAAAAAAATAAAAAGGCCGCAGAAAGATAGGCCATATAGATACTTACGAGAATTTTCAATTTTTCCGCCTACCGGCGAGGCAGGCAATTCTCAATTTTCAAAAGAAAACCCCCCATCTCTAAAAATAGGGGATAAAATTACTGTGGATATTTTTAAAGAAGGAGATGTTGTTAAAATTTCTGGGACTTCCAAGGGGCGAGGATTCCAGGGGGTGGTTAAAAGGCATGGATTTAAAGGTGGACCGGCTTCGCACGGCCACCGCCATGTTTTAAGAAGGCCAGGTTCAATCGGGAGTTCTTTTCCCGAAAGGGTGGTTAAAGGCAAAAAAATGCCCGGACATATGGGAGTAGAAAGAGTTACTGTTTCTAATTTAAAAATTGCAAAAATTGATTTAGAAAATAATTTATTAGCAGTTACAGGAGCAGTGCCGGGAGCAAACGGGGGGTTGGTTGAAATTTCTTCTCAATAAAATTTTTTATAATTTCTATGCCGCGTGTCAACCCCGGTTAGAAGTTTTGGTGTTAAGCGAACGCTCGTATGCAAAATATTATACTTCATCATTTAATGCCTAAACCATAATATTTCAATACTTCTAACGGGGTCAATACCTACAACATGCCAAATATTCCTACTTACAATATAAAGGGCGAGAAGGTCGGTATGAGTAAACTGCCGCCGGCAATTTTTGACGTGGAAATGAATACCGATTTAGTTCATCAGGCAGCAGTTACTCAAATGGCCAATAGGCGCCAGATTGTGGCCCATACTAAAGACAGGAGCAAAGTGCGGGGCGGCGGAATAAAGCCCTGGCGGCAAAAAGGAACCGGCCGAGCTCGTCATGGTTCTATTCGTTCGCCTCTTTGGGTAGGAGGCGGAGTTACCTTTGGACCGAATGCAGAGCGAGTTTTTAAAAAGAAAATCAATAAAAAAATGAAAAGAAAGGCCTTATTTATGGTTTTGACTTCCAAAGTTAAGGATAATGAGTTGATATTGTTAGATAAGTTAGAGATAAAGGAACCAAAGACGAAAATAATGGTAGAAGCGTTTAAAAATTTATTTAAAGACGATATAAAGAACAAAAAGCAAGCTGGTGTTTTGGCGGTAATTCCAAAAAAGGACGAGAACATAATCAGGGCTATTAGAAATATTCCTCGCACAAAAATTATTCGAGCAGATAGTTTGAACGTTTTGGATTTATTGTCATTTAAATATTTATTAATGCCTAAAGAAGCAATAAAAGTGATAGAGAAAACTTATGGCACTATTTAAAAAATTAAAATCAGTTTTTCAAAAGCCCAAAAAGCCCTCCTTCGCTAAAGCTACGGAGGGTAAGAAAGCTAAAAAAGTTGAGCCTTCTGCCAAGAAGGCGAAATCCTCCGTAGCTCAGGTGAAACCGAGCAGAGGAGGAAAGTATTTTAAGGAGGCTTATAAAATTTTAAAGGAACCCCACGTTAGTGAAAAGGCCACAATTTTAAATGAGCAGGATAAATATGTTTTTAAAGTTTATTCAGGCACAAATAAAACCGAAACCAAAAAAGCCATTGAAAGCTTATATAGGGTAAGAGTAAAAGATGTTAATATAGTTAATGTTCCCAGGAAAAGAAAAATGTTTCGAGGGAAGGAGGGATTTAAGTCAGGATACAAAAAGGCAATTGTAACTTTAGAAAAAGGGCAGAAAATTGAAATATTGCCCCATTAATTATGAAAATATACAAATCCACAACCCCGGGACGGAGACAGATGACCGGGATAGATTATAAGAAAGTTTTGACGAGCAACAAATCGGAGCCATACAAGCCTCTTGTTTTGCCATTGAAGAAAAAAGCCGGTAGAAACAGGGGCAGAATATCTGTTAGACATCAGGGAGGAGGACATAAAAAGAAATATCGAATAATTGATTTTAAACAGGATAAATTTAACATCCCGGCAATAGTTGAATCTATTGAGTACGATCCAAACAGATCTACTTTTATATCTCTTGTCAGATATCAGGATGGAGAAAGGAGATATATTTTAGCACCCGATGGCCTGAAAGTTGGCGAAGAGATTATCATGGCCGAACAGGCGCCCCTTAAAACGGGAAACAGAATGACTTTAAAAAATATACCCGTTGGAACTTTTGTTCATAACATTGAATTATATCCAAGAGGAGGAGGAAAAATCGTCCGTTCGGCTGGAAATTATGCCCAGGTGACTGCCCATGAGGGCGGATCTGCCCATTTAACCCTTCCTTCAACCGAGATAAGGATGGTGCAGGAAAAATGCATGGCTAGCATTGGATCCTTGTCTAATGCCGAACATAGATTTGTTACAATAGGAAAAGCCGGCCGAACTCGATGGCTGGGAGTAAGACCAACGGTTCGTGGTTCGGCAATGAATCCTTGTGATCATCCTCATGGTGGTGGAGAGGGAAGAGCACCAATTGGCTTAAGAAGAGGTCCCAAGACGCCGTGGGGCAAGCAGGCTTATGGAGTTAAGACAAGAAAGAGGAAAAAATATTCGAATAAATTTATAGTAAGAAGGAGAAAGAAGAAAAAATAATATGTCAAGAAGTCTGAAAAAAGGTCCCTATGTGGACGAAACATTATTGGAAAAAGTTAAGAAATTAAAACGAGGCGATAAGACAATAATCAAAACCTGGTCGCGAGCCTGTACCATTACTCCGGAAATGGTTGATTTCACTTTTGGCGTTCATAATGGCAGGATTCATGTTCCGGTTTTCGTGACTGAAGATATGGTTGGTCATAAATTGGGTGAATTTGCTCCGACCAGAAAATTTACCAGACACGGCGGAAAGATGCAGAGGGAAATAGAACAGAAAGTCCAAGAAACGGAGACCAAAGCTTCATCAGCATAAAGAAATATGAAAATTACGGCTAAATTAAATCATTTAAGAATAGCACCTCGAAAGGTTAGGCTGGTAGCCGATATTATCCGCGGCAGAGATGTCAAAGAAGCAGAAATTCAGCTTAAATTTTTAGTCCGAAGAGCAGCTGAGCCGCTTTTAAAACTTTTAAATTCAGCAGCATCTAATGCTCAGCATAACTTTGGCATTGAAAAAGATAATTTATATATTTCCGATCTTCAGGTTAATGAAGGACCGCCCCTAAAACGGTGGATGCCTAGAGCAATGGGGAGATCAGCCCAGATTATGAAGCGAACCAGCCATATAAATTTGGTTTTGGAAACAAAGAAGGAGGTTAAAGTTAAGAAAGTCAAAAAGGCGAAGCCCGAGGTGGTTAAATTGGAAAAAGGCGAAGAAATAAAAGGCGGAAAGCCCATTGAGAAAGTTGAAGAAATACTTCAGCCGAGGGCCGAAAAACCGAAGCCAACTCCGCCGCCAAGACCATATACAACTACTGGCCAAGCTAAAAAGAAATTTTTTAGCCGTCAAACATTTGGCAATTTTAGAAAGATGTTTAGACGTAAATCATTCTAACATTAACAGTTAACAATTAACATTTAACAATTGACGATGGAGACTTTTCGTTTTTTAGATTTTAAGGTTTATCAAGATTCTAAAAATTTCTATAATCGAATAATAGAATTAACTGAAAAAGTTCCCAGAAAATTAGAATACCTGGTGCTTCAATTGCGAAGAAGCGCTCTATCAGTAATTTTAAATATAGCCGAAGGATCAGCTAAAAAATCAGATAGAGATTTTAATAGATTTATTGAGAATTCTTTAGGATCAATTAATGAATCTCTTGCTTGTCTAGAAATTATTTTAGAGCACGGATTGATTACAAAGGAAACTTTTCACGATTTATTTTTGAAAGGTGAATCAATTGCTAAACAATTGGGCGGATTGTCTAAAAAATTAAAATCTAGTTAATCTAAGCGTTAATAGTTATTTTTATGAAAATTATTTTATATATGGCGATAACACCTAATGGAATGATAGCCAAAGAGAATGACGATACAAGCTGGGTGAGCGAAGTTGAATGGCAGGGTTTTAGTGGAATGATTAAAAAACATGGCAATATGATTATTGGTCGAAGGACTTATGAAATAATGCAAAAGAATGATGAGTTTAATAAATCCGAACTTAACAAGATAAAAACAATAGTATTAAGCAATGATAATTCATTAACGATTTATAATCCAGAATTCGTCTCTATTGTTCAATCACCCAAAGAAGCTATAAATATTTTAAGCAATCAGGGCTTTAAAACAGCTATGATCTGCGGCGGTGGAGGACTAAATTCAAGCTTTATGAGAGAAAATCTTGTTGATGAAATTTATCTTGATATTGAGCCGATTATTTTTGGTCGAGGAATTAAAGTTTTTGCGGAAATAGATTTTGAGTTAAAATTGAAACTTCTTGAAACAAAAAAGATTTCGGACAACGAAATTCAATTACATTATAGAGTTATAAAAAGTTAATTGTTAATTTGTTAATAGTTAATTCATGGGACACCACGTTCATCCATACGCTTTCCGATTGGGTTACACCACTGACTGGAAATCGCGATGGTTCAATAGAAAAAAATATAAGGATTATCTCAAGCAAGATTATTATTTGCGGGAATTTCTTATGGCTCGCTTAAAGCAGGCAGCCGTTAATGAGATTGAGATTAAGCGCTCGGCTAGTTCAATTAATATAATAGTCCAGGCTGCTCGGCCAGGAATTATTATTGGTCGCGGTGGGGCAGGCATTCAAGAAATTAAAAAAGAAATAATCAGTAAAATATTCGAGGGGCAAACCAAGGGTTTAGACATAAAGATAGATATTGAAGAAGTGAAAAAACCAGAAACTCATGCCAGGGTTGTGGCGCAAAATATCGCCGATCAGTTGGAGCGGAGAATGCCATTTAGGCGGGTAATGAAGCAAACTCTGGATAAAGTTATGCAGAATTCAGAAGTTAGAGGAGCAAAAATTTGGATTTCGGGCAGGCTGGGTGGCGCAGAGATGGCTCGGGAGGAATGGTTGAAAAGAGGCGAAGTGCCTTTGCAAACAATCCGGGCCGACATTGATTATGCTCAGGTTAATGCCTACACTACCTACGGAGTAATCGGAGTAAAGGTCTGGATATATAAAGGAGAAAAATTCGAATAATATGCTTCAACCACGCAAAGTAAAACATCGAAAGTGGCAAAAGGGTCGCGCCCATGCCAAAACAACAAAAGGCGGAGCAAAATTAAGTTTCGGCAGCTTTGGCTTAAAAGCCGAAGAGGCAATTTGGTTGACCGCTCGTCAAATTGAGGCTGCTCGTCGGGCAATGACCCGATATGTTCAGCGGGGAGGAAAAATTTGGATAAGAATTTTTCCCGATAAGCCGAGAACTACCAAGGGAGTGGAGGTGCCGATGGGTGGAGGAAAAGGAGGCGTGGATTATTTTGTTTGTCCGGTAAAGCCCGGAAGGGTTCTTTTTGAGATGGATGGAGTAACCGAAGAAGTAGCCAGAGAAGCAATGAGATTGGCCGGCTACAAATTACCCCTAAAAACAAAGTTTGTTAAAAGATAATTATATGAAAATACGCGAATTGCGGATAAGACCGGAAAAAGAATTGAAAGAGACTCTCTTGGGTTTTAGAGATAAACTTCGCGAACTCAGATTTAATTTAGCGGGAGGAAAAGTAAAGAACATTAGAGAAATTAGACAAACAAAAAGAGATGTTGCGAGGATATTAACTATTTTAAAAGAATATGGAAAAAAATAAAAATATCAGCCCGAGGCTGGTCCGCTCCGACAGGAGTCGCGAGTCATCGGACCTTGGGCGGAAAAGAACCTTAAAGGGCGTCGTTGTTTCCGACAAGATGGATAAAACCATCGTTGTTTCGGTTGAGCGAGTTAAAGAGCATCCTCGCTATAAAAAACGCTATAAGGTGCAAAAGAAATACAAGGCCCATGATCCGGAAAACAAATATAAAGTTGGAGATAAAGTTATAATTCAAGAATCCAGGCCCATCTCTAAAGAGAAGCGATGGATTGTGATATAACATGATACAGAATGGCACCAATTTAAAAATCGCTGATAATACCGGGGCGAAATTAGTCCGGGTTATTAAGGTATTGGGTGGTTCAAAAAGAAGGTATGCTGGAATTGGCGACATTGTCGTTGTTTCGGTAAAGGTGGCTGAACCGCGGAAATTGGTTAAGAAAAAGGATATCGTTAAAGTGGTTATTGTTAGGCAGAAAAAGCCATATCGCCGGGCTGATGGTTCTTATATTCGTTTTGATGATAATGCCGCTGTTATTTTAGAAGGCATGGAACCAAAAGGAGGAAGGATTTTTGGACCAGTTCCCCGGGAGTTAAGAGATAGGGGTTTTGCAAAAATAGTTTCATTGGCACCAGAGGTATTATGAAAATTAAAAAAGACGATACAGTTTTAGTTATTTCCGGAAAAGATCGAGGCAAGAAAGGAAAGGTAATGAAAGTTCTCCCCCAAGAGAACAGGATTGTTGTTGAGGGGATTAATCTCCGCAAGAAACATCTGCGACCAAAGCGGGAGGGAGAAAAAGGGCAGGTGGTGGAGATAGCCGTTCCTCTTAATGTTTCTAATGTGAAATTAATTTGTTCAAAGTGTAAAATGCCCACCAGAATCGGGCATAAAGTAGTGGACAAGAATAAATTCCGTGTGTGCAAGAAATGCCAACAGGAAATATAATTAATGCAGGCCAGCCTTCGGCTGGTCAGCCGTAGGCTGAAAATTTAAATATGTTATTAGAGAAATATAAAAAGGAGGTTGTTTCCCAAATGAAAGAGAAGTTTGGATACCGGAACGATATGGCTGTTCCCAGGATCGTGAAAGTCGTGGTTAATACTGGTATTGGTAAAGCCCTAAAAGATGAAAAAATACAGGAGACGATTGCCAAAGATTTAGCTATGATTACCGGACAAAAAGCCATCCCAACTTTAGCACGGGGCGCAATTTCTGGATTCAAAATTAGAGAAGGGATGGTTGTAGGATTAAAAGTGACCCTGCGAGGAAAAAGAATGTATGAATTTTTAGATAGATTGGTGGGAGGAGTAATCCCCAGAGTTCGTGATTTTAGAGGACTTTCGGAAAAATTGATTGATAAAAGGGGAAATTTAAATATAGGCATTAAAGAGCAGATTATTTTTCCGGAAATTGCCCACGAAGATGTCAGGTATATTTTTGGACTGGAAGTGGCAGTGGTAACTAACGCCAAAAAGAGAGAAGAGGCGATAGAATTATTTAGATTATTGGGTTTTCCCATTAAAAAAGACTGAAAAACATGGCTAAAAAATCAAGAATTGCCAAATCTAATAAAAAACCAAAATTTTCAACTCGAGTAGTTCGACGCTGTTTTCGTTGCGGCCGGAGCAGGGGCTTTATGCGCGATTTTGATTTATGTCGAATTTGCTTCAGGGAATTAGCCAATCGCGGCGAAATTCCCGGAGTGAAAAAAAGTAGCTGGTAATCCAAAAACTATGACCGATCCAATTTCCGACATGTTAACTCGCATTCGTAATGCCCAGGCAGTAGGACGTCCTACTGTCGATATTCCGTTTTCTAAAATTAAACTTTCTTTAGCTGAAATTTTAGTTAAAGAAGGGTTCATAAAAAGCGTCGAGAAAAAAGGACGAGGAGCAACCAGGAAATTAGAAATAGAACTTATTTATGAAGATAAGAAGAATACCATTCCTAAGATTATTCAACTTAAAAGAGTTAGTAAGCCCGGTAAGCGAGATTATGTTAAAGCAAAAGATATCCGCCTGGTTTTTGGAGGCAAAAGAGGTATCATTATTATTTCTACCCCAAAGGGATTAATGACCGAAAGGGAAGCAAAGAAGAAAGGACTGGGAGGAGAAAGACTTTGTGAAATTTTGTAAAAATATGTCCAGAATCGGCAAAAAATCAATTCAGATTCCCGAAGGAGTCGAGGTAAAAATCGAAGGTGATTTAATCATGGTTAAGGGGCCCAAAGGAGAATTGAAAAATCAGATTCGTCCGGAAATTAAAGCCGAAGTGAAAGATGGGCAGGTTGAATTCAAGCCCCAGATTTTTCGCAAAGGAACATCGGCCCTTTGGGGCACGTATCGTTCATTGATTTTTAATATGATAGAGGGTGTAACCAAGGGCTTTGAAAAAGCCCTGGAAATAGAAGGGGTTGGTTATAGGGCCGTTCTGGAAGGAAAGGACTTAGTTTTGAATTTGGGATATTCTCATCCCATAAAAATAAAGGCACCTCAAGGCATTGAATTTAAAGTTGAAAAAAATAATATTACGGTTTCGGGAAT
>Ga0315288_10004614_pt1 | contig 17557 bp, 13 predicted proteins | sample YL17G11_20_MG_FD_203454 | JGI IMG/M metagenome (GOLD analysis project Ga0315288, IMG submission 203454) | Sediment microbial communities from Yellowstone Lake, YNP, Wyoming, USA - YL17G11_20 | ecosystem: Environmental > Aquatic > Freshwater > Lake > Sediment | place: USA: Wyoming | collected... | reverse complement strand
AGATGTGATTATTCACAAAATGGTTGCGGGCAGAGCCATCGACGAGGAGGACGTGAAGAGCATTTTGACCAAAAACAAAAGCTCGCTTGACATCAAATACGTCAGGCGATGGCTTTCGCAGTTTAGCAGGACTTCCGAGCACAAAGGGGTGTTACGGAAGTTCAATAATCTGCTGAAACAATGAGAAGGAAACCATAACTACCATCTATTTTATAAAATGGGCTGATATGAAATGTAACACCATTACGGCGCCGCGGGGGTTTTTGGCGGCGGGGGTCGCTTGCGGGATTAAGAAGTCGGGCAATTTGGATTTGGGGCTGATTGTTTGTCCGGCCGGGGCGAAGGCGGCGGCGGTCTTTACGACTAACAAGGTTGTATCGGCGGCGGTGGAGGTCTGCAGGCGGCACGTCAAGAACGCCGAGATTCAGGCGGTGGTGGTGAATTCGGGCTGCGCCAATACGTGCACGGGGCAAAAGGGCATCGACAACGCGATCAAGATGTGTGCGGCCACGGCGGAACAGATTGAGGCTGAGCCGGGGAATGTGCTGGTCGCCTCGACGGGGATTATCGGCGTGCAGTTGCCGATGAAGAAGGTCATTGCGGGGATTCACAAGGCGGCGGAGAACCTCTCGGCCTCGGCGTCGGCGGGACTCGACTTTGCGACCGCTATAATGACCACGGATACCCGCCCCAAGCAGGCTGTCCGCAAGCTCGATATATCCGGGGCCGAGGTGACGATAGCCGGGACGGTCAAGGGGGCGGGGATGATTGGGCCTAATATGGCGACTACGCTGTCGTTTATTACAACGGACGCGGCGATAAGCAAGCCCCTATTGACAGCGGCGCTAAAGCGGGCTGTGGGCGATTCACTGAACAAGCTGACCGTTGACGGCCATCAGAGCACGAACGATACGTGTATGATTCTCGCATCCGGTCTGGCGGGGAATCGCCCGATAGTGAGATGGTGCCCGCGATACAAGAGATTTGCGAAGGTATTGGCCGAATTGTGCGATGATTTGGCCCGGCAGATGGCGCACGACGCCGAGGGGGCGACGCGGATATTTAAGGTCGTTGTAAAAGGTGCGGCCACGAAAGCCGATGCGGCCAGGGCGGCCAGGGCGGTGGCCGACTATCCTTTAGTCAAATGCGCCGTGCACGGCGGAGACCCCAACTGGGGCAGGATAATCTGCGCGGTCGGCTCGGCGGGCGTGAAGCTAAATCCCGGTAAGCTCTCCTGCAGACTGGACGATATCGCCGTCTTTAAGAACGGGACGCCGAGAAAATTCGATGCAAAAAAGGCCGGCAAGGTTGTTTCGCAGGCCGAACATACGATTACCGTCGATTTGGGGGCGGGCGGGGCGAGTGATTTCTGCTACGGGTGCGATTTGAGCGCCGAATACGTGAAGATCAACGCCGAATACCACACTTAGAACCTCAGGATTGCCAGATTCCGGCGGGCGAATCCGCTTTTCAACTTCGCAATTTTTGCGACAAAACAGTTGTAAAAGCTCCGCGCTCAGTTATACTACACCTTTTTATTTTGGTCGAAGCTGTGGTGGATATAGTTGGATTCGAAAGGAGTGAAGAACGTGAAGACTTTTGGAAATCTGGCTGGAGTTTCAGTGGCGACGTTTGGTCTTTGTGGCGTGGCGGCAGCGGCTGAAGGAGCTGCAACTGCCGGGGCGGGCGGCACGCCGTTGGGCTGGTGGATTGCGCCGTTGTCCTCGGCAGCGGCGCTCGTCTTTGCTTACATCTTCTACAAGCAGATGATCAGTGCGCCAAAAGGCAACGAGACTATGGAAGAGATAGCCTCGTACGTCCGTGAAGGGGCATACGCGTATCTGTTCAGGCAGTACAGCGTCGTGGCAGTGGCTTTTGTCGTATTGAGCGTGATTTTTGGCGCGCTGGCGTACTACGGTATTCAGAATCCTTTTGTGCCGGTGGCCTTTCTGACGGGCGGATTCTTCAGCGGTCTGTGCGGCTTCCTGGGAATGAAGACCGCCACCAATGCATCGAGCAGAACCGCACAGGGAGCAACGGTCAGTCTCAACCGGGCGCTGCAGGTTGCGTTCCGATCGGGTTCTGTTATGGGCCTTGTCGTTGTGGGCTTCGGCCTGCTCGACATCTCGCTGTGGTATTTGATTTTGGACAAATTGGTTTATACCGCCGACCACATGGCCAATGGGCTTAAGCTCTTTGGCATAACGCTGGTGCAGGCGGGAATGAATCCCGAAAGCAGGCTGGCCGAAATCACAACAACGATGATTACGTTCGGGATGGGCGCCTCGACGCAGGCGCTCTTTGCCCGCGTGGGCGGCGGCATATTCACCAAGTCGGCGGATGTCGGAGCGGACCTTGTCGGAAAGGTCGAGGCCGGCATCCCTGAAGACGACCCGCGGAACCCGGCAACAATCGCCGATAACGTCGGCGATAACGTCGGCGACGTGGCGGGTATGGGCGCAGACCTCTACGAAAGTTACTGTGGCTCGATTCTGGCAACGGCGGCCCTCGGAGCGGCGCTGCCGATGGCGGTTCTGTCGCAGTACGGGATGGACCCGCTCAAGGCGGTGCTTTCACCGATGATTGTGGCGGGCATCGGCACGGTCCTGTCAATCCTGGGCATATACCTCGTTCGATGCAGAGAAGATGCGTCCCAGAAGAATTTGCTGCGGGCACTGCTGATGGGGACATTGAGCAGCTCGTTGCTGATTCTGGTGGCGGTTATTGGATTGGTTCTGGCGGGGTGGATAAGCTGGGGTATCTTCGGCTCGGTGGTCTCGGGCCTGATCGCGGGGGTGCTGATAGGTCAGTTCACGGAATACTACACGTCCGACACGTATTCGCCCACCAGGGGCATCGCGGACCAGGCGCCGATGGGTGCGGCAACCCTGCTTATCGACGGTTTCGCGACGGGTATGTATTCTTCCGGGCTGCCGACGCTGGCAATAGCGGCGGCTATACTGTGCTCGTTTGGTTTTGCGGGCGGTTTCACTAATATGGCGATGGGTCTTTATGGTATTGGCTTCTCGGCGGTCGGTATGCTGGCGACGTTGGGTATTACCCTTGCGACCGATGCTTATGGGCCGATAGCCGACAATGCCGGCGGCAATGCCGAGATGAGTCATTTAGGGCCGGAAATCCGCAAGAGAACGGATGCCCTCGATTCTCTGGGTAATACGACGGCAGCCACGGGCAAGGGTTTTGCAATCGGTTCGGCTGCGTTGACCGCGTTGGCGCTCCTGGCGGCATATATCGAGGAGGTGCGAATCTGGATAGGCAGAATGGCGGTGAAGTCTGCAGAGGGGATATATCAGGTTGGGAACGTTGCATTCTATATTGACCAGGTGGCCGATAAGGCTAAGGATAGTTTTGCTGCGTTGACGGCGAAGGCGCAGGCGGCGGGCGCGGCGCTGCCCGTGTTGCTGAATGTCAAGGGCGCATCGCTGACCGACTTCGTTTCGGCTTATGCCTTGAACATTCTCAACCCGAAACTCATTGCAGGCTTGTTCATCGGATGTATGATGGCGTTTGTGTTTGTGGCGATGGCGATGAAGGCGGTGGGGCGAGCCGCGGGCAAAATGGTCAACGAGGTCCGGCGGCAATTTCGGGAAAAGCCGGGCATTATGGCTGGCACCGAGAAACCCAGCTACAAGGAGTGTGTGGCTATCGCAACTGCCAGCGCTCAGAGGGAGATGATACTGCCGGCAAGTATGGCGATTATTGTGCCGGTGGCGACCGGCCTGGTGTTGGGCGTGGAAGGCGTTATGGGGTTGCTGACCGGGGCTATGGCGTGCGGGTTTGTGCTGGCAGTGACGCTCAATAATGCCGGCGGCGCATGGGACAACGCCAAGAAGTACATCGAAAAGGGCGCGCACGGCGGCAAAGGCTCGCCGGCCCACAAGGCGGCGGTCGTGGGTGATACGGTCGGCGACCCATTTAAGGATACTTCAGGTCCGAGTATGAATATTCTAATTAAGCTGATGTGTATGGTCAGCGTGGTATTCTCGGGTGTCGTTGTCAAGTATGGGAGTGTGATTTCCGACTGGCTTGGAATGGGCAAATAAGCGAGTCTGCCTTTGGTGAGGTGGTGCAAGATGCGGCTGCTTGCCGTGGGCCTGCGTGGTTGACATAAAGGGTTTATAGATGTAGTCTATCGGGGCGGCCAAATAGGCTGCCCCTTTCTATTTGAGCTGAGGTCTTGGAATTTGACGAAGCGCGACTATTCTGAAGCAGAGGTATTCGCCTTAGCCGCTGCGAGGCTGGCGGCGGAGCGGCATTGCACCAACATCGTGGTCATGGATTTGAAGGGCAAATCGCCGGCCACGGATTATTTCGTAATCGTCACCGGCACGAGCAATAGGCAGATGCGCTCGGTGGCCGATGAAATATCGCAGGCGGCCCGAGAACGGGGACTGCAGCGTTTCGGCAGGGCCGGGTACGAGCAGGGGCGGTGGATCCTGCTGGACTATATCGACGTGGTAATCCACATCTTCGACGCTGAGTACCGCGACTACTACGACCTCGAATTGCTCTGGGGCGACGCAAAGAGATTGACTCCGCCAAAGGCGGATATTTGACATTGATTATTGATGATTGATTATTGATTACTTGATGAAGCCAGTAATTTGGGAACTCGAAGAGCGCATTTCTGAGGCAATGAGCCAGCACGCCCAGATCCCGGGTACATGCTCTGCTATTGTCCGGCCCACAGGCGATCCAAGATTCGGCGACTACCAAGTGAATGGTGTCATGGGTCTGGCCAAGAGGATCAATGCTGACCCCGTGGCTACCGCGCAAGCGGTGGCCAGTAGCTCAGACCTTAGTGGTTTTTGCACATGGGAAGTTGCTCCACCTGGGTTCATAAACTTGAAGTTGACGCCTGAGTTTGTTGCCCAGAGCCTCCTGGAAATTAACGCTGACGTGGATGATTTGGGCGTGGAGAAGGCGAAGATACCGAAGACCATCGTCGTGGATTTCTCAAGCCCGAACATCGCCAAGCAGATGCACGTCGGCCACCTGCGCAGCACTATCATCGGCGACTGTATATGCCGAATGTTGGAATTCCTCGGCCACAAAGTCATCCGCCAGAACCACATCGGCGACTGGGGAACCGCACTGGGAAAGGTAATTCTCGGTCTGTGGCATATGTGCATGGACGAGAAGAAACATGATAACAAATTATATTACACAACTGAGCTTGTAGAGCTTAACGCTTATGCAGAAAATAAAGAAAGAATGGAAACTCTCTGTCAAGATATATGTAAGAGACATGAAAAAGATTGGGAGGACGATTTTCTTTATAGACGAGGCGATGGGGAAAGATACTTTAGGCGTTTTCTTGATGATCTCAAGACAAGAGAAGACAGTGAATTATGGGGGAAAATTACAATTCTCTACCAATATGTAAATCGATTGGAAGAATCATTGGGTGGAATGGGCTTAATGATTCCAACTCGTGTTAAGAAAAAATCTTACAAAGAAGATGAGAATCCTTTCGAGTATATCTCAATACCATATGAATCTCTTTCACGTCATATAACAGCTATGTTGCAAAAGATCGATGATAAAGATAATGAGCAAGAAAAAGACGCTTGGGAACGGATTAGAGAAATTTCATTGAAATATTGCCATGAGATTTACAAAAGACTGAATGTTAAACTATCTATGGAAGACGTGCGCGGAGAGAGTTTTTACAGAGACATGCTGCCGGAGGTGGTTGATGATTTAAAGGAACTGCCGGAAACAAGAATATCTGACGGTGCGGTATGTGTTTTTCCGGAGGGGTTTAGGAATAAGGAGGGGGAGGCGCTGCCGTTTATTATTCAGAAGTCTGATGGGGTGTATCTTTATGCGACGACGGATTTGGCGGCGCTGCGGTACAGGGTGAACGAGCTAAAGGCCGACGCGATTGTCTATGTTACCGACGCTCGGCAGAAGCTGCATTTTGAGATGCTCTTTGCAGTTGCAGACATGGCAGATTGGGCGAGAAAGGACAGACTGAAGCACGTGATGTTCGGCAGTATCTTGGGCGATGACGGCACGCCTCTGAAGACGCGGTCCGGCGAGAACGTGAAGTTGAAAGAGCTGCTCGATGAAGCGGTGGAGCGGGCCAGGGCGGTCGTCGAGGAGAAGAACCCGGAACTTTCGGCGGCGAAGAAAGAGGAAATTGCAAATGCGGTCGGCATCGGCGCGGTCAAGTACGCTGATTATTCCAACAACCGGACGAGCGACTACGTTTTTAGCTTCGATAAGATGCTGGCGATGGAGGGCAACACGGCCCCGTATATGCAGTACGCATACGCGCGGATAAAATCCATCGAGCGCAAGGCGCAGAGCAGAGATGTAGATGTCCAGACCGAGCTTGCGGGCGTAAAGGCGCTTAGCCTGACCGACCCGGCTGAGCTGGATTTGGCCAAATATCTGCTTCGTTACGCCGAGGCGATTCAAGCCGCAGTGGCCGATTACAGGCCGAATTACCTGACCGGTTATCTCTACGAACTGGCGCAGAAATTCAGCGTGTTTTATACGAACTGCCCGGTCTTGGTGGCAGGGCCGGACAAGAGACCGACACGACTCTTGCTGTGCGACCTGACGGCGAGGATAATCAAGCATGGCCTAAGCGAGCTTTTAGGAATCGAAGTTGTTAAGCAAATGTAATCTACAGTTCATTGTTCATTGTTCGTAGTTCGTTGTTCGTAGGTTCTCGATGGACTGTGAACGCAGTACGATGAGCACAAGAGGGTGTTATTGATGAAAATCGTGCAGATGGACTTTAGCGTAAGCACTCGCAACCGCTGCCAGATGATTGATATCACCGGGCAGGTCGGCTCGGTGGTGGCCGAATCTGGTATAGAGAACGGCGATGCAATCGTATATTGCCCCCACACGACGGCGGCGATTACCATAAACGAGAACGCCGACCCGACTGTTCCGCAGGATATACTGCTGAGTCTGGCGGAGCTGGCGCCGCATTCCAATCCCGGCTATCGGCATTTCGAGGGCAATTCGGATGCTCACTGCAAGAGCACTCTGGTCGGGTGCAGCGAGCAGGTACTGATAAAGGATGGGGCGCTGGTTCTCGGCTCCTGGCAGGGCGTATTCTTCTGTGAATTCGACGGCCCGCGAAGCCGCAGAGTCATAGTCCAGGTACGGGGTCAGTGATTCTTGCAATAGCTTGCTGCACTGGAGCACAGGTCAATATGGGGGACAGGTCCGGCAAAAAGATTTCTGCTAACGTCCTTTTGCTCAGCGCCGTTAGTTTCCTCAACGACCTGAGCAGCGAAATGATAATGCCGATTCTGCCGATGTTTCTTGAATCGCTGGGCGCCGGGGGCAAAGTAATCGGCCTTGTGGGCGGTTTGCGGGACGGCATCTCAAATATCCTGAAGGTTTTTTGCGGATATTGGTCCGACAAGACCGGTAAACGCAGGATATTCATTTACAGCGGATATCTCATATCGACCATCTTCAAGCTGCTGCTTGCGATCTCAAGGATATGGCAGAGCGCCGTTGTTTTCTCCTGCCTGGAAAGGGTGGGCAAGGGTCTGCGAACCGCCGCCAGGGACGCGGTAATAGCCGAGTCGATGGCGACCGAAAGAGGCAGGGGATTCGGCATTCACAGGTCGCTTGAGACGGCAGGCGCAATCCTGGGCGCCGTTGTGGCCTTTGGTCTGTTTTGGTTTCTGAAGCTCCAATTCAGGCACATCATACTTATCGCCGGGATAATTGGGTTTGCGGCGATTGTCCCGATTAGGTTCGTGTCGGAAAGCGAGGCCCGGCCGCAGAAGATAACGGTGAAGCTCGGCATAGCCGGTCTGCCTGCATCGCTGAAATTGTTTATCCTGGTCTCCAGTGTTTTTGCCCTGGGCAACTTCAGCTACATGTTTTTTGTTATGAAGGCGCAGGGCATTTTCTCGGGCAGGCTGTCCGTCGCGGCTCCGATTCTTTTGTACGTGCTTTTCAATGTCGTCTATAGCGCATTGGCCGTGCCGCTGGGTTCTATTTCGGACAGGATCGGCAGGGAGAAGGTAATCATATTCGGCTACATTTGCTTTTCTGTAACAGCGGCTGGTTTTGTGCTTCTTAGCTCGCTGCCCGCATACACGGCTTTGTTCGCCCTTTACGGGGTCGTGCACGCGGCGATCGACGGGAACCAGCGGGCTTATGTGGCGGATTTGGCGCGCGAACATTTGAAGGCCACCGCGATCGGGACATTTCACGCCGCTACGGGGCTGGCGGCGCTTCCAGGCGGCCTACTGGCAGGCTTGCTGTGGGAGCGGGTTTCACCGCAGGCGACCTTTATTTGTGGGGGTATATTGGGTCTGCTGGCGGTACTCCTCTTCATCATATTCGCCAAGGCTTCCGCAAAATTGCAGGTTCGCCCATCGCGCCTGTCCCTCCGCCAGGATGGTCTGCTCAATTAGGCATCGCCGAGTGAAAATAAAAAGGGCGAGGTGGTGGGACCGGCTGGGGGGGAGACCGGTGAGCCACACTGCCTCGCCGAGGTTTGTATGCTGCTAAGAGCAGCATAATTTCGCTATCTTAAAGAGCAAAAAAGGCAATTCTTGCCCGTGCTTGCGCCAAACAAAGAACGAAAGAAACCCACATTGGAGGGGACTTACACCTTACCCCTTCTCATCATAATACCCAATTATACACGTTGCAGCAATGCAATGCAAGCGAAAAATCGGCTTTTTTCCGGTTTTTTTGCCTTGTCACTGGTGCCCAAATAGCAACGAACACACAGCCCACGCGGTTAAGTATCGGCAGTTTCGGCTGAAATCATAAGCGATAAGTCCCAAAAAATTTGCGCCTTGCGACAATCAGGACAGATGCCACTCGCAGCCGGATGGCCGACAGAGCGGGCGCCTGCTGGAGATATACGCGTGGAGAAGGCCCGGCCGTGCTGGTGCGATAAGCGCGGCACATCCACGGGCGTTTGGGGTGGGCGCACAGGCACTCCGGGCCGAGAAAAGCGTGCGCGGCGCAGAAAAAGTGCGTTGAAAGTTGAGCACAGACGGTTTTTATGCTGGCAAAGTCGTCCGCGGACTGGTATGCTGCCGTTCTGTCAAGGCTGACTCCAGGGGTTGTCATTGCGAGGAGGCCGAAGGCCGACTCGGCAATCTCAAATCGTTCGACGAGTGCAGATTGCTTCGTCGTTCCACTCCTCGCAATGATGGGTACGGTTCAATCTTGACAGAGCACTTGTTGCGTCGTTGATTGCAGCCAATCGGCGTTCTTGCGTGGGATATTGGATGTTTGTGATGTCGAGAATCTCCGAGAGACTGGATCTGGTGAAGCAGAGGATCAATTCTGCTTGCGCCCGTGCCGGCAGGGATCCTGGGGAGGTAAAACTCGTCGTTGTGACTAAATCCGCAAGCATCGAGGCCGTCAAGGAGGTCATATCGCTTGGTTACACCGAGCTGGGCGAGAACCGCGTTCAGCAGTTGAAGAAGGTCTTGATGCAGGTGGCAGGCTTGGTGGAAACAGGCGGGGTGGAATCGGATCTTGCCGGGAAAGTCAACTGGCACATGATTGGGCACTTGCAGCGCAACAAGGTTCGACAGGTCCTGCCGGTGGTTTCTCTGATACACTCGGTTGACACGCTCCGACTGGCCGAGGAGATAAGCGCCTCTGGGACGAAGCTCGATATGCGTCCCAGGGTCCTGCTGCAGGTCAATACATCGAACGAGCCTCAGAAATACGGTGTTCCAGTCGGTGCAGCCACTCATCTGGCCGAGCAGATAGGGACGCTGCCGAACCTGGAATTGGCCGGCCTTATGACGATGGCGCCGCTGACGCACAACAAGGCGCTTGTGCGGGCCTGTTTCGTCCGAGCGCGCGAGTTGTTTGTTGAGATGCATGGCGAGAAAATTGTCGGCCCCAAGTTTACCGAGCTTAGTATGGGTATGAGTTCTGACTACGAGGTTGCCGTTGAAGAGGGAGCAACGATCCTTCGTATCGGTTCGGCGGTATTCGCCGGTTAAGAGCGTTTTCGCGGGGATGTGCGGGCGAAGAGGGTGTAAAAGTACAGTCCTGCTGTTTTTTCGCGAGGGTTCGTTGTGGAACCTCTGTCTTTTTGGCCTGTGTGGGGTATTGGGTGCGATAAGGCGTAATGGGTTCTGGCTGCGAAATCGCACGAAAAAGCCAAAAAAACCGCAAAGTCCCCCCTGTAACGAGCCGAAATTAATTGATGCCGGTTCTGCCGGATTGCTGGTTGAACGTCCAATAACTTGACCGGGCAGTGAGCAAGATATGACAAGAGTTGAATCACCAGATAACGTTGAAACGCTGCGAAGCTTCACTGATGTCCTGTACCTGACGAATCAAGGTCAAATGCCGCCTGAGATAAGACGGCTGGTGAGGTCCCAGAAGCTCTCTTGCGCCATACTGGGGATAGACAAATACCCTCAGGTACGGGATCGGCTTGACCTCGTCGGAACGGTTATCATCGATGTGGAGGGGCTGGATACCTCACAACAGCAAAAACTGGCCCAGATAATCGAGTCGCTTGAGTCGGAGAATATCGGCGCGGTCTTGCTGACTAATCGTGTGGAAATGCCTGTCAGGAGCTTTTCTTTGGCCCCTTCGAAGAGCAGTTTCTCGATAGCCGGCAAGATGGAGTCGGTTTCGATTGATGATCTCTGGGTCCGAATCAGCATGAATCTTGCCTACCGCAAGAAGAGTCATGGAATTACCGTAAAACCGGCAGGGCCGCCGCACAAAATGCAAAGGCTTTACAGGAATACTCTGGCTGAGCAGCTTCACATGACGGGGGCTCTGGTGGATAATCTGGGCGAGCAGCTTCGTCTGGCCGGTCTCGTTCAGCAGGACTTTCTGCCCACCCAGTTGCCCAACACAGAGAGGATACGATGGGCGACGACTTTCCTTCCGGCTGAGTGGGTGTCCGGCGACATATACGATATTGTGCGTATCGACGAAAAGCATATCGGCTTCTATGTCGCTGACGTGGTGGGCCACGGGCTGCCCGCTGCATTGCTGACGATTTTTCTCAAGCAGGCCCTGGTTATGCGTCAGACCATCGAGAACGATTATCACATATTCCAGCCGGCGGACGTCGTCAGAAACCTTAACGTGCGGATGGCGGCGCAGAAGCTCTCCGGCTATCAGTTTGCGACGTGCTGCTATTGCCTGCTCAACACCGAGACCCTGGAGCTGACCTACTGCCGTGCGGGACATCCGTATCCGGTTCTTATGAAGCGAGGAGCTGAGCCGGAGCAACTGGAGCTGCGAGGCTCGCTTCTGGGGGTCTTTGACCAGGCAGAATTTGCCGAGCGGACCATACAGCTTGAGCCGGGGGACAAGCTTCTTGTATATTCCGATGGGGCGGACCGCTTTATAGGCGGTTACAACGACCAGGGTGGGTTTCATTTCAATGAGGAATTCTGCGAATTAGGCAGACTGTCGATCTCTGAGATAATGGACAGGTTGACTGCGTTCACGCACAATGAGAAGCCCGACGTATCCCAGGTTGACGACATAACGGCAGTCGGCCTTGAGATACTCTAACCGCCCAGAGGTGCAGGTTCTCACGCTTCACCATCTGAATCCATCCCTGCTTCGTCCATTTGCGTGCTTAGGATTCGGTCGCTCACATCCGTGTTAGGCGAACATTTGGCGCCAAACGCACTTGAAGGGGGCAATTCTGCGATTTTCGCGGGCGGCGGAAATTGTTTGCAAAGGCGCCTGGGCGGGTTATACTGGTGAGGCTTAATCGATACCCTTTGCATAGAAAGGAAGCGGCAATGGCGGACAAAGATACCGATTTGCAGAGAATAAAGCGACTAATCAAAATAATGAAGGAAAACGAGCTGGTCGAGATTGAGATAAAGCGCGGCGACAGCCAGATATGTCTGAAGCGTTTTCAGCCTCAGCCTGCCGTGAGCCAGTCCGTCGCCGCGATTCCAGTAATTCGCCCCGAATCGGGGGTTGCCCCGGCCGGCCCGCGGACCGAAGATGCTGCGGGGGCGTCGGGCGCGGCTGCGCCGGTCGAGAATCTGGCGGAGATAAAGTCGCCTATCGTGGGTACGTTCTATGCGACTCCAAGCCCGGATTCCAAGCCTTATGTTGAGGTTGGCTCAGGCGTCGAGCCGCAGACGGTCGTTTGCATAATCGAGGCGATGAAGGTGATGAACGAGATAAAGGCCGAGATGAGCGGCACGGTTGCCGAGGTGCTGGTGAGCAACGGCCAGGCAGTGGAGTACGGCCAGGTGCTCTTCAGGGTCAGGCCGGATTGACCAATTGATTACTCTCTACTGATTATTGACAGGGCCAGGGTAAATCAGGATTGTAGAGGCGAGAGTCGATAGAAAAAAGTACGCTGCAAAATGCTTTCAAGAATTCTCATAGCTAACCGTGGTGAGATAGCGCTTCGGATAATCCGCGCCTGTCATGAGCTTGGCATCGAGGCCGTGGCGGTTTATTCAGAGGCCGACAAGGATGCTCCCTATCTGCAGCTTGCCGATGAGGCGATTTGTATAGGTCCGCCCGATTGCGCACAGAGTTACCTGAACATCCCTCGCATCATAAGCGCGGCCGAAATTGCCGACGTGGAGGCGATTCATCCCGGCTACGGATTCCTGGCGGAGAATGCGCACTTTGCCCAGATATGCCGGGACTGCGGCATAACGTTTATTGGTCCCCCGGTTGAGGCGATGCAACTGCTGGGCGACAAGATTGCCGCCCGCAAATTGGCGATGAAGGTATCGGTTCCGGTTGTGCCCGGTTCGGATGGGGCGATCGAGAACGATTCCGACGCGCTGAAATTAGCCAACAAGATGGGATATCCGGTGATAATAAAGGCAGCCGCCGGCGGCGGGGGGCGCGGTATGAGGGTCGTGCACAACGATATCAGCCTGCGTTCCGGATTTAGCACCGCCCGCTGCGAGGCCGAGGCGGCTTTTGGCGACGGGACCGTCTATATGGAGAAGTTCATAGTTGAACCGCGGCACGTGGAAGTCCAGGTGATGGCGGACAACGAGGGCAATGCGCTGCATTTCTACGAACGGGACTGCTCTATTCAACGGCGACATCAAAAGATGATAGAGGAATCGCCTTGCCCGGTCCTTGACAGGCATACCAGAGAGGAGCTTTGTGAAGCTGCACTGCGGATTATCAAGGAGGCCGGGTACGTCAGCGCCGGCACAGTCGAGTTCCTTCTGGGCCGGGACAAAGAGTTCTATTTCATCGAGGTGAATACGCGGATTCAGGTCGAGCACCCGGTCACGGAAATGGTTACCGGGCACGACTTGATTAAGTGGCAGTTGAAGATAGCGGGCGGCCAGGGCATCAAAATCAGCCAGAGGGATATCAAGCCGGCCGGCGTGGCGATTGAGTGCCGGATTAACGCTGAGGACCCGCAGAAGAATTTTGCGGCTTGTCCCGGTACGATCACGAGGTATATTCCGCCGGGCGGGCCGGGGGTCCGCGTCGATACGCACGTTTGCCAGGGCTGGACGGTCTCGACGAATTATGATTCGATGATAGCCAAGCTGATTGTTCACCAGGGAACACGGACCGAAGCCATCACGACGATGAGAAGGGCCCTGCAGGAGTTCGTTATCGAGCCGATCAAAACGACGATCCCCGCCTGCTTGGACATTCTTTCGCACAACCTCTTTGTCAAGAATAAGATCGATACGGGTTTTGTTGAGAGGAATTTTTAAACTCGTGGCTTGTCGTTCGTCGCTCGTGAGTTGGCTGCGCCTCGCTCGAAATGACTACCCACCTTGTTTTCCATAAAGCAGTTTGACAAGATACCGTTGTAAGCGGATAATATGCGGTTGCCCGGGTTGTTGTGTGTTTGTGAGGTATTTATGGGAATAAGTCAAGCAGTGGTTGCTGAAATCGTCAAACGCATTTTGTGCGTAGCCGAGGCGCGGCGAATAATCCTGTTCGGTTCCGCCGCAACGGGAGAGATGTCCAAAGACAGCGATATTGACCTTCTGGTGCTCGAATCCGCCCCTGGCGACACCCGGCAAGAGAGTGTTCGCATTCGCCGGGCAGTGCGAGGGTTGGGCTATCCTTTCGATATTATCGTAATGGCTGCCGAACGCTTTGAGGAGAGCAAAAACGTTGTTGGCGGCATTGCTTATCCAGCCAACAAGTATGGCAAGGTGATATATGAAGCCGCCTGATAAGATAAGAGACGAATTTGTCCGTCAATGGTCGTTGAAAGCGGAAGAAGATTTTAATGCCGCCAAGTCTCTTATCACTTATGGGCAGGCTTTTCTATCTACGGTCTGTTTTCATTCACAGCAGGCCGCGGAGAAGTATCTCAAGGCATTCTTGACCCATCATCAGGTCGAGTTCCCAAAAACACACGATATTGACGAGCTTCTTGATCTGGTTGCCCGTGTGGACAACGAAATCTCCGAGTCTTTGCGCGATGTCATAGTGCTTACAAATTATGGTGTAGATGTCCGCTATCCGGGCGATTTCCCTGACGTAACCAGCAATGCTGCTCACCAAGCGATAGCGATGGCCGAAAAAGTTCGCAGGTCAGTTTTAGAGTCACTGTAGCGCACAGGCAACCCCCTGCTTTCGCAGGGGCAGGCAAGCGGCTATTTCTCCAGTGCTGTCAAGTCTTCGTAGGTTTCGCGTTTTCTGATAAGGGAGAATTTATCGCCGTCAATAAGCACCTCGGCTGCTCGGCAGCGGGCGTTGTAGTTGCTGCTCATACTAAAACCATAAGCCCCGGCGGTGAAGATGCAAATCAGGTCGCCCCGCCGCACCGGCGGCAAGGCCCGGTCCTTCGCAAAAAAGTCGGCGCCTTCACATATAGGGCCGACGATGTCAACTACCCTGGCTCCGTCCGGCTGCAGGTCCTTCGTGCGCCGGGCGGGCACAAATTTCTTCTGCACTTTCACGGGCCAGATGAAGTGGAACGCGTCGTAGAGGGACGGGCGAATCAAATCGTTCATTCCTGCATCGACTATGACGAATTCCTTGGCGCCTCCGCGCTTCGTGTAAAGCACGCGGGTCAGCAGTATGCCGGCGTTGGCCGAGATGCTCTTGCCGGGCTCGAGGATGAGCTTGAGATTTTTGTCTTTGAGCAGTGGGACGATGCCCGCGGCGTATTCGTCCGCTGAAGGCACAGTGTCGGACTCGTAGTCGGCGCCGTAGCCGCCGCCCAAGTCAAGGGCTTCGATGTTGTGGCCGTTGCTGCGAAGCCGGTCGATGAGCGGCAGAATCTTCTGTACGGCTTCCACGTATGGGTCTATCTTTTTGCCGCCCGTTCCGAGGTGGACATGAATTGCCGAGAGCATAACGGCGCCGTTGTCGCCGTAATCCGCGAAGACCTTCTGCGCCCGCTCGATATCGACGCCGAATTTCGTCTCCTTCTTGCCGGTAGTCAGAAACGTATGGGTTCTGTAATCGACGTCGGGGTTGACACGCAGGGCGGCCTTGGGCTGCTTATTGTGAGCTGATGTGTTCTGTTTTGCCAGTCTAATCAGGTTTTCCAGCTCGGCTTCGGATTCGATATTGAAATACCCGATGCCGGCGTTCAGCGCCTCGATGATCTCGCGGTCCGTTTTGCCGACGCCTGCATAGACGATCTTTGCCGGGTCGCCCCCGGTCTGCAGGACCCGGTACAATTCGCCGCCACTGACTATGTCAAATCCGCTTCCCTCTTTGGCCAGGAACTTGAGGATGTTTATATTACCGCAGGCCTTGACGGAGTAGCAGATTGTGGTGTCAAGCTCGGCGTAGGCCCTCTGAATCCTGTGCAAATGCTCAACGAAGGTTGCCTTGCTATAGATGTAGGTCGGCGTTCCGGCCTCGGCGGCGACCTGCTCAACGTCAACATTCTCCGCGAACAGCTTGCCATTTTTGTAATTGAAGTAGTCCATATTGTTATTTTCTGTGCAAAGCGGCCTTCAAATCCATAGATACCTATGCTATTGCCGGCAAGTAAAGGCTTCTGCAAAATTGCACGTTAGGCCTACTTAGAAAAGAAAAAATCATTTGTTGATTTTTTCTTTTCAACGGCAACGTATTGTCTTGTAATCGCTTAGGTAATTATTGAAGAAAATCATAAAAGAGATTTTCTTCAACAATATAGGTCTAACCTGCAACTTTGCAGAACTCATCGGCAAGTAGTATAAGGAATCGAAAGTGAATTGCAAGAAGTCTGTGGCGGGCGAGGCGGGATGAGAACAGGGCTTGGCGCGGAAGGGCAAAGCAGCCGTGCTCAGGACGATGCCGGTTTTGGAGAACAAGAGCAACAACGAGGCATTGAGTCATCAAGAACGGATGTGCGTGAAATCACGTTTGCCGCCTTATTGCGCCGCAATACGCGCGTCGCTCGCGGTGAGAGATGGGATGGGATGGGATGGGATGGGTTGGTGCGGCGTATAAAAACGGAAGGCTTTGTCCTGATGACAAAGCCTTCCGTTTTTTGCATAACCTGCCGCAGTCTCGGTTTTCCGAAGTGCGGCTGAATCCACCGGTTCACCCGGCAGCCCGCTGAAATCCCATACAGACACAGGAGCGGGCTTTCGTTCAATCGTTATGCTATTTTTTCTTCTTGGCTTTCTTTGCTGCTTTCTTTTTCGCTTTCTTCTTAGCCATAGGTTTTCACCTCCTTTTGGCTAACTGAATCCTTCTGACTATCGTTTAGATCACAACACTGATTAACATATAAGAGCTTCGTCAAAACAATTAAACAAAAAAGCCAATAATCTCATACATATTTTTTATCGTCCAAAACTTTAACAATACTTGACAAAAATTTTTCCGTCTGCGTTTTACACCGGCGCGCATTTTGTTTATCATATTGTTCGGTAAGATAGCGCAACTTGGTTTTGGTGCGAGTGACATTTTTGGCGAAGCTGAAAAAACTACTTTGTTTCTATAATGCCTGTTCGGTGCGGTCTGTCCGACTTATGGGCGGATTTGGCTGTTTTTGAATGTAAAAGAGCCTTTCCCAGAATGTCACCATATATGCCTTCGGCGCGTGTTTGCCGAACATTGTGTTAGTAGTTGCGTGATTGAAGCGTGAGCGTCTTTTTTGTCTGCCGACTTTTTTGTCGGCGGAACTTGGCAAATTTGGCCTTTGAAAATATTTTTCAGAAAAACACACAGTTTGCTTGTTAGGTTCTTATGGCAAAGAGAAAAATAGCATTACTCGGCGGCACGTTTGATCCGGTTCATCTTGGTCATACTGCTGTTGCTTCTGATGCCGCAGGACAGATTGGCGCAGAGAAAGTCATCTTTGTTCCGGCGAAGCGCTCTCCGCTTAAAGGTTCTCTGCCGAAGGCTGATGATGAGCATCGTCTTGCTATGATAGCGATTGCGATCGCTGAGAATAGCAGCTTTGACGTAAGTGATTATGAGCTGAGAAAACCGGCACCGAGTTACACGCTCCAGACCGTCCGCAAGTTTCAGGCCGACTATGGGAGTGATGCTGTGATCTGTTGGCTGGTGGGCGCCGACGGCGTAAATGATCTTCAGCATTGGTTTGCTATTGAGGAGCTGATTGACGCCTGCAATCTCTGCACGATGTACAGGGCCGGCTGCGAACCGCCGGATTTTG
>Ga0315288_10004613_pt1 | contig 17558 bp, 10 predicted proteins | sample YL17G11_20_MG_FD_203454 | JGI IMG/M metagenome (GOLD analysis project Ga0315288, IMG submission 203454) | Sediment microbial communities from Yellowstone Lake, YNP, Wyoming, USA - YL17G11_20 | ecosystem: Environmental > Aquatic > Freshwater > Lake > Sediment | place: USA: Wyoming | collected... | reverse complement strand
AGAGAGAGAGAGAGGGAGAGAGACGGAGAGAGTTCCCCTCGAAAAAACAAAAAACTCACTTCCCCCCCACCACTCTTTTTCTTCTTCTTTCAAACCTCTTCCGAACATCAGGCAAATCTAAGAGGGGCGAGCTCTCCCTCTTCGCCCGCAACGTCACCCTCCTTACCCCGGCCCTGCGCCCCGTGCCCGTCCGCGCCCTCACCAACCCCGAGACGAGGTTCAGGCAGCGCTACCTCGACCTGCTGACCAACCCGCGCACGCGCAACGTCTTTGTCATTCGCGCGAAGATCATCCAGTACGTGCGCCGGTACCTCGACAACCGCCAGTTTCTCGAGGTCGAGACCCCCATGATGAACCAGCTGGCCGGGGGGGCCACGGCGAAGCCCTTCGAGACGTGGCACAACGACCTCGGGCAGAAGCTCTTCATGCGCGTCGCGCCCGAGCTGTACCTGAAGATGCTCGTCGTCGGCGGCGTTGACCGCGTCTACGAGATCGGGCGCCAGTTCCGCAACGAGTGCATCGACCTGACGCACAACCCGGAGTTCACGACGTGCGAGTTCTACCAGGCGTACGCGGACTACAACGACCTGATGGACATGACCGAGGAGATGATCAGCGGGATGGTGCGTTTGAAGTTTTTGTTTGTTTGGGGAGGATGGGGGGGGGGGGTGAGAAGAAGAGGAGCAAAAGTTGGGAAGAAGAACAGAAAAAAAAACTCACCTTGTCCTCCTCCCCCTCTCTCTCTCTCTCCCCCCGCACCAAAAACCTCCTCGCTCCTTCCCCAGGTCAAGGAGATCAACGGCGGGGGCTACGTCGTCCGCTACCACGCCAACGGCCCCGACGAGGAGCCCGTCGAGATCGACTTCACGCCCCCCTGGCGGCGGATCAGCATGCTTTCGGGGCTCGAGGAGGCGCTCGGCGGCGGCGTCGAGCTCCCCCGCGAGTACGAGTCCGAGGCGTCGAGGGCCCTGCTCGACAGGATCTGCGTCGAGCGCGGCGTCGAGTGCGCGGCCCCGAGGTCCGCGGCGCGCCTGCTCGACAAGCTGGTCGGCGAGCTCCTCGAGAGCCAGCTCGTCAGCCCCGGGTTCATCTGCGACCACCCGCAGGCGATGAGCCCGCTGGCCAAGTGGCACCGGGACCTGCCCGGCATGACCGAGCGGTTCGAGCTGTTCGTCAACTGCCGCGAGGTCTGCAACGCGTACACCGAGCTCAACGACCCGGCGACGCAGCGGCTGCGGTTCGAGGAGCAGGCCGCGGCCAAGGCCGGCGGCGACGACGAGGCGATGTGCGTCGACGAGGCCTTCCTCACCGCGCTCGAGTACGGCCTGCCTCCCACGGGCGGGTGGGGCATGGGCATCGACCGGATGACGATGCTGCTCGCGGACGTGAACAACATCAAGGAGGTGCTGCTGTTCCCTGCGATGCGGCCCGAGGGAGGGGCTGGAGGCGGTGGCGGCGGCGGTTCGGGTTCGTCGAGGCCGGCGAGCGCGGCGCCGGTGCCGGCTGCTCCGTGAAAAAAAAAAGTTCTTTTCCCCTGATCTTATTACTCCCCCCCCGTCACCGATGTGAATGCGCGTGTGCGCGCGCTTTCACATCAGCGAGAGAGAGATTAGAGAGAGCGAGACACCAGAGAGAATCAAAGAGGTGGAGAATGCGGGCGTGTGTGTGAATCATTCCTTTTCTTTCATATCATTTTTTTTCAAAATGCCGCCACTTCGCCGTCGACCTTCTTCCCGTCCTTGTCCAAGCTCAGCGTCACCCGCACTCTCAGCGTCTTCTTCTCCTTCGATTCTCCCTCCCGCCTCCATGGCTGGTGGAAGAGCAGGATGGCCTGCGATCCGGGGCAGGGCGCGCCGGAGGGGTCGGGCGCCCAAAAGTCGGCCGTCGTCGGTTCCGTCGTCGCCGTCGGCGAGGATTTCGCCGCCTCGAAGCGGAGCCAGCAAGCGACGCCGTGAACGATTTCTTCCCCTTCCGCGATCTCGAGTTCGACCTCGTCGCTCGCCGGGAGAAGCTCCGCGGCCCTCTTGGCCGAGATGTCGAGCTGCTGCTGCTGCTGTTTCGAAAACAGCTCTGCGCGAGGGGAGACTTCCTTCGCTCCCCCACACTGCCAGAGCGGCCTTGAAAAAAGTGCCCGCGCCCCCCTTTTTTTTCTTTTTCCCTTTTTTCCGCCTTCTTCTTCCCCTTCCTCCTCTCTGATCCCCCTCCCGAACGCCTCGTCGACCAGGCGCATCGATACGCCCTCGATTTCCTTCAGCGCGCCCCCGTAGTTGCGGGAGAGCATCTCGCACGAAATTGCGGCGACGACGACACAGGCCCTCGCCGGAGAGGTGACAGAAAACTTCGTCTTCGTCGTCGACGTCGACGACGACGAAGGCGGGAGTGGAAGCAGGAGCCCATTTTTTAAAAGCTCGTCCCTCCTGGGCCAAAAGTCGAGCAGCCTCCAGGGGAGGTTGTCGGCCTCCGCGACCCTGTAGTGGGGCTCCGCGAGCACGGCGACCGCGGGTGGAGCAGGAACAGAGGAGGGAGAAAGAAAATTGGAGAGGAGGCGAGCCTCGACGCGACCGACGGCGGCGGCAGCGGCGGCGGCGGCTGCAGAAGACGAACACGACGACGACGAAGAGGAAGATCCGGCGAAGCGCTCGACGGCGCGGGACCCCGCTCGCGAGGGCTGAAGCGCCAGGATACGCAGGTCCTTTTCCTTCCTGCCCGCAGAAGCGGCGGCAGCAGCAGTGGCAGCTGCTGCGCTCGCAGCTCCGTGCCCGTCCCCGAGGACGAGAACACAAGCTGCTCCATCTTCTGCTTCTTTTGCTGCTGTTCCTCCTGGTGCTGCTGCCGCCGCCGCCGCCCTCGCCACGGCTGCATTTGCCCCTTCTTCGAGCAGCAGCGCCGCCGGGGACCCGCGGGCGGTGCCCCAGCCCCAGTCCCCGGAGGGAGAGTAGAGCGACGGGACGGAGCAGGAGCAGGGGCACGACGACGAGATGTTTTCCGCCGCCCTCTGTTCCTCTTCTTCTGGGTCTTCCTCAGACTCCGCCTCCTCCGGCAGCACCTCCACCGAGATCTCCGTGTCCCTGACGACGCCGCGTACGAGGAAAGGCTTCTTCCGGCCTCCTCCTTGTGGATATCTTCGGCGGCGGCGGCGGCGGCAGAGAGGCACCGGCACCCAGCAGCTCCGCCAGTGATCCGTCCAAGTTTCATCGTTACGTCGCTCTTCTTCTTCTTCTTCTTCTTCTTTTTTCTCTCGTTTCTTGGTCCAGCAGGGGGCCGTCGAGAGGGAGACCCCGGGTGCGAGGTCGACCTCCCACCAGAAGGCGAGAGCGTCGAAATAATTGCAAGACGACGAGGCGGAAGCGGAAGCGGGAGCGGAAGCGGAAGCGGGAGCGGAAGCGGAAGCGGAAGCTGATTCGTCGTCGTCCTCGCCGCTTTCTGGAAAGAGTCCGACAGTCGAGGTCTCGATGACGACGCCGCCGCCGCCGCCGCCGCCGCTGTCGTCTTCGTCTCCGTCGCCGTCCTTCTTGCCGTTTGCTCCCCTCGCTTTCTTCCCCTTGGGCCTCGCGAGGTCCAGGTCGAGGAGCACCGCGGGCTCTCCCAGGGGCACGAGCTCTCCGGAGAGGAAGAGCGGGTCGAGGTGCCAGGGGACGGGGCAGCGGCTGCCGTCCTCCGTGCAGCGCCGCCTTCGTGGTCCCTCCATTCCCCCTCCTTTCCCCTCCTCTTCTTCTTCGCCGCCGCCAGCAGCGGCAGCACCGGCGAGCCCGAGAGCCCGACACCGCAAGGCCTGAACAAACACCCTCCCTCGACTCGGGATCGTGACGGCGTCCTCCGTCATCAGCCCGCGGGAACAAGCGTCTCGCATGACCGGGAGCACCCCTTCGCCGACGAGCAGAGAGTCGAGGATCTCCGAGACGACGACGTCGGCCCGGGCGGGCAGCAGGAAGCCTTTCCCTTCCTCCCTTTCCCTTCCTCCCTCACGCCCTTCCCCGGCGACCTCGAGGTCCTCGGACCTGCAGCAATAAACTCGGGCCTCCTCTTCTCCGAGCCCGTTGTCTTGCAGGACTCTGCGGGCGAGCGTCGCCATCGGGGGGAACTGCTCGCAGGCGACGACCGAGACGGCGAGGGCGGCGTCGTCCGAGAGTCTTTTGGCCGCGAGGCAGGACAAGAGGCCGCTCCCGGCTCCTATCTCTAGCACGCACAGCCTTTCCTTCTTTCCTTTCCGCTTCTGCTGCTGCTGCTGCTCCAGTACTATTTTCAGGGCTGTGGCGTAGCTCTTGGCTCGGGGCCGGTCGTGGAGCATGTCGAGGTAGGCCGAGGAGCGGAGCACGTCGGCGACTGATAAGTTCGAGTTTTGACTTGAAAGAGGTCGAGGTTGAGTTGAAGAGGTTGGGGCATCGAAGATCGTCAAGTTCGATTCCCTCTAGTAGTTTCTCTTTCTCGCCCTGCGTCCCTTGTTTCAATCTCCGCTCTTTACCTGAGCCGTCGTCATCGTTCTCGTCGTCGACAACAGCGACCCACTCCGGCTCGCCGGAGGGGCCCATCCGCTGGACAAACATTCGAAAAAGTTTTTTCGCAACCTCGACGAAACGAGAAAAAAAACTCCCGCTGTGAAACCCCGTTCTGTTCATTTTTTTTTCAATTGAAGATGCTCCTCCGGACTCCGCGGCAGCTCCGCCCTTCTTGGCGCGCTCCACGGGGCAGCTCCGCTCTGTCAGCTCGAGCTTCGCACGATCGCATCCAGGTGTCACGGCATCGAGCCGAGGCGAAAAAGACCGGAAGCGTCAGAACCAGCGCCGATGCGACAAGGACTCGAGCTGCTCTCTCCTCTCTCGCTCTCGTCGCCCGCGGCGTGGCCAAGCTCTCGCTCGGCGTGGCCCTCGCCCTCTCCTTCGTCCCGACGTCTCTCGCCCCCTCCGCCCTCGCCTTCTCCGGCATCCCGGAGCCCTCGGCCCCGCCCGCCGTCGTGACCACGCCGAAGAGTACCATCGAGGCCACCGGCAGCAGCGACTCCGACGGCGGCGGACCGGGCGCGACGGCCCCGCCCTCGGACGGCACGCTGCAGATCAAGTTCCTGGCGAGCCCGGACCCCGAGGTCCGGCAGGCGCAGGTGGCGCTCGTGGAGGCGTGGGGGAACGTTTCGACGATGTACTTTGACCACGAGTTCGGGGGCGTGGACTGGCGCGGGGCGTTACAGCAGGCACTGGACGACTCCTTCAGGGCGAGCACGTCTTCCTCCTCCTCTTCCTCTCCTTCTTCCTCTTCCTCTTCTTCTTCCTCTTCCTCTTCGTCTTCGACCTTTTCATCGTCGTCGTCGTCGTCGTCGTCCGAACAGGAGACGAGAAAGAAGTCTCTCGACGGGACCTACGCCGCGATCGACGCGATGCTCTCCAAACTGGGGGACCCTTACACCCGCGTGCTGAAGCCGGCAGACGCGGGGAGCTACGTCGCCGGCGCGGAAGGGGAAGGTCTCTCGCTGGGGTTGCAGCTCGTCAAGGCGCCCTCGTCTTCTTCTTCTTCTTCTTCTTCTTCTTCTTCTTCTTCTTCTTCTTCTCCTTCTTCTTCGACCTCTTCCTCGACTTCCCCTTTCTCTCTTCCTCCCGTCGTCGCCGCCGTCGTGCCCGACTCCCCGGCAGCAAGGGCCGGCATCTCTGCCGGAGACTCCCTGCTCGCGATCGACGGGCAGACCACCAGGGGAAGGCCGATCGAGGACCTGGCCCTCTCGCTGACGAGGGAGGCCGACGTCACCTTCCTGCCCGGCAAGAGCGGGAGGAGCAAGCAGGCGAAGGCATCCCTCAAGGAGGTCTTGTCGAGGACGGTGCACCTCGAACCTGCAAATGTCTCCCTCCATGCGGTGCAATGGGCCAAGATACAGACGAAAGAGGAAGGGGCGTCCGAAGTGGCTTACATCCGAGTCGCTGCTTTTAACCGGCTCGCTCCGTCCGACGTCGCTCGCGCCCTCGACTCTCTCTTTGGCGCTGCTGCTGCTCGTCCCAAAAGCGACGAGAGCAGCGCGCCTCCTCCGGTGCTCTTGCTCGACCTCAGGGACAACAGCGGCGGCGCCGTCGACGCGGGAGTCGACGTCGCGTCGCTCCTGTTGCCCCGGGATCAGAGCGCGAAGCAAAACAACAAAACCTTCTTCTTCGGGTCGGTGCGCGACGGCACCGGCAACGAAGAAAGGGTCCAGCTCGACGCCTCCAAGGGGAAGCTCCCGACAGGCACGCGTCTCGCCGTCCTCGTCAACGGGGGCACGGCGAGCACGAGCGAGATCGTCTCCGCGGCTCTGAGAGGAGAAGGGAAAGGAGGAACTTCGAGCTCGAGCTCGAAGGCGAGCAATGCTCTCCTGGTCGGCGAGAAAACTTTCAAAAAGGCACGTACCCAGCGCGCCGTGCCCCTGACCGGAGGCGGCCTGCTCCTGGTCTCCAATCTGCAGTATATCTCCCCGCGCGGAGAGAGCGTCGACGGAAATGGGCTCACGCCCGACGTGAGCTGCAAGCCTGGCGAAGTGGAGCGTTCTTTCTTCGTGAGCGGCGGAGGCGACGACGACGACGACGGCACTCGCAGTTCAATGTTGGCCGAGGACCTGCTGTTCGACCCTTGCGCGCGGCTCGCCGCCGAGGCCCTGGGGGCGCCTCTGGCGGAGCCCACGGCGGTTGATTGAGGGGACAGGACTGACGAATCGCTGTAAAAAAATATATAAAACGGCATTTCTTTTTTCAGGTTACAAGAAAAGAAAAACGAGAAAAAACGAAAGAGAAAAATCTTCATTCTTCATGTGCCTCTTTTTTACCTCCTCACGCCCAGATCCAGCATCTCAACGCTGTAGGCCGCCGCGGCAGCCACGGCGACAGAGGGCAAGGGGGAGCCGCAAAGGACGTGCCCCGCGGCACCGAAGAGCGGAGCCAGGGAAGCGGCATCCGCCGCGCGCTCGGCGGCGACGGCCCGGAGCGCCTCGAGCGACCTCCTCGTTCCTTCGGCATCGTCCTCTGCTCCTCCCGCTCCTGCTCCCGCTCCTGCCGCGGCCGCCGAGGAGGCCAGCGCGACGAGGTGCGCATCGACGAGCGCGCTGGCCCAGGCGGCGACGTCGCAGAGCGTCGGGAGGCGGCCACAGGGGTGGCGAAAGTGCTGCTGGTGGCGGGAGGAGTGACTCTTGCCGTTCCCTCGCTGCTGCTGCTGCTGCCTTCGAGGGTAGTGCCTCGCAGGGACCGCGGGCAGCGGCGCCAGCGCCGTCGCCCACGCCGCCAGGTACCGAGCCAGCGCCGGCGCGACCCCGGCGGGAACGGCCCTCAGCGCAGCCTGCAGCGCCGCGTCGTCCCTCGGGGCAGCGAGCAAGGCGTGGAGCGCGAGCTCCCCGCCGCCGCCGCCGCCGTCGCTGCTTCCTTCTCCTCCTGCTCCTCCTTCGAAAGAAGACACGGCGGCGACCGCGGCGGCGGCCTCTGCCGCCAGCGCCGACGCGAGGGGCCCCATCCCGGGGTTCCCTCGCGAAAAGGCCGCGGCCTCCTCCGCGGCAGAGACGGCTTCCTCGGCAGCTGCGGTCAGAGTGTCCCTCCAGGCCCTGCGAGCAGCGGAGAGGCCCTTGTGAGAAGGAGCAGAAGAGAGGGCGAGGGAGATGACGGCGGCGACGTCAGCCGGCGGCGCGTCGGGCGCCGAGGACGCGACGGCGGCCAAAACCTCAAACTCGCCCGCGGCAGCGGCAGCGGGCATGAGGCCGGCGCAGGAGCCCCCGTGAGTGAGCGGGAGAGCGGAGAGGGCAGCCTTGACGGAGTCCCAGTGCCCGAGCCTCGCTGCGGCGGAGGCGGCCCTGCCGTGGAGGTCTGAGGGCAGCGGAGGGAGATGAGAAGAGGAGGGGGAGGCCGAGTCGTCGTCGGGAGTCGAAGAAGAAGCGGCGGCGGCTTCTGCCCAAGACCGCGCTGCTGCTGCTGCTGCGGCTGCTGCCGCCGACGCCTTCGTCTTGGACTGCGATGCCGCGAGGAGCGCGGCCTCCATCTTCTTGAGGGCCTCCGCTGCTGCGACAAAGTGCGCCGGAGGCGGCGCGGCGGCGGAGGGAGAGGGGCGCGAGGACGCGGAAGCGGCTGCCGCCGCCGCCGCGAGCGAGGGGATGGGCACGGCGACCGCCGCCGCCGGAGCCGCCGTCGCGGCACCCGTCTCGGCGGTCGAGAGCTTCCCGAGCGCTGTCGCCCACGCGGGCTGGACCAGCAGAGGAAGGGAAGCGGAAGAGTAATCCCTTGCCGCTTCCTCCTCCTCGCCGCTGCCGTCGTCGAACGCGGCGACGCCAGCAGCAGCAGCAGCGGCAGCGATGAGGCGGGAGCCGCCGCCGCGTCCGCTCCCGGTGCTCGCCAGGGCCCCGACGAGCGAGGCGAGGTCCCGGCCCGCGTGCCCTCCCGCTCCGACGACCCCGGCGGGGGCGACGAAGGCCTCCTCGGCCACGACGAACGCCGTTCCGTTCAAAGAAACCACGAGGGCGCTCGAGTCGCGGGAGAGGGGCGATGCGGAAATGGTAGCAGCAGCAGCAGCAGCAGAAGACGACGACGGCGGCGACGAAGGGAGCTCGACGAGCGCGACGCCCCTCGGCGCGCCCAGAGCAGCGTCGACGGCGACGGCCCGAACGACGACGTTGGAGGACGTCGAAGAAGCCTGGAAGACGGCGACGACGGAGCGCCCGGCGTCGGGGACGACGAGCGCGGGGGCAGCAGGCGGAGACCCGCCGGAGCCGTTGCCGCTGCCGGCCTTGCCGCGCTTTTTGCTCCCGGGCGTCGTCGGCGCCGCTGCCGCCGCGGAGGAAGAGGGAGCAGCAGCAGAGAACGCCGCGAGCCTGTGCCTCCACGCCAGAGAGGCAGCCCCGTCGGCCAGGTCGAACGCCAGTAGCGTCCCGTCGCTGCAGAGAACGACGGCGCGGCCCTCGGAGGCGGAGGCGAGCGCGACGGCCGGGGCGGGCAGCGGCGCGGGCAGGGGGAAGGTCGAGGAGGCCGGAGGAGCAGCAGCAGGGGTGCCTCCGTCGCCTCCTCCGGCGGCGGCGTCGACCCTGCTCTCCCGGATGGAGAGGCCGCCGACTCCGGCGCCGACCAGGGAGACGACGACGGAGGCGTCGTCGCTGCTCAGGCACGCGAGGAAAGCAGCGGATGCGACGGATCCCCCTGCCCTCTTGGAGTTGCCCGCCGCGGCCACCGCGCCTCCTCCGTTTCCCCCTCCTCCTCGTTGCAGCTGCAGAAGCGAGCGCACCGAGCGCCCGCTCCCGTCGGCGAAGGCGACGACACCCGCCGACGCGCTTTTGTTGCCCCCTCTACTGTTCTTCCCGCTCAAAAGCGCGATGGGCCTCGACGGAAGCCTCACCCTGTCGGCGACGGCATCGATCGACCCTTCGGGGACGGAGGCGGGCCACGAGAGGAGGTCTGTAGTCGAGGTTGTTGAAGAAGAAGAAGAAGTCGACGTTGACGCCGTTGCCGCCGCCGCCGACGATGAAAGAATCGCCAAGCGCGGAGAACCTGCCTCTTCGTCGGCCAATCGGTCCCACACTGCGGCTGACTTGAGCACGACGTCGGGGGACGATATCCAGGTGCGCGTGAGCTCCTGATCGTGGGTGGAGAGAGATTTGTGTTGAAAAGTTGAGTGCAAAAGAAAAGTCAATGCATGTGGATGCGGCGGCTGCAATAACTAGCCAATGCTCTCTCTCTCTCTCTCTCTCTTGCTCGCGTCTACTCCTTTTCTCTCGTCACGGAATTCTTCATTTCAAACTTTCAAAGACAACAAAACACGCTCTTTTGTCCTCTGCTTTGAAGAATGGAAAAAAATAAAAGGATAAAAGCTCACCTGGCTCCTTCCGTCGACGATGCTCACGCCGCCGCCGGCGGCCGTGACGGCGACGACAAACGACGAACTCGCATCGTCATTCTGCAACGCCGCCACGCCGAGTAAGGGCGTCGTGCTGGCCAGCGCTGGCGCCAGGGACACGCACGGAGACGGCTCCATTGATTCAGAACAGAGAGGGAGCGAGAACGAAGAGAGCCCACAGTCACTCTTCTCGGAGAGAGTTGAGAGAGAGAGAAAGTGGAAAAAAACTAGACTTTTTTTTATTCAAAAGGCGGAGGCGGCGCTAACGAAAAGAACGCTCTCTCTCTCTCCCCCTCCCGCGGGATTCTTTTTTATTTCCCTCTTTCTTTCTCTGTTTCCCTCTCAAGGAAGGAACGCGCGAAACCGGAAAAAAAGAAGCGAGCAACCAGAACACACAACGAACTCAAACTGCGAAACTCGCCTGAAACTAAACTCCTCTTTCATCGCTTCTACTCGTCCTCGCGCGCCGAGGGCCTCACTCCGAGGTGGTACATCAGCGCCAGGCCCGCCGCGGCCGTGAGCAGGAACCCGGAGAACGCCGCGCGCGCCGACGAGTAGAACGCGCCCTCGGTGTTGGAGGAGATGTTGTACTGGCGGTCCGCGGAGACGATGCAGAGGACCGTCGCGGCCGTCGCCCAGGCCAGCAGCGCGCCGCGCGCGCGGCCGACGGCGCCCGAGGCGAGGGCGAGGCACGGCATGGCGCAGAGGGCGACCGCGGCGAAGGCCCAGATCCACCAATCCCAGCGCAGGATGTTGCCGCGGGACAGGCGCTGTTTTTTTGGTGTGTGTGTGTGCGTGGGGTGGGGGGGGGGAGGGGAGTCGAGAACGAAAAGAGGTGAGTTTTTCTTCTTCTCGACTCCCTCGTGTTCTTCGCTCTCTTTCTCTTCCTCCCTCTCTCTTTCTCTTTCTCTTTCTTTTCTCTAAATCTCGAAACGAAAACGCCGAACCGGGTAGTTGGCCGCAAGGTCGAATTCCTGGACTCCGAAGCGGTACGCGTAGGACTGGAGAGCGGCCTGGAGAGGTGCTTTTTTCGAGAAAGAGAAAGGAAAGTGAGTTGTTGTCGAGTTCTTTCTTTTTCAGTGTCGTCTCTTTTTTCCCAACCCCCCCACCCCTCTCACCAGACCCGCGAGCTGCAGGATAGAGCCGATAATGGAGATGAACACCCAGAAGACGGCGAGACCGAAGGGGACGGGACCGCCCAGGGAGGCCAGGTTGCGGCGGTGCACTCCGTCGGCGGACGACGCGGCGGCGCCCGGCGCCGTCTGCGCTTTCATCGGTGTGCCGGGCTGCTGCTGCGGGAGCATGCTGCTGTTGATGCTGTTTTCGCTTGCGAGGGGCGACGGAGGGTGCTGAAAGGGCGTCCAGAAACGCGGGTTGGGGCTGAGAAAGGGGAGGAGGGGGCAGCGGGGGGGACGGAAGGAGAGAGGCCGCGAAAGTGAAACGAAGCCCCCCAAAAAGAGGAGAGTGGCGGAGAGTCGTCGCTCGTTTTTTTCCCCTCTCGTCCTCTCTTCTTTTACCCCACTTTGCTTACGTAACGCGGAGACGCGATGAAGGGAATGTCGACGCCAGCGGCGTTGTTCACGACGTCTCTCTCCTACGATCACCTCTCTGTCCGCTGCCTGCTGAATTTCGTCATCTTTTTCGGCGCGGACGCTCTGTCCCAGTCCATAGCGAGGACGACGCGGAGCAGCAGGCGAAGACGACGGAGGAAGTCAATCGTCGTCGACCTCGATGAATTCAACCTCGACCGCGACCTTTCCTCCACCGCTCCCCTCGCCCCTTCCTCTGGCCACGCGCGCTCCCTGCGCTTCGCCAGCTTTGGCGCCCTGGTCCACGCCCCGGCCTGCTCCCTCTTTTTCGGGACCCTGGACGCTCGCTTCCCGGGCAAGGGCTGGAGGGAGGTCTCCCTGAAACTGGCGGCAGACCGGGCGACGCTCGCGCCGGCGCTGCTGTTAGTCGTGCTGCTCTGGATGCGCTTGCCCGTTTCCTCGCTGTTGGGGAGAGAAGAAGGGAGCAGGAACCTTCCTCCCAAGTCATCATCTGCTGCCTGTCTCGAGACGCTCTACGAGCAGGGGAAGAACCAAAACAGCAAAGCCAGCAGCAGCAGCAACAGCGGCAGACGCGACCTCGCCGCGGCCGCCGCCGCCGACGCGCTGCGCCGCCTGCCCCTCGCCTACGCTCTCAGCTGCCTGTTCTGGGTGCCGGCGCACTCCCTGGGGTTCGCCGCGGTCCCGCCGAGGTGGCGCGTACTGTACGTCGCTCTGGCGTCGCTGGTCTGGAACTGCGTGCTGGCTGGGATCTCCTCGGAGCCTTCCGCGACAACGGCGGCGGGTGAGGAGGAGGAGGAGCAGCAGCGGCAGCGGCGGCGGCAGCGGAGAAGAGCGGCTTCTCCTCCTTCTTCGTCGCCTGCTTCCTCTCTGCCTCTGTTCACCAGGCAGACGAGAAAGGCGCGGTGGAGCGACTCGGCGGCGGCAGCAGCAGATTGATGAGTAAGTTTTTTGAAAGAGCCCCCCCCTCTCCCTCTCCCTCCCCTCCGTCGTGATTTACAACTTCAGGAATTATGAAGAAAGTGGCGCGATTTCATTCGCGCGCTCATCAGTTGCATTCGTTTTTCGTTTATAATTTTTCTTGTATAACAAATACAGCACTCAAAAAGCTCTTTCTCCTCGCGAGGAGTCAATCATTGTCGCCGCCACCTGCAGCTTCTCGTCCTCCTCCAACTCCTTCGAGCGCGTCAAAGAGCTTCCTCAACGGCCGCGTCAGCGCCGGGAGCAGCGTCCCGGAGTCGACGACGTCGACTCTAAGGAGGTCGAAGGCGACGCCGACGTTGTTGTTGGCGCGAAGAAGAGGACGGCGAGGCGGCAGCGCCGCCCTCTGTTCTTCTCGTTCTCCTTCTTCTTCTCCTCCTGCTGCGCCGTTGCTTTTCTTCTTCTTCTCATCCTCATCAACGTCAACAGCGGGGACCTTGGGGTACCTCTGGCTGAAGTGCGTCAGCAGCGTCGCGGCGACCCCTGCCCCCTTCCCCGTGGAGACCGCATCCGAAGTCGTCGAGTGGTTCTTGGCCAGCGCCTCGCCCTCGAGCCCGTCCTCGAAGGTCGCCTCGTGGACCAGCAGGTGGGACCCTCGGGCTGCGAGCTCGAGGGCAGGGCAGCGGCGGGTGTCCCCCGAGAAGGAGATCTTTATCGGGGGGGGAGAAGAAAAGGAGGTCTTGTCGCCGTTTGTCGCTGCCGTTGAAGCCGATGCCTTTTCTCCTCCTCCTCCTTCGGAGACCTCGCTCTCTTCTTGTTCAACGATCAGCCCGAAAGAGTGCGCGCAGTGGAAGACCCGCACGGGGAGCAGCTTGCCCAAGCCGAGACGGGACATCGCGCGAGAGACCAGGGGAGGCAGAAACGAAGAGGACCCCTTTGTCGCCGCCCCCGCTTCTGCCGCCGCCGCTGCCGCTGTCTCGCGCTCGCTCGCCGCCGCGATGATGTCGCCGTTGTCGAAGAACTCGTAGCGCAGAGCGCCGGGACCGCCGCAGACGAGCTCGTAGGCGGCGAGGACGCGGCGCAGCGGGCGCGGGCCCAGGATCGGAATGATCGGAGGAGGAGTTGTCTTCGTTCCCGTCGTCGTCGTCGTCGTCGTCGTCGTCGTCGTCGTCGTCGTCGTCGCCGCTTCCGCTGCTTTCCTCTCCTCGTCCTCCTCTCCGTCGATGACGACCCCCCGCGCCCGCGCCATCAGCAGCCGCGGCAGGCCCGCGTGGTGATCAGCGTGGATATGCGAGATCCAGATCAGCTCCAGGGAGTTGACCGCGGCGAGGGCCCCCCCGCGGCCAAAGGCGCGCGTGAGCTGCCCGAGGCTCCCCTCGCCGCAGTCGAGGAGGAGGCCGCCCGCCGGAGGAAGAAAAGGAGGGGGAGGACAGGGGCCGCCGGGGGCCGTCGCTCCCGTCGTCGCCTTCCTCCTCCTCCTCCTCAGCCTCAGGAGCGTGCCGGTCACGTTGCGGTACTTGGAGGGCGCTGCGGCTCCGGTTCCCAGAAACACGAGCTCCGCCTCCCCTCGGCGGGACTCGGGCAGGGAGGGCGTCCGAGGGGGGTCGGAGGCGTCGGCTGTCACCGCCGCCGCCGTCGCTGCGCTCGCCGTCGCCTCTTCCGCCTCGGCTGCAGCCCTCGCGGCCTCCTCCAGGATCCCAGCGTGCGCGCTCCGAAGCTCCTCCTGGATCGCAGAGACGTCCAGCGGAGCCGGGACCGCGGAGGCGTCGACGCCGAGGCGCGAGGCGGGGCGGAGGTGGAACCTGAGGAGGTTGCCGCCGGCGACGGCGGCGGGGCGGCAGAGGGGACAAGGGGGAGGAGCCGAAGGGGCGAGCCCGGCGGCCGCGTCCCCTCCTCCTCGACCTCCGTTCCCGCTCCCGCCTCCCTCTCCGCCCTCTCCTCCTCCTCCTCCTCCTCCTCCGAGTCTGTGCAGCGGGAACAGCTTCGAGTTCACCGCGTTGAGCCTCGCGGCCAGGGCCGCGGACGAGGAGAGGATCGTCGCGCCCCGCGTTGCGGCGCCGTTGGCGAAGACGTGCCTGGTCGAGGGCGCGGCCGCCGTCGAGGGGCTCCCCCCCCCCGCGCCCGCGCCGGCCAGCGCGCCGCCGCCGCCGTCGAACCTGCGGCAAAGCGCCGCGTAGCCCTCGCTGGCGACGACGGCGGGGTCCGGGGTCAGGTGGAGCACGACCGCCAGGCGCGCAAAGGCCTCTCCCTCTCCTCCTCCTCCTCCTCCTCCCTCGCTGCTCTTCTTTTCGCTGCTGCTCCACCTGCCGAACGCCGGCGAGCTCGCCATCGCCCTGGCATGCTCCTCGGTCGGGCAGTCGATGACGAGGGCCACGGGACCGGGGAGCGCCGCGCCTGCGACCTGCTCCGGGTTGACGGTTTTCGGAGTCCCCTCGACCCCCTCGACCTCGACACTCTGGCCCGACTTGAGCCTGCCCCAGAGGGGGCCCCGAGGGACGCCCAGCGCCAGGGCGGCCTCGGGCTTGAACTTGCCCGGGATCGGGGCGAGCTCGCAGGCGTAGCAGACAGCCGGTATGAGACGGGAAGAAGAGGAGGAGGATTTATTTCCTCCTCCTCCTCCTCCTCCTGATGCTGCTGCTTCGAGGCGCGATCTCTTCGGAGCCGGGGGAGCAGCACCGGCGGCGGCAGGGTCGTTCCCTTCTTCCGCTTCCGCTTCTTCTTTTTCTGTTTGTTCCAGATCGACGACGATGGGCACGACCTTGACGTCGTCGTCCTCGATGACCGGAGGCAGAGCAGAAAAAGAAGGCAAAGAAGAAGGAGTCGAAGAAGCAACCGAGGAAGAAGGAAACTCGACGGCCTCGACGGCCTGGACGCTCGTGTCAACAAAGGTGCGCAGGGCCCCCACGAGCGAGGCCAACCCTTTCGGGCCAAAGACGCGGATCGGGGTGTTTTTGCTCCCGCTGCCGACGTTGCTGTAGCCGAAGCCACCTCCAGCAGCAGCCGCGACAGCGTTTGCAGCGTTCGCGGCGGCGTTGTTGGCACAGAGCGCCCTGCTCCCGCCGCCGCGCGCCTCGGCCGTCGACAGGCAGAGCCCCGGCAGGCCCCCCGACGCGTCCGGCGTGAGCCTCGTCAGCAGCACGTCGGAGAGCTTGGCCAGCTTGAGGCCGTGCTCTATCGCGTAGCGCTGTAAACCTTCGCCGGAGTTGAAGAGGAGCCGGCGCCGGTCGAAGAAGAGCAGGGCGCCGGGGACGGCGTCGCCCGTGTCGGTGCCGAGGCCGACAACCTGAATTGTTTTTTTTTTTCGATCAAGTTTATTTTTCCTCCGTGGTTGAGTTCTCGCTAGAGTCTTTCTGATCAATCAAAACGCGTGCACGCTCAAACAAGAACGCCTTCAATATTGACGCGAGAGAGATCAAGGCGATCAGACCTCGCGACGGAATCGAGCGCGAACCGAGGACCGCGGCGGCTTGGTTTTCGATGGCCTCTTCTTCTCTCTAGCACAGAAAAACCGTTTTCTCTCTCCCCCCGCCCCTTTTTTTCTGTCTGCTCTCTCACGCACTTGCAGGTAGCACGAGGTGTTGGACGTGCCGCTCGGCGAAGCAGTCGTAGCTGCAGCGGCAGCAGCAGCTGCACCGCCGTCGCCCTTGTTCTTCTTGTTTCGCATGTTGATGCTGCTTTTTTTCCCCTCAAAAAAACGAAAAAATGAAATGCAGACTCGACGTTTTTTCGACATCGATGCTCGCTTCCGAGCCGTCGCTTCTCTCATCGTGCACTCTTTTCTGATTTCGTCTCCCATCAACGAAGGGCCCAACAATTACTTAAGAAATTCATAGTCGAAGCGATAGCGGGATCCGTCAATAGCTAAGGTCGGCACGGACGCTTTTTCGTTCTCTCGAACGATGAGGAACGGCGACAATGCTCCTCCTCAACCCCAACCTCAACCTCCTCCCTCCCTCCAGCGCCTCCTCGAGCAGCTGGAGGCCGCCAACGGCGGCGCACCGGACGCCGAGGCCCGCCGGGCCCTGGCTCAGCTCTCCATGGTCATGTCAGAGAGCGAGAGAGCGGTAGGAGCTGGAGATGCGAGAAGAAGCACGACAGCAGCAGCAGCAGCAGCAGCAGCGACAACAGAGGTGGTCGTTGTGGCCGAGACAGCGGCCGCGGTGGCCGAGGGAGCCGAAGCCCAAGCAGCCGCGGCGGCCGCGGCAGCAGAGGCGCTCGCGGCCCGCGTCTCTGCGCTCGAGTCCCGGATAGAAGAGCTAGCGCCGGAGACGACCGCGATCGTCGCAGAGGCGCTGGCAGAGACGATCAAAGGAGCAGGAGACGGAGAAGAAGATTCGTGAAATGAAGATGGGTTTTTTGGAATGGAAAATTAAAAATTGCTGCTATAGGAAACGAAGAGCGGAAAACACTCTCTCTCCCCCTCTCCCTCTCTCCTCTACTACTCGATCCCGCCAGAGATGTTGAGGAACTTGGCGGCAGTGTTGACGTCCTTGTCTCCTCGCCCCGAGCAGTTGACGACGATCCGGGAGCCCTTAGGCATCGACGGCGCGAGCGTCTCAAGGTATGCGAGCGCGTGGCTCGTCTCCAGGGCCGGGATGATCCCCTCGAGCCTCGACACCCTCACGAACGCGTCCAGCGCCTCCTGATCCGTGACGGCGGCGTACTCGGCCCTGCCCGAGTCCTTCAGGTAGGAGTGCTCGGGCCCGATGCCCGGGTAGTCGAGCCCGGCGGAGATGGAGTGCGGGTCGATGACCTGCCCCTCGCCGTCCTGCAGCAGGTACGAGAACGAGCCGTGGAGCACGCCGGGCGAGCCGCGGGTCAGCGTCGCGGCGTGCTTGGACGAGTCGACGCCCTCGCCCCCGGCCTCGACGCCGATCAGGCGCACGCCGGCGTCGTCGACGAACTCGTGGAACAGGCCCATCGCGTTCGACCCGCCGCCGACGCAGGCCAGCAGGACATCGGGGAGCGACCCCTCCCCCCACTGCGACGAGCACTGCGCGCGCGTCTCGCGGCCGATGATCGACTGGAAGTCCCGGACCATCATCGGGTAGGGGTGCGGGCCCGCGGCCGAGCCCAGGATGTAGTGCGTCGTCTCGACGTTGGTCACCCAGTCGCGGATGGCCTCGCTCGTCGCGTCCTTGAGCGTCGCGGTGCCCGAGTGGACTGGCCGCACCTCGGCCCCGAGCAGGCGCATCCGGAAGACGTTGAGCGCCTGCCGCTCCATGTCCTTGGCGCCTGGAGCGTTGCGCGAGTGTGTGTGTGTGTGTGAGTGGGGGG
>Ga0315288_10004612_pt1 | contig 17559 bp, 36 predicted proteins | sample YL17G11_20_MG_FD_203454 | JGI IMG/M metagenome (GOLD analysis project Ga0315288, IMG submission 203454) | Sediment microbial communities from Yellowstone Lake, YNP, Wyoming, USA - YL17G11_20 | ecosystem: Environmental > Aquatic > Freshwater > Lake > Sediment | place: USA: Wyoming | collected... | reverse complement strand
ATAACTTGGTTTAGTACTGCATTTACCTTCTGGAGATAATTCATGAGATAATGTAATCCTTTTTGGGATTATGCATTCCATTTCAATCTTGTTAGAAAACACTCTAAGTTTCATAGGTGTTTCCTTACAATCTAGTTTAAGATTGTTATCAAACTTCTCCAATATTTCTTTCTCAGTGTTCAGTTCAATGACTGTGACATTTTCATTCTGTATTTGTGTTTTCATTTTACTTCATCTCTAGCTATCTTGTTTCTATATATCCCACATTTTTCCTTAAGACATCCGCCCAATGATTCTATTGTTTTACACTTAAATGGACGGTACTGTCTAAATATAATAAAGTCAACTTGTTGACCAGTTATATCTTCACTAAATCCTTCCATTCCTCTAAAAAACTCTATAACTTCTTCTCTAGAAGCTCCTTCTGTTAATAACTCTGCTACTGCAGATACCTTTAATTTATGTTCAGGATCGTGAACACTATTTGCTACGAGGACTTGTTGCATACACGGTCTTAAAGTCCATGCATATTGCGACTTACGTTCTACAGTATCTTCTACTGTCTTCTCTTCAGGTCTAGATCTTATCTCTGTGATAACATTATTAGCAGGTCCCGCATGCCTAAATTGTTGTATAAAGCCTGGAGATAACATAATTGGTTTCATATCAATTGTCAATGGCTGAACAATATTTCCGGTCACTTGATGCATTGTATATGGAACTCTTGCAACTCTCTTATAATCAAAGACGTGTGTGTCCAATGATTCATATTCTGCACCATCAATAAAATAATCAGCCATATCTTTATACAGGATTCTCATGTCCGACTGTTCCATATCTGAAATTAAATCTTTAAGAAAAACATATACATGATATCCCTTTTTACCAGAATATACTAGCAGCGGTTCAATGTTGTGACGGTTTGCAAGCACTGCACAAAACTTTACCGCATCGTCTCTCGCCACCGAGATATCTGAGTGGTCAAAGTCATAGAATATTTTATCAATATACTTTACCTTCCCTGTTGCAACTACGTTGGTTCCCTCAACATATGGATTCACACTCATCCAAACAGGCATTCTTGTCTGATTGTAGTAATCCAATAATACTTTATAGTTTGTTACTATACGTTGTTCAGGTGTTCCTAGGCTTCTTGGATTATCCCCAAACCATTCTTTACTAAACGTATCTAAGAATGATGGAGATAATGATTCTAATGTCATAGTCATCACAATTTCCCACACTATATAGCTATTACGTTATTTCCACTATCCAGTTCCCGAGCAATATGCTTTATATATCTAGGATCAGTAGGATTCAAAAGAAATTCAAAGATCTTGTACATATGTACATATATACTATTTACATTTTGTACAGTATGCATACCTTCTAACCATGGAATTTCCTAGTATATCACTTTTATTAACTGTCTCAATACTCCATCCACTTGGTATTGAATTATAATTCCATTCATCATAGTAGGTACTACCACACTCACAACATTTCAAGTGTCCCATAAAATAATCTGTGCTTTTAGTATTGATTGGTAAAAAGTCCTGCCCAGCCAATCGATAAGACCTTGGTGTATTAAAGGTCATATTACATTTTGTACATGAGAAAATAGGAGGGACTTCACTACAAGATACAACACTACTTTTCTTAAACTCATCATTACCGCATTTGCATACTAATCTTTTCATTTGTAAAACTCCGTTAAGTTGGATATGTTGATATTATATTTTATCCAATTATTTCCAACCCCGGTTACAAATTCAATATCATTTATATTCATTGTAGGTGCAGTGGAAGTTACAAGTAACTGTTCATCAGAATTGATTATAACCGGAGGTGATAATACTAATCTATGATACGGCTCTTGTAAAAACGATGATGCAACATAACTACCTGGCGTTATTCCTTGTGATCTTATTTCCCAAATTACTTTATTTGTGTTAGATGAAGAAAGTTTAGACATTGAAGAAAGTTCACTCCAATGCTAACTGTGCATTATGTATCTTTGTATTAGCCTCATCTAATTGATTTTGCAATACTATTGTTTGTTGCTGTAGTAATACTATTTGTTGTTTTAAAGATGTATTTTCTATAACTAATGCATTGTTCAATGATTGTAATGCATTATATTGCTCTTGTAAAGTATTATATTGTATTTGCAGAACATCATACTGCGATTGTAGAGACTTATACTTAGACTGTAATGCGTCATAGTCTGATTGTAACTGAGCTAGTTGATCTATATACTTTTGGCACGGATTAGTAATGATTGGAACAAATCCAGCATTAAATATTACTTCATCTGGATTAGCTCCTGCATCGTCTACAGGTAGATAGTATTTCCAGTAGTTATACCCATATCCATTATCATACCCATATCTAAGAACTTGTGATACATACCACATTTCTATATCTAATGGAGTAGTTCCAGATGGATGACATTCTATTTCTCCAATCCATCCAGCAACATATCCAAATTTCATAGTGCTATCTATCTGAGATTTTCTATAAGTCAGAATAGATTGAGCTTCAGCCTGAGTCATTAGATTTCCATAAGTATATGGATGGAATGATGCTATCCATCCGGGCCTGAGACTAACACCTGGATCTACTTTATGGGGTATCATTACTACGATGGGTCTAATTGGATCTATTGCTCTAATTAAATCAGTTATAATTGCATACTCTTTGGGAACATCGCTTTCAATCTTAACATTAACCATATCCCAAACACTTGGAAATGGTTCATTAGCTATTTCCCATGCACCAATTGTTGTATTATTTTTATACCTATTAACAATCTCAACCCATTTGTCTCTCATGGCTTGACTACCAAACTTGGGATCTGCATTTACCCACTGAGAGAGCAGATGGTTATCTATAATTGCTTGACAACCTGCTGCTTTAATCTTAGCCAATACCGCATCTAGTTGTGCGTAATTAATTGTACTGAATCTTACTACAAGTCTGATAGTATTAAATTTCCATTTAGCTCCTTTAGTTAGAGCTGCATCCCATGATTCTAATGTGTCCATAGGATTCTTTGCAAATCCTATCCATCCAAGTTTTATAATATCAGTAGCACTCTGCTCAAGTAAATGCACACTCATTGCTTCTACTGTAAATGGAGTTCCAACTGTTACTTCATTACCAGTTTGTATAGATGGATTATGATAGTCAACTGCAGTTGTTAATTTCTTGTGAGTGAGTTTACCATTTAAACCAGTTAATGTAACAGTTTTAATAACATCTGCTTTGTTAACAATTAATACATAATTAGTGTTTAGGTGTTTCCATGCTACAGAAAATACATCATTTGGAGTTAAACCATAACCAGGTGATGTAGCATATAGTGTATCACCTATTGATAAATTGGGACCAACTAGAGAATAAAGTAACTGTGGATAATATGGATACGGAGTAGTTGCTATAGAATTATATATACCAAACCCAAATGATTCTGGAATTACTGTAGTTACACCATTGATAGTATATGATTTATTGATTACAGGCTGTCCCCCATAACTATAGTGCACTCTATATGTCAAACCCATATACATAGACCATATAATTGACATTGCATCACACACAGTACCATACATCTGTATGTTTCTAGGATCTGCACCAAGTTTCCAGCAGGAATTCCAATTAGTTTCTGATAATATAACCTCTGGATCTATCCCATATTTTGCTTTATATTCAGTTCTTGCAGAGATGATTGATTTATGTGTTGTAGATCCAAAATATGCATATCTGCATGATACATCTAAAATAGTCCTGTGATTGGTTGGTTGTGGATTATCTGTGTTACCAGCATAAGTGTGGAAGTTTACTGTATCAAATGGAATATTATTTGCTATGAAATAGTTCCACGTAGTATTGTGTTTTGAAACATCAATACTTATTTTACAATTCGGATCTCCAGATTTCAGTCCATCATACATGCTTTTGTGTATTCTACCAGTCCATTCTAATCCTTGCGTGTTGGGTGCCCAAGAAACTAGATCACATTGGTATATTTCATTAACAGTTTCATAATATTTTACTTTACCTTTGTAATGATCAGAGAAATACTTAGCATATGCACGAGTATCCTCACCTACTTTTGGAACTATTACAGTTGTTGCAGTTCCTACTTTTACAATACTTTCTGTTGGGAATCCATTAGGTAATCTTGACCATGGAGTATATGCATGGAATAACACTAGAAGAGGTTCTATTCCATTTGCTATTAAATTATTAACAAGATTGTCTAAATCAGTCCATACAAATATTCCTGTATGAGCAGTTGCATCCCAACTTACACATGGTCCTTTATCTGGAGTACCTGTCATTCCAGTTTGTCTGTAAACCATAATTCTCATTATTTTTAGGTTAGCATCTTTAGCTATTTTTTGATGTGCTACTCCATTTGATCCTAACCACTTTTGCCAGTCATAATATTCTAATTGGCTTCCAAGAGCAGTTCTATTTGTAGTAACTACACTTTTATCAACATTAACTGTGACAGACATTCAATCACTCACCTAATATTTTCAGCCAGTCTTTATATGTCTGCCTCGACTTCATCATTTTCCAGTTCTTTCCAGTTCTCATTGTGTATTCTATCTCCCATATGTTTTTGATAAATGCTTTACCTTTTAATGGAATCTCTATTGAATATCCTTCTTGAAGTTCAAATGGAATTATAGGAGGATCTAATACTATTCTAATGGCATATTTAGAACTCTTCTTAGAGTTTATTGTATATTCATCATTAACTACTACTTCTACCATATCTACATCTAGGTCTTTTTTATTTGAGTTTATCTGTACATCATTATAATTGCTCTGATAATCTGAATTACTCATTTCTCTTTCCCTTTACTTTGATCCATTTATCTAGAGTAATCTGATTATCTTTGGCTTCAAAATATATAAGGGTAATTTTCTTCTCTTCTTTCTGTTTCATTACTTTTTCACCTTTTTCTTCTTAGTTTTACATACCATTACATACAGCCCTCCTGGATAACTTATTTGTATAATATCTAGCACCCATCTCATATGCACCCCACAGGCCGGAGAGAAGAGATAAACCTAATTCTGCATACCAAATGTCTCTAGCTAACCACACACTAATACCATTTTCAAATCCAAATAGTTTCTCTAGGAAGAATGGAAACTCGAAATGATAAATATCATTACTAATCCATATCATAATTATTTCTAGTTGCCATCCAAATATAAAAACTCCAGCTATACAGGCTATTATAGCCAATACAGGGTGATGATATTCCTTTGGTAGTTTTAGTTGGATCATGTTATCCCACTTATGTTCTCTTCTTGCGAACATATATATAGTATTGCGAACACTAATCATCCATCCCCAGAAGTTTAGTTAAGAAACTAAATACTTCTGAGGTACCATCATCACCAAAATTCTCCCACACTCTACTAAGTCCGTGTTCTTCCATTAATGCATCTTGTATCTTACTCTGTTTATCATATTCATCCCATAATCCCACACTCTGCAACTCTTGTTGAAAGTATCCCCATCTAGGTCTTGCTCCTTGCTTAAACGCATCCACACGCAGTTCACCCATTATCTTCTCAGCGTCATTGTATGCTTTTACAAATGCTCTTAGTTCTTCTATAGTTTTAATCATTTCATTTCACTCATTGTTCCAATAGGTTCATCTTAATCCAGTAATATTTAATATATATGGGAACTATATACACTACTACACCCGAAGATGTTTCTACAGAATGGAAGTCTTTCTTTGATGACAATGTACAATGGATTATGGAAATTTATAATGGTAGTGCATGGGTTCCAAGTTCTATACTTATTGTAAATAAAACTGAGATTGCTGATGGATACAAATATTCTTTAACATTTACTCCAGATGTAACAGGAGAGCATAGATTAACATTTAGAATAAATAATATTGAAGATAATGGAGATGAACCTGAAAGAAAGTATCTGAAAAAATCAGATAGAGATTTTTATTTTGATTGGGCAGATACTATTAATCTAGCATATATTAAAACTTCTAATATTGTTGTTGGAGATTATGCGTGGACTATAACCGCAAATATTAGACCAATTATGATTGGTAAAAGTATAACTATAGATCCAGTTACAGTTGGAACATCTTCTACAACTAACGGTAATCTATCACCTAGACAAAGAAAATTATTCAGATATTCTGGTTATTTCTTTAATTTCTGGGCTACTGGCGGTAACTGGGTATATTCATCAAGTACAGATGGAACTAGCTGGTCTGGTCCTACTACAGTTTCTTTAGCATCATCAAGCAACGGATGGGACGTTAATCTATTTTACGATGTTGCTAACAATAAAGTACATTATTGTAGATACAGTAGTGATTATAATTTATACTATAGAAGAGGTACACCACAAACAAATGGAACAATTACATGGTTTGGTTCAGGAGAAGCAGCAGTACATACTGGAACAATAACTAATAGATATGATAATCCATGTATTTGTGTTGATAGTGGTGGACATGCTTGGATAATAGCTAAACATAACAGTTCAGGTAGTTATTATCCAGAAGTATTTAGAAATAATAATACTGATGGAACTTGGTCAACAACATCTGGATTTCCTTATAGATTAGATTCTAACAGTAGCTCTGTATGGAGATATGTTATAGTCCCATTAACAAATGAAATGGTTTACATGATTTATTCTGATGCTCCAACAATATCTGGTATACTTTACAATGCTGGATGGGGTTCAGTGGAGACAGATGTATGTGATTATGCTACTTCATCTGATCCAGATGGAATAGCTGCTGTTGCAATTGATGATGATGTTCATTTTACATATCTAAGGGTTACAACTAACCAAGTTAGGTATAATCAGAGAGTTTATGGGGTAGGATGGTATGCAAGTGATGAACTTATACAGAATAGTGTAACTACATATAGTTCTCCTGTAATATCAAAAAATACTGATACTGATGACATCTATATATTTTGGACAAGTGCTCCAACTACAAATCATATTTATTATAAGAAAATAACAAGTGCTGGAATTATAGATACAGATCCTACAGACTGGGTAAATGATTCGACTGATACTTTAACTAGAAATGATAAACTTATAGCATATTATCAAGATTATGATGGATATATAGGTGTTCAATGGTCAGCAAAATCATCATCATGGCTTATAAAATTTGAATATATAACTTTGGGTGGAGGGGGAGGAGATCCAGCATATGAGGCATCTAAATATATTAGATTAGGGTTCCCGTAATATGATATCATGTCTCACATTAAACCATATAGTTGGGTGCAACCTATACTATCTAAACAACTAATGCCAAATAGATCCGTTATAGCTACATTTTTACAGAATACCAATACAACTACTATTGTAAATTCTACAATAACTTATGGAAGTGGGCAATCAAATCAAGTCTACGACCTTGGTGGTGTAACATATCAAAGAGGCTCTAGTCTCGGGGATAAGGAATTATTGCGACTTTTAGGAACAAACAATGTTCTTAAGAATTTCAATATAGATGACAGTAACTTAAGTGGTGTTACAGGTGTAGCATCTATAGGTGGTGTCGATAATCGTATAGAAGATGCTACTCTAGATAACTGTCAAAGATACGGGTTCATCTTTGTGGGAGCTAATAGAGCTATTCTACGAAGATTAACTATTAAGAAAGGACAGCATTGCATAAGTGGTTCAAGTGGATATGTTGGAGATTGGAGAAATCCAAGTATAGATTGTATCATTGAAAACTGTAATATCTCTGGTATGATTATTGATGGTATTAAATTAAAACAAATGCTTAGAACTATTGTTAGAAATAATGTGATAGATGTCTATCCTAAATATCCTGGTTATGATGGAGGGACTACGACATATTCTAAGTCTGGTATTTATTTTGCTGGAACTGATACAGCAAACAAAGATTGTGTAATAGAAAATAATACTGTAATACAATCGTTACCAACACCGTCTGGGTTATCAAATAATAGAGCAGTTTTAATCAATTCTGATCAAACAGCAGTTCCAGATGTGTTCTCATCTGGTAACAAAGTAATCAATAATACTTTCAAGAGTGTATATACTGGTGCATGGATTAGAGGAAACAATTACTATTTGGCTAATAATGCAATGACTGGTGTAACAGTTCCATATGATAATGACGGAACAGGTAACATAATTATTTAATTAATAATGGCTAGCCCTAGCCAGCGATTTCCTCTATTTCAGAAATAAGGTCTTTGAGTCTTCGTGACCCCTCTATCATTCCCTTATACTCATCTCGAGATGTGAGAATATTTTGTTTGAATATCAACCAAGTTGGGGTTGCTTCTACATTATATTGTTCCATACTTCTCTTATCCGATTCTGCTTCTAAGTCTGTAATATCCCAATCTGGTTTCTCTTCTTTGAGTTTATTGTAAGTGCTACGTACAATCTCACAAATTCCACAATGTCTCCCATAGACATATACTACTTTTATCATACTTTATCCCTTGGGCTTCTTGGGTATAGGTGTTACTTCTTCTTTAATTATATCTTGCCTATCACATTCACCAGGTGCTATAAATTGCCATACACATCCATAGTCATCAAACTTTGTGCATGTACCACAATTTTCTTTATTAGTCTTGGGTTTAATTGCTATCTGCCAATAATCTAATACAACTGGATTCTCTAGAGGAAGAAACTTATTTAATTTCTTTGTAGCATCATCTTCGTCTTCAGCCATTACTTTAAAGAAATATCTAATTTCAAACTCTTTCAGTTTAGGTTCTTTTGACTTAGGTTTTCTCTTGCTCATTCAGTATTTCACCAAAGTTAAGATCTCTAATATTGCTGTTTCTCATACGTTGTTTCATTTTTCTATAAATTATATTTCTATAATATGATTGTCTTTGAGTAAGTTTCTTTTTTCTCATAGTATCTAATGAAAAATCTCGTTCCCATTCATTGATATAACCTAATTTATAAGACAGTTCTATTAGTGATGAATTAACTCTATCCTTGCTTAATGCTTGGAATGCTAGTTTTCTCTCATCCTTATCACTCTCGAACTGTGGGAATTTCTCTACACAACAATTACCAACAATTATATCATTACTGTTGACCCTATTTTTCATGACACAAACCTCATGGATTGCGTGAGAGCATATACAATGTGTTCCAATTGTGCTCCAGTACACATCAATCAAATCCCATTCTCTGAGTGCAACATCCCACACATCACTAGAGCTGTTTCTCATAACTTCTCTACCAAAATTATCTTGCCAATAATTTGTCATATAAACACCCCCCGTTGATTATTCCATGGGTTCGTAATCTTGTTGAATTTCCAGAAGTTTTAGTATTCCATCATCATCAGTTAATACAACATGCTTACTGCAGTTCAATATCCACGGGTGATGTTCCAAACCTACTGGAACAACTGAAACAACTATCTTATGTAATGTCCACGCAAAGAACATTTCACAAGGAGTTCCAATTGTTTTATTATCTGGATATATACATAATACCATATCGCTAGATGCTATTAATCCTAAATCTGTATTTACTATTTGTTCATGGTCTTCAACTGGTTGAGTCCAATTAAACGGATTAACTTTTCCAGCATCTAGTGCAGTTAAGAAGGAATGTCTGGGCTGATGGTCAAACGGATTGATTACCTCAAACCCAGCACCTTCCAATATGAATTGTACATTTTTTCCACGTTCTCTCTCGTGGATGCTATGTGCCATATAAACTTTCAATCTTGTCATTTCTTATTCCCCTTTCCATCTCATATATGTTTTATATTCTACATATACTGTTGTTAACATTGTAATTATAACGGTTATTATTATTACTGGTATAACAATATCTATGTGAAATATTTCTCTTAATCCTATACTTATTGCAGAGTATAACATGATATCAAGATAGCCTGTTACAAATGCTGACCAAGGTGATATCCTATTAAAGTTTTTATTTGGATCTTTCGCATCATCAATAACCCATACCCAAGTGCAGAATATGATTATAAATAATATATACATTGCATTTAACACAGGTTGTATTTGTTCCCATTTGTAAGATAGATAACTATTCATTTCATATGTTCTCTCCTTAAATCTATAAGAAAACTGTTAAGATTACTTATGTCATCTGGTGATACTTTATTGGGCATTTTAGATTTAGTATATGCTTCATCTGTCCTAGCAAAAAGGTCTACTATCAAAGTATCGATTGTTCCAGAGTTCCTAAGTTCTTCTACTTCAAGCTCATCGTTTTCTACACCATTCTTTTTCATTTCAACTAATTTCTTAACTTCTTTGATTTTGAAATATTTATTAAGTTCATTGATGTCTGGTTGAATCTTACCAGTCTGCATAGTATAAATACACGCCATGAGACCACGAAGTATGTATAGATATTTTTTATAAGATTTCTTTCCAGCCATTATGAACTTCTTGTAATTGAAAGTTGCTAATCCTTTGTAAGAATGATAGATGCCATCTTTCCCCATAGCATTCATTATCATTGGTTTCATCTTGAGGAACTCTACAGTTGAGTAAATTGATGGTGCAAATATATGTTCCAGAACGTTGCAATTGCCGGATATCGCCAATCCTAGTTCCTTAGATAATTCAAACATAACTATGTCTGGAAGCATTTCTATAACATCTTTGGGTCTATGCAGTCCCATCAAACTATGTGTTCCAGTAAGATAACAACCTCTGTAGTCTATATCTGAATCCTTTGATGGAAACCCATACAAGTCGGATCCAGATATTGTGACATATATTACCTTACCATTTTGCACGGTATTAATTTTCTCTTTAATACGTGCTATATCTTTAATCTGTTGTTCTAGTGGAATTCTTTTGAATGACATCTTTCACCATCTCTCTTATTGCTTGTATTTTAAAATATACACTATACACTGTTTCTTGTTCGATATGTTTTATCTTGTACCACCATCTAGCTGGAGGATAATTCAATGAGTCTGTATAATAAATATAAAATGGAAGCTTACAACAATTCATATTTTTATTTAAATAGTTAATTATCATTACATATACATCGGTTGCTGGCATAACATTACCACACTCAATACAATAAGTGTAATAAATATCAGCATTATTAAAGACCGAGATATTTTTACTAATATACTGCATTACTCTTATTACAGATGTTCCGCCAGTTTGTTTTATAAGTTCAACATACTGGTAATCATTCTGAGACAACACCCAGAGCCTCTAATATTTCATTAACATCTTCTTTCATAAACTCAATAGATAATTGATTATCAGTGAAGTTATTGTTTATCCGTCTACAGATATCTCTAACTTTTGCTATTCTTGTTTTAGCATCTTCGTATTTCTGTCGTTCTATATTATACATATCAAACCATGATTTAGGATATGGATTCTGTTTCTTATCTTTAATGTTTGTTGGACTACAATATTTTCCAGTTGAGTGTTCACAACTATTCCATCTTAAGCAACCATTTTTATGACTATATACTACAGATTCTTGCACTTTATCACAATATCTAAATGTTATACCACCAATCAATGTATCAGATTTCATTGTTATCACCTATCCCATAATAACGTGGCTTGTCGTTCATCTTGTAATGTGAAATTAGCAGAGTGGTTTCCTTTATGATCTTTAGGTCTATCGCATAATAATATCTGTGGTTTACCAACATACGAGTAACTTTGCAATGGTGCCATATCAAGACAATACTCTGCATTAAGACGATATTCACCACTCGATGTCATTTTATTATCTCCTCAAGTTCATCAATAAATTGACGGCAACTACAGTTACTACACTCTATGGCTTAATGCGTTTCTCTCTTTCTGAAGCTCGTTAATTATCTCTGATTTGTAGTCGAAACTCATCTAGCTCTCGCCTCCCAGAGCCTTCTCCATAAGTTCAACAAACCCGACAAACCTCCAACCTATTAATGTCGCCCTCCATTCACTGAAGATACCCTGAGCCTTCGCCAGCCTCTTCTCCAATTCTCCTGCATGATTGTATAGTTTTTCTACAAACTCAATAGACGGGTGATGTTTAGCTTTGAGTGTCTTAACTTCGGTTTCAGCCTTAACTTCGGTTTCAGCCTTAGAGTAAAGAGAACAGATATTATTATAGAAGCATATCTCGGTGCAGTCTAAATATTCTCCATATTTTCCTATACAATCAGGTATTTTATCGTTCTCTAACTGTTCTTTGAGTGTCTGGTTTTCGACCTCCAACGCCTCAACTTCTTTGGAGTAATGATTTGCGCTTACTACATCTCCCATTCTGCTCATTCTCTCGCTTAGGTTCTCAGTCATTCTTTTATCGCCTCATACTTACCACCATCATAACTGCGTGTGATTGATTTACCATCTTCTTCTTTCAACACCCAATACCCATCAGAGTTTACATGAAACATAGATTCATCTGTAAAACAACTAGGGTATCCATTATAGGTTTCAAGTGGGTGTGAGCATAGCTCCTCTAAGATACCTTCGTTAAAGTACCCACATCCATTACAATCTTGTTCACTCATTTCTCATCACCTTGATATATGTCTGAGTCCTTCTCAACTAAATCAGATATGGATTTACTACGCTTTATAACACTACGATATATCTCGAGACATTTTTTAGAATATTCTCTCTCTTCATCGGTAATAGGTCGGCTGTCAATTTCATTAAATCGTTTGACATCTTCAGGTTTCCATATGATATGTTCTTTAGTAGCCCAATCTTCCCATTGTTTTACTTGTTCTTCAAGCATTTTTAGTTCTTCTATCTGTTTACGGAATACAGTAATACTATAAACATCTTTTACCTGTCGATTAATTCTCTCACTCAATGGTTGTTTCATCTGGATATTTCTCCTTTAATATCGACTCTTTTAATATTGATTCTAATTCTATCATAAGTGTCTTGGCATGTATTGATCCAATACGTTTCCATGAATCAATATTATCTCGAGTTAGATATCCTTTACCTGAGCATAGGATACATGACATGAAATCTTTATCATGTCCTCCGTCATATCCAATTTGTATTTCTCCATCGCCTTTACAGTCTGGACATTTCACACATCTTTTAGGTATGGATTGCTTTCTGTAAATATCACAAGCCCTAAAGAAGTGTTGGTCTTTTTCTTCCCTGAAACAGTAATCCCCCACACCGTCATGAAAATCACATCCCCAGCATGAATATGGTTTCATACTCTCATCCCATAATTATCTGTCTTCACTCATCAGTCTTCTCCTTCTTCAAGCAAGGTGGATGGTATTGATAAGGTAGAAGCTTCTGACCACAGAAGGGACAGTAATGTTCTCCCTTACTTAATCCTAAATCACTCGGGGGCAGTATGCCCATTTTTTCAAGTAACTCTATTTTATTCATTCAATTTTCCTCTTACAGCCAAGTCTACCCCTTTTCTGATACTAGATGGATGGACACAATCACATCTAGAACAAACTAAAATGATCATCCTATGTGATGTTTTAGGAATCCATTTACTATGTCCTAGAAATGCACAAATAAACATTGGTAACTTCATCAGAATTCTCCTCTCGTTGAGTGTTTCATTCGGATTCACCTATTTCTTTTATCTTTGAATTAAATGCAACCTCTATTGGTATCTCGTAATCCTCGATGTATCCCTTTCCAACAAGAATGACCTTGTAGATTTTTGGCATCATATCATATTCAAAATTCCCGTCTATTTCAAAATGATACTTCATCATTTAGAATTCTCCTTTACTCGATAATTATATTCAAAACAGATACCAAGTTCACCAGATACTTTATGATTGTGTTTCTTAGCATGAATCTTTGCGATTGCTTGTGCATTCTTGTAGCTGAAAGTTTCCCAATCACAATCATCACACTTGACAATAGCATGAACTACCCCATAATTGTAACTCACTTTTTCTCCCCATCCATAGATTTCTTTACTTTAAGTAACATTTCTAACGTGTACTTATACATAGATAGAGGAGATTCAACTAAAGCATCATCGTTTTCTAATATGCCTAGTTTAATATATTCTATTACTGTATTAAGTGTGGATTGAGTCTTTGCCAGCGTATCTTCAGCATCTATGTATCGAGCTTCAGCTAATCCTCTGATGATTCTGAGTTCCTTGACTACATCATAGAGTTTATTGTAATCATCCACTAAATCCTTTACATTATGTTGAAGTATCTCTTTATCGACCTCCAACGGTTCAACTTCACTTGCACATTGTTTTAGAAGGATAGCTGCATCTGTGTTACCGAATCTTCCACTTCCAATTTCAGATGCTTCTCTTTTCCACTTATCGCTTAACTTTTCACTCAACAGTACCACCTCTTTTCCATATCACGTTGTCATTCTCGTCCCTAATCTCGGACACACAATCCTGTTTCATGGCTCCCTCTTCTATTGATATCCCTTCATCTGTATGTACAATTGATTTATCTATAACCCATGTCTTTCCCTTTATTGTAATACTTCCATTACTCATTTCAATGCCTCCACTACAGTAGATATTTTAAGAATCTCATTTCTATCTAATAATAGACTATCTTGCCAACAATCACCTTGTTTGGTATGTTGAGTAATTGTGATGACTACTTGATTCACATCTACTTCTACCTCTACTTTTCTATCTAGGCAAAAACTATCAGTAAATTTTTCATCAGTAATAATTATTGGTTTAATTAGTAGTTTCCCACTCATTCACTCTTTCCCCCATCTTTCTTTATTGTATTGTTTAGAGTATCAACAAACCACTTAGGAAGTAGAATCAGTAATGGATATGTCTCGTGGTCATAGCCTATAGTATCTATAAGAATATCATCATCTGTTAGTGAAACTAGGTCTGGACGAATGTCGTGATGATTTATATTGGTCCCGCAAATTCTGCTGATTCTCATTGCACTCTTATCCCGTTCCCAATGAGCATCAATCTCTAAAATATAGTCACCTATTTCCCACACCATCTCATTAGTAAATATTGATTTCATATCTGTTTTACGATGAATACGTTTTTCACACCATTCTGCTCTTCGTAATTCATCATAGACTTTTCCACACACAGTACACTTATAACATGCTGTACTAAGTTTCTCCACCATCGGTAATCACCTTTTTCTTTAGTTCATCTCTAACTACTCCTTGTGCTATTAGTCCATTCTGTCTAGCTATAGTTTCCCCAGTATCTCTTCCAATGGCTTCTTCTAGATCCTGGACATCATAGAGAATATACAGTTTATTGTCCAAATCCTTATACCCAGTATAATTCCTAGTTTTCTTTTCTGTCATTCCATCACCTTTTGTTTTTTAAGATCTGCGAGTTTATCAATTGCATAAGCTGCTCTAGAGCCAAATACAGATTGCATGTAAGTATCTATTTTATCATAGATATCTAACTTGGTTTTCATTCTATTGTAAACTTCTATTGGTAAAATAATAAATGCTTCTTCATCTATTGAGATCTTCATTATTTTTCATCTCCTAAAATGATGAGGGAGGAAGTTCAGTAGCTTCAATTATCATCCATCTTCTCTCCTTTCTCCAATTTCTTTTTCTCCCATTAATTCTCTAACAATTATCTTAGCATTTCTTACAGTTGCTCTACTCAGTTTAGTTATATTCATAATATCTTTTGTTTGAGTTATACCACTTCTACAAATAGATAATACTGTTGCAACAGCATCTCTAGATATACATACTGGGCGAATATGATTAGTACCATGAATTAGATAACCACGTTCAGTATTAATTGATATGATGTTATGGTTATCAGATACATTTTTTAAATCTTTAATAGCAACATGTTTACCAATATATCTTAAATTATTCATGATATTGTCCCCTAGAATGATGATGGAGGAAGTTCCTTTGGATATCTAAATCTCCTATCTGCTGGAAACTCATTAAGCCACGCATCAACACCATTTTCATGAATGAACTTAAGATGATTTATTACTGATTGATGTTGTGCCCCACTACATTGTTTGTCACTTGCTATATCTAGGACTTCATCTAATTCTTTATCCAATGATTTGGATAACAAATCTATATGTCCACTCTCTAGAGTAGCAACACCAATAATGTTGGGATGTTGGTTGATGTTGAATTTATATGTAGGATGTTTCTGTAACCACTTTTGTCCAGCCTTCAACATTAATTGACAACATCTTTCATATCCAGATCCCATGCCAGACATGTTTATGGTATCAAATGGTTCTTCATTTTTAATTTTCTCCATGAGTATTTTATGTTCTTTTACGTATCCTTCTCTAGTCTCTATAATCCATTTTTGTCTTTCAGCTTCTTCTTCTTCTGGAGTTTGATACCATAAAATATTATTGTTAATCTGAACTCCTCTTACCATAGAACCTCTGGAGCCATAAGTGAATACAGTATCTCCGACTTTTGGAATAATGTTATCTGGATTTCTCTTCTTAGTTATCCACATACTCCATCCATCAGCTTTTGTAATCTCGTATTCTCCGTCACCGTGACGATTTCTTACTTCTGTTATGGTAGTTTCGTCTACCTTGTCATTTATCATTGGTCCATATTTTATCATAGTTATTACTCCTTTCCATCCCAATTATTCTTTTTACTATCATCTTTTAAAGAGTCTAGATATGCTTTAATTACAAAATTAGTATATAACTCATCACTATCTTCTCTACGTGCAGTTTTTCCATAAACAAGTTCAGTCATGTAATTGTTAACAGGCATCTTGGATATTATCATACCATTACCCATTCCCTTCAACCATATTACACCTAATTCAAATAATTCTTTCTGCTTGTATCTTTGCAGATCTAACTTATCTAATAAGTCAATACCTTCTACTCCAATGTATTCTTTTACAAAATCTCTATCATACTTGTTAGTTGGTGCAGATTTGAATAACAAGAAATCGAAGTTAGTTCTAAGACTTGGCGGTATAGCATGAAGACGATGTAACCCTATTAAAGTAATAACTAAACCATTTCTTCTACCTGTTTTTTGTTTCAATAGGTGTCTAATTTGAAAGTATTGGCTCATGTCCTCACTATCTATTTCAGCTAAAGTCAAATCATCTAAGAATAGGAAGTTCACTAATTTATCTTTCAATCCATGTTGTAATAGGATATGTAGATCTGCTCTACTCCAATGACATGCAGAGTTATCATTGCCGTACTTCTTAACAATAGTTTCAGCAATTGAATGAGCTAGAGTGCTTTTACCACTGCCTGGTCTACCAAGGCAAAGACCTTGAATATGCCTAACATCATTGGTATTCCCATAGCCATCTGGTTGAAGATATTCTTCATCCAATAAGATATTGTCATAGAATTTAGATGTTAAATCCTGTAGTTGATTAGGCACTAGTTTTCACCCTTCTTGTCCTTTTTATATTCACTAAAATAATAGAAGAAATTCAGTCTTGGTTTACCATATCTGTGGTTCACCATTTCTCTTTCTATGTATGCTGCAATCTTGGGCATAGCAATAGAGGGATTATCAAAGTCTGGAAAACCTATATCTACAAAC
>Ga0315288_10004611_pt1 | contig 17559 bp, 9 predicted proteins | sample YL17G11_20_MG_FD_203454 | JGI IMG/M metagenome (GOLD analysis project Ga0315288, IMG submission 203454) | Sediment microbial communities from Yellowstone Lake, YNP, Wyoming, USA - YL17G11_20 | ecosystem: Environmental > Aquatic > Freshwater > Lake > Sediment | place: USA: Wyoming | collected... | reverse complement strand
AATAATTAGTTTTCATTAAAGCTACAATTGTTGTTTAGAACAGGTACTCATCCTCTATATGGAAAAATATATTCCGAAAAATAGATGGGTGCTCAGGTTAGAAATGCCGTTGCTTGCGCCTCTTGGAGGGGAGTCTTATTGTAAGCACGTTAGCTGATGCAATTTGATATAGCACTTTATCAGACAAATATCTACATATTGCTTCAATCCTAGCGAAACGATTCTACCCCTGTATTCAATGGTCACCGCTTATGCCGCTACATTTGCATGCTCGGCTGCAGTTTCGCCCGCGTGGTATCCAAGGGAATCTAACTGAGTTCATGGCTAATCCACTAGAGGAAACAATACTCACCAAGTGATCAGAATCAATACCTCCGATCTGAAGTACGATGCGGAGAACCGGCTGGTGGAGATCAAGAAGAACAGCACGGTCATAGCCACTTTCACCTACGATGGGGATGGCAAGCAGGTGAAGTCAACAATCAGTGGGGTGACCACCTATTATGTAGGTCAGCACTACCAAAAGGAGGGAACGGTGGTAACGAAGTTCTACTATTCGGGGGCGGAGCGGGTCGCCATGCGGCAGGGCGGGGTAGTGTATTACATCTTTGGCGACCACCTCGGTTCCACGGCGGTGGTCAAGAACACCCAGGGGGGCAAGATCGAGCTGAGGTACACAGCCTGGGGGACTACCCGCTACGAGTACGGCAGCACTCCTACCGACCGCCGATTTACAGGGCAGAGGGAGGAAGCCAGTTTTGGGTTGTATTTCTACAATGCACGCTGGTACGATCCTGCGCTGGGGAGGTTTATCCAGGCGGATACTATAATACCCGGGGAGGGCAATCAGCAGGCGTGGGATCGGTATGCGTATGCAAATAACAACCCGTCAAGGTATACAGACCCATCAGGGAATAAAGTCTGCGATGAGGTGGACATATATGGGAATTGCATAGGATGGAGCGCTAGTTTCGTTCTCTCTAGATATGGTATCTCTACCCAGGGTTATAATAGGGAGCAACAATGGGGTATAGCCATAGCCGCAACATACTCGGGAGAAAAGTTCTCTCAATTTATTCCTGGTTCTTCTATTGATGCATTTAGAAAAGCACATGGGAATATTATTATGAACTTTGATCCAGATGCAGATATCGAAGGTTATTGTGAGACTACCGGCAATTCAATAACCTGTGATACTGTTCCGGGTTTATCAGCCATTCTTCATGAATTTGGGCACGTGTTCGATAATTATTATCTGGCTAATAGTCCAGGCGATAAAGGTCTATTTGCTTCTAATTATCTACCGATGCCTAGAAGGTTTGAGGGTTATAAATGCAACCAATCACCATGTCTAGAGCATTCGTGGTTCGTGTTTCCAAATGATCCGGATTTTGAAGACCCAAAGTTTAATTTCCTAGAAGAGTTTGGCGATATGTATATGAATTGGGTATTGGACGAGACAAACATAAACCCGGCTAAAATAGGATTCACGGACGACAAATGGGGAAATATCAGACGATCAAATATGAACTACTATATGCAATATGTTTGGCTTGTATATATGGGAATACTACCATGACATCCTATATGAAATTGTTCTTGTTTTCCTTGTCTTTTTTGACATTGGTTCTCTTGGATGGATGTCATACTCCAGGTCAGATTACGCCACAATCTATAGGGACTTCTTACCAAACTTCAATGCCAAGTCAAACGTCTACAAGAACTTCCATCGGTACACCAACACCCTTTCCAGTTCCAACATTAACTTCATTACAGCAAGCACAGATGTTTGAATTAATTAATAATGATGCTTGCGATTTGCCGTGCTACTTTGGTATCACTTCAGGTAAAACGACTTGGCAGGAGGCCAAAGAAATACTAGCTGGTGCTGGTGCAACACTAAGATGGGATTTTGACAGCTATGAAGACGGTTTAATAAGACAAGTATATGAAATTCGTATCAATAATGGGGAAAAGACGTTATATCAAGATATTGTATTAACTATAGGTGACAACAAAGTGCAGCGGTTAGCAGCTAACACATTTTCGAATTTTCTCGACATATTTTACATAAACTGGTCAAGGTATTCGATAAGACGAATATTCACAAAACTTGGATTGCCTGATAAAGTGTTTGTGTTTACTAGAACAGACCCTTCTGTTTATTCATTATTGGTTGGATACGAAAAACTTGGAGTGGTAATAGAGTGGAATGGAATACAACAGGACGAAGCAAATGATTTAATTTGTCCCGCATTTTCAAAAGATGATACTGTTGGTTTAGATCTAAGGCTTACTAATCTATCATCTTCGCTTAGTTTATATCAGTCGGATATTAGCCCTTATGTTCATGATTTTTGGCGCCCAATCAAGGATGAATTGGGGTTAACAGAGAAAGAGTTCTATACTTTAATTATCTCGGATCAATCCGTTTGTTTCAGAACAAAATGATGCTGTTGTGAAAAGGGTGTTAATTACTTACCATACAAAAATATGAGCCAGAAGGTTAAGAACCTAGCCAATCCTTCGCTTGTGGGGATACTGCGATTATAGAACAAGAAAATAGGCACAATGCACATTTACAAACCAACACAACCCCCCCCGCTACGCGTTGACTTGACATAAGTTGTATAATGGAATAGAGCGGCAAGCCCCTAAAATCCTTTTCAGGATCTCCCAGGTGGAGTTCAAAGGATTCACCTGTTTGGGACGCCGCTCACTCTTCTTACCATGACAATTTCTCGGGTGGCTGCACCTGCGGCCTGACCGCATGCAAAATATGAGCTACATGTATGATGATGCCGGCAACGTGACCACCATCACAGATGCCCTGGCTGGACCGCAGACACAGGAGTTTAGCTACAATGCCGCCGACATGGTGATACAGGCCAGCGCAGCGGGCGGGACATACGGGCTGTACAGCGAGAACTACTGCTACTCGAGCGGCAACCTGTACAACAAGGGTGGGGTGACCAACACCTATGGTGACACGGATCATCCGCATGCGGTTACGGAGCGCTCGAATGGCAATACCTACGTGTATGATGCTAATGGCAACCAGACCCGCCGTGAGATTGGCAGCGACACCTACGATCTGAAGTACGATGCGGAGAACCGGTTGGTGGAGGTCAAGAAGAACAGCACGGTCATTGCCACATTCGCCTACGATGGGGACCCCCAAAAAACGGGGGCATGTGGCAAGCAGGTGAAGGGGACTGTGAACGGGGTGACCACGTATTACGTAGGCGCTCATTATCAAAAGCAAGGGACTCAAGTTACCAGATACTACTATGCCGGTACATCGCTTCTCTTACTCGCGAAACTCTGTTCCACCTGTAATCGATTGTGTGCCGCTTTTTGAGCGTGCTCGGAGGTAGATTAAAATCTTTAGTTTCCCAGGATAAGATGAGCTCCTGCTGCCCAACGGACGCTACCAGCGGTTGCGCAAAGCTTCAGAAGTCAAAAACGTTGCATATCAGGCATATACCAGCCAGATTAAAGATTATCTCCTCTATACCCAACAATATGGGTTAAAATTTGAATTGATCGTCAGGCAAAACACGGAATTCTCGAAACCGCTTCAAGCGTTAATTGACGCTGGAAAGATCATCCCACGGAGATATTTGCCTCTTCAGTGATCCGGTAACTTAGGAGAAACATAATGCAACCACAAACTCAAGATGAAGAAAGGAGACAGCAAAGAATCGCTGCAAATATGGAGGCTTCAAAGCCGATTTTGTCCGAGCTTTCGCAAGTCGGTTTAGATATTAAGTGGTTGGATGATCTATACAACAAACCTTATGATTATCGAATAGCAATTCCTATCTTGCTGCGATGGCTCCCTCGAGTTGAGAATCCAGACGTAAAAGAGGTTATTGTCAGAGCACTGTCAGTTCCATGGGCAAGACACACGGAAGCACCTGCATTATTAGTGGAAGAGTTCCGTAGGTCAGAGGGCGACTCAGGACTGAAGTGGGCAATTGGGAATGCCCTTTCAGTCGTGGCCGATGATGATGTGTTGAGCGACATTATTGGCTTGATAAAGGATCCAACGCATGGAAAGGCACGTGAAATGCTGGTTGTTGCCCTCGGCAACATGAAAACACCTGACGTTAAATACTTCCTGATCGAACTATTAGACAAGGAAGACCTTGTTGGTCATGCGATCGTGGCACTCCGTAAGTTGAAAGCCAAAGAAGCTCGCCCAGCGATTGAACGTTTCCTAACCCATCCCAAAAGCTGGGTAAGGAGAGAAGCAAAAAAAGCATTAGCAAGAATCGATAAAATGAGTGAAAAAGAAGCATCAAGCAAGGGTAAAAACGTATTTACCCAAAAATGAAAAACGACCGGATTGGACTTTCCATCAAGGACAGGTTGAGAAGCGTTGGGCTATGTGAATCAAACCGGGCTTTGAATTTTGCTTCTAATAGTGGTCGTGTATCATTCATCGCCGGTCAAATGTATGAGCGGTTAGAGCAAAGCAGTCAACCCGGCAATGCTGTCATTGACAATTACCCAAATCCGGCCGGCTGTAACTTTGGCGTTTTCATGGATAGGGAAATTGCGCAGCCCGCTAATCTGACACCTAGGAATCTCCTGGTGCGATTTTTGGAACTTTGTTGGGTCGCGCCGGGAAGGCCATATGTACGAGGATGCGGTGTTTAACCAGGCTGCGTTCCAGCGGGATCACCTTATCCTGCATGCGCTGACCATCCATCTCCACCCACGCCACACCTCGCTGGCAACCTTCCGGATTCTCGACCTGGATCTCGTAGACTGCCTCACCGTGCCGGTAGCGCAAGCGGAAGCCCCCCCACCATGTTGGGATGACCGGATCTATCTGCATGCGGTCACCACGCAGCTTTAACCCCAGGATCTCTTCAACCCACGCCCGGTACATCCACGCCGCTGAACCCGTGTACCACGACCAACCACCCTTGCCAATACGCCCGGTCAAATGATACACGTCAGCTGCGACAACATAGGGCTCGACTCCGTATCGCCAGACTGTTTCTGGATCAACTGTGCGCTCAATCGGATTAAGCATGCGTAAAATTTTAGCGGCCCGCTCACCATCTCCTTGCCGCGCCAAAGCCATGGCGAGCCACAAGGCAGCATGTGTGTATTGACCCCCGTTCTCTCGCACACCTGGAGGGTATCCCATAATGTATCCAGGTGATGGTTGTGATTTATCAAAGGGAGGAGCAAAGAGCAGTACCAAGCCTTCGTCTTCATGAACCAGGTGTTGCCACGCCGATTCCAAAGCTTTCCCGGCGCGTTTCACCTCAGCAGCACCAGTAAGGCAGGCCCAAGATTGGGGCAATGAATCGATACTTGCTTCCTTGCTCGTCGAAGAGCCGATCAGCGTACCATCGTCAAATATAGCCCGAAGATACCACTTCCCATCCCAGGCTGCCCGCTCAATGCGCTGGATCAGCGCCCTCCTGTCCCGTTCATAGGTTTGGCTTAGATCTGGCTTATCCAGCAGATCCGACATCTCTTTCATACCTTGAAGCACATCTACCAGAAACCAAGCCAACCAAACGCTCTCTCCTATTCCACTGGCACCCACCAGGTTCATCCCATCGTTCCAGTCGCCCGTTCCCATTAGGGGTAACCCATTGGGGCCAACCGTGAGACCACGCATGACCGCTCGCCGGCAGTGCTCAAATAGCGTAGCGCGCTCGGGCGAAACTTCCGGTGTGTTGAATATCTCTTTCTGATCGTCTTCCAGTGGTGGAGTGCTCAGGAATGGAATCTGCGTGTGCAGAATATTCACATCGCCGGTGATGCGGATGTAGTGTGCAACAGTGTATGGGAGCCACAAAAAATCATCTGAGATTCGCGAGCGGATACCTGCCCCACCTGGTGGATGCCACCAATGCTGGACATCGCCTTCCAAAAACTGACGGCTCGCCGCCAACAGGATGTGCTGGCGCGCCAGCTCAGGATGTGCGTATAGCAAAGCCATAACATCCTGCAGTTGGTCACGGAAGCCAAATGCGCCGCCAGACTGGTAAAAAGCGGATCGTCCCCATATGCGACAGCTAAGAGCCTGGTACAGGAGCCAACGGTTGATCAGGAAGTTGGCTGCGAGCTCAGGGGTCTGGACTTCGATCGTTCCCAAATAATTATCCCACCATGCGATCGTCTGGTTCAAGGCAGTCTCCAACGCCAGTTCTTGCCGGTAAGATAGAACAAGTTTATGGACGGCATCCAGTGACTCAGCCTGACCAAGCATACACGAGATCTCAACCGTTTCACCAGGAGCAAATTCAAGAAAAACCTGTTGTGCCGCACACGGATCCAATCCCGCCCCCACCCGACCAGAACGTATGATTCGCTCCATCCCGGCCGGATTACTCAATGAACGGTTGCGCCCAATGAAGGATGTGCGGTCGCCGCTGTAGGACTCCGCTGGTGGGTTGATAGCTGCAAAAGCCGCGTAATCTCCATATTCGGGGTGGTAGCGATTCTGGGCGATTAATGCCTGGATATCGCCATCCCAGTGAGTTACGACATGCATCTGGGAAGTTTCACGAGTCTCGCCCAGCGTCCACTCCACGTAATATGTAACTGATAGCTTGCGATACCTGGTGGAGTCGTTCTTCAACCGCAGCCTCTGCAGCTTGATCGATTCTCCACCGTTCTCATCAACCGGAACGAAGACGGTCAGCTCCTGTTCGATCCCTTGACTGTTATGCTCGAAGACGGTGTAGCCCGCCCCATGCCTTGCACGGTAGGCGACCTCCTCACGGATTGGCGATGGGGTCGGCGTCCAGTAGACACCGCTTTCTTCGTCCCGGATGTACAGTACCTCCGATGGTGGATCCAGCACTGGATCGTTCGACCATTCAGTTAAACGATTGCGTTGGCTGTTGCCATACCAGGTAAAGCCCGATCCCGCTTCGCTAACCAATGTCCCGAAAGTCGGGTTGGCGATGACGTTCACCCAGGGCGCCGGGGTGTGGGTGTTGGGGCCAAGATAGATCACGTATTCACGCCCATCCGGGGTAAAACCACCCAGGCTGTTAAAGTAGGGAAGTTCCATGAAAGGCAGCATAGCCGAAGGCTCGCGGGGAACATGTTTCCTGGATAGGGTTTCCGGGAGGTCAGGAAACTCCACGAGTAAGCCTAATTGTTGGGGCATTGGGCCGCGGGCTGCTACCAAGACCACACTCGCCGTAGCCATAAGAAGAGTCAAATCTTCCTGCGGGATTTGGGCTGCACTGCGCAAGAATATCCCACCTGGCTGATCCACCCCTGTATATGTCAGATGCGCCTGGATTACATTCTCGAGTTGTTCACGCAGCGGTTGCTCATAACCGCCTGCCTCTTCGTTGAGGATCACCAGGTCAAATATCAGTCCGTGCCTTCGCAAATAAGTATGCGCCTGGAGCATTTGACGGACCAGGATAATGTCCCGCTGCTCACTAATAGTAATCAGGATTATTGGCAAGTCGCCCGAGATCCCATAGGGCCATAATCCTGCCTGACCTTTGGAATTCTCTGCAAGGCGTTCAGCAGGAGGGCGTAATAAGGGATTGGGAAAGAGCAGATGACTGGCAAATTTTTGAAAACGGTGTGCTTCGTCGGGCTGGATGCGAAGCAACCGTAATTCAAGTTGGGCAGAAGCCCAGGCAAAATCCATCGCCCGATCGATCGCACGGGGATCGCTATACTTGATCATCAACTTTATGACCTGGTCGCGTGTTTCTCCAGCAGCTAGAACCAAGGAAACCTGAACCCGCTGGCCCGGATTGAGGGTCACATCCTTGCGTAGGCTGAGGATCGGGTCCAGGACAAAACCCTGACTGTTGCTGAGCCCTTGAAAGATTCCCGCCGGATTGGATAGTGTCCGTCCTCGACCGATGAAACGGTGCCGGTCGGTCTCGAACTGCATTGCACCATCATTGGCTTGTTCAAGTGTGATCCTATGCGCAACATAAATGGGCGGTTCATTTTCCATGCGAGGTCGACGGTAAGCGAGGACCGCTTGATAATCTGGTAATGCCTCGGTTTGGATAAACAGCTTGTTGAAGGCCGGATGTTGACGGTCTGCCTTGTGCAGGGCCATCGAGAGTTCAATGTAACTAGTGAGATTAATGCGGCGGGTGGTAATGGAACGGTTGGTCAAGGTGACACGCCGAATCTCAACATCATCTTCCTTTGAGACGACAATCTCCGTTTGGGTCTGAATACTGTTATCTGTGCGGTGGAACACAGCCCGTTCGAGGGCAAAGTGAACAGAGTATTCCGTGAAACCCCCGCAAATTGGCTGATAGGTGTTCGACCACAATCGATCCGAGTCGGCTTCCTGGATATAACAGAAGGTTCCCCATGGATCACGAGTCCGATCCGATCTCCAACGTGTAATCTCAAAATCACCCCACTGACTGTATCCACCACCAGCGTTTGTGATCATCAGGCTATAATGCCCGTTTCCGAGAAGCTGGACCTTGGGCGTGCTGGTATTGGGCGTATCGAATTTGCTAACGGATGGGGCGATTTCCCCTACGCTCTCCACTGAGGGCATTCTCTCTCGTGTGGAGATATGATGCAGAGGAGGCAGCGATGGGATGCGTTCATGGAGCAATGGCTCAACTGTTCGAACGCGTACATCGGCATGGAAACGACGCTGGATCGGATTGCCATGGAAGAAGTTGGTCAGGGATAGGAAACCCATGCCTTGATGATGAGCCATATAGGCTCTTACGATTACCCCGATCTCACCCTCACGATCCGACTGGCGATTGAAGTCCATCGCTTCGTAAAAGCCGTAATCGTTTAATAGCGCTAAACTTTCCAGCCGTCTAAGATTCTTTACCGCCTGCCTCGGCGCTATATTCACTGCCAGGAGGGTGGCATAGGGCGATACGACGACCTCTTCCTTCAAACCACGTTTCAAGCCGAGCTCCGGCACACCAAAAGCCTTGTATTGATATGTCTTATTGAAGTCCAGGTCTCCAAAGGCAGATTCCGAGAGCCCCCAAGGTACATGACGCTTGCGACCATAATCAATGTGGATCGCCACGGCGTCCCTGGCAGCCTTGTCCAAGAGTGAATGTTCATACGAGTGCTGGAATATCAGCGGCATCAGGTATTCGAACATGGTTCCGGTCCAACTGAGCAGCACCCGACGCCGGCCAATAGCATTATAGGGTCGACTCATAGAAAACCAATGCTCAACGGGGATATCTCCCCGCGCAATGGCTACGAAACTTCCGAAGCGCGCCTCGCTCGCCAGAAGATCGTAATAGGCTCCATCCAGGCAGCCATCAGAGACGTTATAGCCGATTGAGAACAGCCGTCGTTCGGGGTCATACAAGAAGCGCATATTGATCGAATTGGATAATCCGTTAACATTCTTAACAAGCCGCTCACCCAAACCCAGCATTTCTCCGGCCAACCATTTTGACATTGAAAAGGCCTGCATAAGTCGGTCAAGCCATACGAATAGGGGGCTTGCAGTCGCAGGAGCTACTTCACCCATCGACTGGAGAGCCTGAATGCAACCGATATGCCCGTGGGCGAGATCATGAAGTGAAGGCGCGTGGTCCAGAGCCTGGCGGATAAGGTCTACTACCTCCGGTCCCAGAGCGGTGATCTCCTCTTCTGTCTTTTCATCAAGGATTTCGATCCAGGTGAGATAACGATCCACGATATATAACCAGGCCGATACCTGCCTCTCCATTTGCGTAATCCAATAGACCGCATGCGCTTCCATACCGGTAGTTTCATGCGCCTTTTCGGCTAAAGTCTTGACACTCCCTTCCACCCGCCGCAACAGCTGAATCATGTCAGCGATGTGATCTGGCGGAGATTCCCAGGCGAACATCAGTTCGTCAAGAGCGTGCGTATCAAAACCGGGGATGCTTTCCTGCTGGACGATCTGTTTTAATATTTCAAGCGTGTCACGCAAGCCTTCGAAGGTTTTCACATCCAGGACTGGTTCCTGGATCAGCTCATCAAGTCCATGCTCCAGTGTCCATAAGGCGCCGAGCAGATTTCCGCTGTCGACGGCGGATACATAGCGGCGTTCGAGAGGGGCAAGCGTTTGAATATCGTACCAATTCAGCAGGTGACCCTCATACCTTTCTAATTTGTTGATCGTCTCCATGGTATGGGTCAGCTTTTCGACGACCTGATCTACTGACAAATACCCGAAATCATGCGCCGCCAGCGCGCTGAGCAGCCAGAGGCCGATGTTTGTGGGGCTGGTACGCATCGCCAGTTGGTTCTTGTGATCCACCTGGTAGTTGTCGGGTGGAAGCCAAGACGAGTCTTCATTGACAAAGTCCGAAAAATAGCGCCAGGTTCGACGTGCAACCTGCCTCAGGAACCGCAAATCTTTTTCAGGAAGTAGAAGTTGCTTTTGCTTCACATGCGGTCGAAGGTTCAAGAGCCAAACTATTAGAGGGGATAGGAACCACAACACCAGCCAGGGGCTGGCTATCAAAAGGCTGGTTGGCATCCAGCGCAGCAACGTCCATCCCACAATCCCGCTGAAGATACTCGCCAAGCCTATAGAAATCACAAACAATGGCAGCTCAGCCTGTGCACTCCCAGGCATCGCCTGAGCCGTAGTCCACTTGAGAAATCCCCGGTGAGAGATGAGACGGCTGTACCATACTCGTAGAATGGCGTCCAGAGCCAGCCCGGCCTGGTGCGGGAGTAGAGCAGCATCAGTGACCGCCAGCAGCAGATCATGAGCCACTTTCGAGGAAGAGAAGTTCTTTAGCCCCTGATGAGTGGTCGCCCAAGTGAAGGGTTGAGCTAAAGGCTGGAAGAGAAGCTGAACGGCGACCACAAGGGTAGAGATCCATCCTATCTGGGAGGAGGACAGCCAGGAGGCAACCAGCAAACCCAGACAGGTCACGGGCACCAGGCTTCGGCGCAGGTTGTCGAGAACCTTCCACCGGTTGTACAAGGAGAGTTGGTTTGGCCCAAGTTTCCTATCGGCAAGCGGAACGCGCGGCCAGATCCAATCCGCAATTTGCCAGTCGCCACGAATCCAGCGATGCTGGCGGCTGATGTAGCTCAGATAATCCTGCGGAAATTCGTCAATCAGCTCGATATCGCTGGCCAGCCCGACCCGAACGTGAGCACCTTCTATCAAGTCGTGGCTCAGCAGCCATTCTTCAGGAAACCTCCCGGAAAGCACTCGACCGAAGGCTCGCACATCATAGATGCCCTTACCATGGTAGGAGCCTTCCCCTGTCAAATCCTGGTTGACATCGGAAACAGCCTTGGTATATGGGTCAATGCCGACTGCTTCTGCGAAGAGCCGGCTGAAAGGCGAGGCACTCGTGCTCGGCAGGGAAGGGCTCACCCGCGGTTGGATAATCGTGTAAGAGCCGGCCAGAATATTTCCTTCAGCATCGAAGCGCGGCTGGTTTAGAGGGTGTGCCAGGGTCTCAATCATCTTCCGGGCAGTACCGAGAGGCAATTGTGTGTCGCTGTCTAACGTGATGACAAATCTCACGTTGGATAGTTGATGTGGGTCGCCGACATAGACCAAACGAACAGCATCCTTAGAGCGCGTTCCAGCGATCAGACGATTCAGTTCTTCAAGCTTCCCGCGTTTACGTTCCCAACCGATGAATTTCTGCTCGGATTCACTCCATGCGCGCTCCCGGTGGAAAAGGAAAAAACGCCCACTGCCATAGCGGTGGTTGAGGGCTTCAATACCTTCGGTCACAGCCTGGAGAAGACTTTCGTCGTCATCACGATGCGCCTGATCCGAATCGGTGTAGTCCGTGAAGAGGCTGAATAATAGATTGCTTTCTTTATTAGCCAGGTAGTGGATTTCCAGCTTTTCCACCTCTGCCCGGATCGTCTCCACGTCTACCAGCAGCTCGGGTACAACCACCAACGTTCGAAATGTATCAGGAATGCTCGAACCTTCGAAATCCATCCTTGGAAGGGTACGGGGTGGAAGGAACCGTATGACGAGGTAATTCAAAATCTCCAAGGCGAGTTGGCTGGTGGGGATTAATAATAGAATGATTATCAAAAATTGGATCGCGGGAGCATGCACTCGCAGACCAAGCAGAATGATCAAGGATAGGAGAACACTGGAGATGAAGCCTATTCCAAAAAAGTACACTGCAGAATGGTGGCGGTAAATCCACTCCAGGAAGCGAAAACGTAGCGTCTCACGGCAGCCTATGAGCCGCGCAAGCTCACTTCTGCCTTCACCAATCAGGTAGGTCCCGATGTGGATCCTCCGCTCATCGTCCATCGTTTCAGGCGAGGCTCGCGCGGTCAGCTCGATGGTTGACTGTGCGACCTGATCTTCCGTCTGACCAGACCCACGGGCGAGCTCTTCAATCACACGGCGATAGCGATCGCGCGTTTTAAAATCCATCTTGGAATACACGCCGGCTGGATCCAACCGGAGCAACTGCTCCACACGGCTGAGGCGTTCGAAGATCTGCCTCCAATCCAACTGGGCGAGCTGTCGTAAACTAGTGAATGCATTGCCGATTGAGATCTGGTCCCTCGTCTGGCGGTTTTGCTCACGTAGATTGAGCTCGGTCAAAGGTTTGGGGTATGTGCGCTCCAACCAGCTTTGGATTGGTACCAGCGCAGCTTCTTCATCGTAAAGGTGATCGACCAATTGAGAAGCGAAATAGGGACTTGGGTTGGTATGAGCCTTGGCAAGTTCTGCCATGATCGCGAAGAGCTGGGTTGGATCTTGCCGGTTGACCGTGATAAGCCTGTTCGCCCAGAAGTCAGCGAGCTCCCGTTCACGCATCTCAGTCGAAGCGCTCGTGGCAAGATCTTGTATGCTTTCGATCAACGCGATACGCAGCATTTGGGGGACTGCCCAGAGTTCGCCAATAGATAGAATGCTTTTGACCTGGTAGGCTTCGATAAACGCAAGGATATTCTCCTGATCCAGACCTAAATCTATTTTGGACACAAGTTCCTGTGCAATGCCAAAGATGCGCGGCAAACCCCTTGCGGGCTCGTTGACGAGTACTGGTAGTTCCTGGTAAAAGCGTCGGGGAAGGTTTAACTGGACATCCCGTACATTGCCCTCGATGATGTACTCATTATCAAGGAGCCACTCAGCTATTGGAGGTATGCTTTTTTCCAGTCGGCTCGTTTCAGAGAGATCCGAACATACCTGATGAACCCACTGACGGGCGTTTTCGAGCCGCGTTAGAAGCTCGGTGTTCCGCTTTGGTTTCAATTCTATCTGGTGGTCTATAGCCAGATGTTGGGCATGCTCCTGGATTTGCGCTAGAGAGAGCGGCACTCCAGTTTTTCGCAAACCTTTAATCGAACTTTCATGCTTCGGATGCAGTACAAAGATAGCAGGTGAAATCTCGCCACATTCCCGGAGGATTGCCACCGGAAACCGCAAGGTTTTGATTGGTGCCTGGAGGATAAGGGCAGTCTCTTCGGAAACCAACGTTCGTGATTGACCCACAATAATTGTTCGTTCAACACCGTACTTCGATCGTTGTATCCATGCACCACCAAAAAAGGCTCCGATCATACTGCTTATGAGAATGGGAATCAGAACAGAAATGCTTCCGCACAGAATCGACTCTGACCAGTAGAAAACCCGGTAAGCCATACCAACGAAGCCTCCGACCAGTATGGCAGCAAAGATCGCTCCAAGGACACGACGCCAAAGGAAGGGGTGCCATACGTGAATACTTCCATCTTTGGTCTTGCTCACCAATGCAGTGCGGTGATAACCACGTCTCTGTAACTCCCTTAGGGCTCCACGAGCTTCATCTCGTTTTGCAAAAAATCCTATCAGTACACCTGTTTCCATTCTTCTTCCAATAATCAACTGACTGGTTTAAGTTTCTGGGATTTACATTGGATTTCCCCATATGGGAATCCACAACTAACCGGTCTCAGTATACCGTGTTTTAATGTTACGGAATTATGAAAAATCGCGCAGATTAGAGTATTTGGATGCTTTTTCAGGAGGTGTAATTCAGATTCATCCTCTAAGCTATTAATACATAAACACATATTATGCTTATAACGATAAGGAATTTGAGTCGCTTTTAATTGCTTCATGCCTGGTGCAGATTTTGCAGGTTCGAATCCTGCACGGGTCACCTCAAAACTTGACCCTCTTCGAACGATCGGAGAGGGATACATTTTTATCCACACCGCTGAGAGATGGATATGGTTGCAGGATGGAAGGATTCTTACAATAAACCAAGAGGCGTAACATCGGTTGCACACAGGCTGCATTCCCGTACCTTTCTCTGTTCGGGGGTAACCGTTAGAGTAATTCGCGAGGCATCACTTCGACGTAATCGATGGCATCCATACTGCTTGGGTGTATGCAAACAAATCAACCACAGGATTGAAACTGCTCCACCCCACCCCTTCCCCCTCAAAACCAGGCGGGGGTCCACAGGATACGCCCTGCGGGCTCCCACAGGGTACGCCCTGCGGGCTTCCTTCGCGACCCTTCCCCAGAAATGTGAATTATGAATAATCCATAAAACAATAACTGGGGAGGGGATATTCGAGATTGGAGATTAGTAATTAGGCAATTAGGAAATGGGTAATTGGGGATTGGGGATATTCGGGATTCGAGATTCGATGTTCGAGATTAGAGATTGGTGAACGGGGAGTGGGGAATCGGGGCTCAGGTAATCAGGGATCAGGGAAACAAGATAAGGAAGACAATAAGGCTCGAGAAATTAGATTTTACGGACTTAAGTCCGAACTCCGAAACATTTAATAGGACTAAGCCTGATTTAAACCCCCCAATCAACCCTAAAATCTACCTTTCGACAGATGAACCGAAGACGGAAATGGGATAAAATTATGTGTAAGTGCCTAATGGACTTCGCTAATGAAAGGAGAAAAACATGGATCTTTGGCTCGCAATAACTTGGGGTAGTCCGATCGGACTCGGTGTGTTCTTCGTGGGACTTGGTGTACTCATCTGGGCAGTTTCACACGCTGGATTCTTAAAAAGTAAGACAAAGTAAGCCGCTGTATCTTTTAATAACTCAATTCATCCACCGTTGGGCACTGACCAGCTTTCATATTCATGGGGCGGTTTCAATCCGTAACAAAGTAATCAGGGATCGGGTAATTGGGGATTGGGAATCAGGCAATTGGGTATCAGGTAATCAGGGATGAAGGAGGCTGGGGGCATACGGTCGATTGTGGCGGGTCAGGAGAGCCACCACATCGGGCTGACGGGGGCAGAAGAACGGGAGATCCCAGGCGGGTATACCAGGGCAAATAACTGCATATAATAGTAGCAAAACAAGAAGCTGTCATATGACCCAAATTAAAGATGATTGGAGATTTGGAAGAAAGACCGAGCAATGAAAAAAGGTTCAAAGACCAGCAGTTTCGGTACTACGGCACGGATCAGCCACGATTCTTCGCAATATTACAATTCCAGGCTGTATTCTGACCTGCCCGGAGAGGACGCACCACCTCCTGTTCCTGACAGTCCGTTTCCAGGCGATCAAATGAACAGGATCATTCAAGGCAGTTCTGAAACCATGAAGGAGATCCCCGATAACTCACTGCACTTGATGGTCACGTCACCCCCGTATAACGTAACAAAAGAATACGATGAAGACCTTTCTCTGAAGGAATATCTACAGCTGCTGAGAAATGTGTTTGCTGAAACTTATCGTACCCTGGTTCACGGTGGGAGAGCATGTGTCAATGTTGCGAATTTAGGACGCAAGCCGTATATCCCGCTCTCAGATCATATTTCGCAAATAATGACCGAAATCGGATATTTCATGCGGGGTGAGATTATCTGGTACAAGGGTGCAGGCGCCGGCGTTTCCATGGCATGGGGCAGCTGGCAATCCGCTGCCAATCCCGTGCTGCGGGATACGCATGAGTACATCCTGGTTTTTTCCAAAGGGTCATTCTCACGAAAAAAGCCGGCTGATAAAGGAAGTACGATAAGCAGAGACCAGTTCATGGAATGGACAAAATCGGTGTGGCTGATGAACCCCGAATCGGCAAAAAAAGTCGGGCACCCGGCGCCATTTCCGGTGGAACTGCCATACAGGTTGATCCAGCTATATACCTTTCAAGGTGATGTGGTGCTGGACCCTTTCATGGGCAGCGGTTCTACAGCAATTGCATCGATTAAATCTGCAAGAAAGTACATTGGTTACGATATTGACCCAGAGTATATTAAACTCGCCGAAAAGAGGATCGCAGCCTACCGGCGACAGATGACTTTAAATTTATAAAACCAAGCCAACAACGGATAAGTATCACCGCCATCATGTTTGGATTATAAACAGGTCGGGGCGAGACGGGGGCATCGTCAGGGAATTGACATTGATGCTAGACAAAGGAACAAACGCTGGGTGATACTCAACAACTTCACCGAGCCGGGGATTTTCCCAGCAATCTTGCTCAAATGCACCGAGCGGCTTTGGTAGATTCCAATCACCAGCCAGACGAAGTTGCGCACCTGCGTAATTCTTTGACCTGGTCGCAGTTCGCAAATTCGTTGTATCCAAATATAATATAGTTGATTGATCGACACTGGACATCTCCGAGAAATGAGTCTTGTCACAAAAAAACAAATTTACTCGATTTTGCCTGCTGAGCAACCCCTAAATTGTTAAAGTGTCAAGTAGCTAGAAGAAAACATAAAAATATATTATGAGTTTTATTGCATCCTTAATTCTTCCCCGGTTTTGTGTTAAAATTCACCTATTAATTCTCCTAGCCAGAGAATGGTCAGGAGTGAGTTCTTTTTCCGGCTTTGTGCATTTGTGCGAAATCACCCTCACCAAAGGAGGTGATGCCAGACAACAGAAAGCATTTTCAGCCCGTAAGCCAACCCGCTGTAAGGGTATCTACAAACACTCACAAGTTCATAGGAGGAGGAAGTATGTATAAGCGTTTGTTCGTTACGTTTTCAGTGCTGGTAATCGCCAGCATGGCGCTCGCGGCCTGCGGTGGCGGCGGTGGAGCTGCTAAAACCCTCAAGATCGTCTCCAGCCTGCCCATGACCGGCGCTAACCTTGTCATAAGCCAGGCGATCGTCAATGCCGAGATACTCCGCCTGGAGCAAGCCGGTGGCAAGGCCTGCGGTGGCAAGTACAACGTCACTTATGAAGCCTGGGACGATGCCTCAGCTGCCCTCGGCAAGTGGGATCCGGCCGTCGAGACCGAGAACGCCAACAAGGCTGCTGCCGATCCGACCATCATTGCCTACCTCGGCACATATAACTCGGGCGCTGCCAAGCTCTCGATTCCGATCCTGAACCAGGCTGGGCCGCTGGTGATGATCTCGCCAGCCAATACCTATCCTGGCCTGACCCATGCTGCCGCCGGCCTGACAGATCCGGATGAGCCGGATAAGTACTATCCGTCCGGCGAGCGCAACTACGCCCGCGTGGCTGCTACCGACGACTACCAGGGTTCTGTAATTGCCAACCTGATGGTTTCCCTGGGCATTAAGACTGTGTACATCGTGGATGACAATGAATTGTACGGTAAAGGTGTTGCCGACTCGGTCAATCAGAGTGCTGCCGCTGTTGGTATCAACGTTATCGCGCAGGAAGGTTACGA
>Ga0315288_10004608_pt1 | contig 17563 bp, 14 predicted proteins | sample YL17G11_20_MG_FD_203454 | JGI IMG/M metagenome (GOLD analysis project Ga0315288, IMG submission 203454) | Sediment microbial communities from Yellowstone Lake, YNP, Wyoming, USA - YL17G11_20 | ecosystem: Environmental > Aquatic > Freshwater > Lake > Sediment | place: USA: Wyoming | collected... | reverse complement strand
TATGCCCTCGGAGTAGCCTCGGGATCGGCCGCCTTGCGTGTGGCCTTGGCAGCGCTGGGGATGAAACGGGGGGATGAGATCGTTACTCAGTCTTTCACCTTCGTAGCCACGGTCGAAGCCATCCTGGAAGCGGGCGGAGTCCCGATCATTGCAGAAGTGGACAAATCCTTGAACCTGGACCCCAAGGACTTGGAGGCGAAGATCTCGGATAAGACCCGGGCCATCATCCCCGTGCATATGCTTGGCGTTCCGGCGCGGATGGATGAAATCATGTCTGTAGCTCGGAAGAAGAATATCCCTGTGTTAGAGGACTCTTGCCAGGCTTGTGGGTCCAGCTACCGTGGAAAAAAGACCGGGGCCATGGGGGCTTTGGGGACTTATAGCTTCGATTATGTGAAGACTCTGACTACCGGAGAAGGGGGCATGGTGGTCACGAACGACAAGCGGCTTTATGATCTCTCCAATTATTATCACGACCACGGACATGAGCATAATCCGGAACTGCCGCGGGGAGAAGATTCTCACAGCATCACGGGATTCAACTACCGCATGAATGAGATCCAGGGGGCTATGGGAAAGGTGCAATTGGATCGTCTAGATTTTGTCTTGGCCGAGCAGCGCAGACACAAGGCCGAAATCAAAAAGGCCATCGGGGAAATTCGGGGAATCGAATTCCGGGAGCTGCCGGACCCCGCCGGGGATGGGGGGGATACGTTGGCCTTCTTCTTGCCCGACGCCCAAAAAGCCAGAGCTTTCAATGAATCTTTAGCCAAAGGGAAGATCGACACCAAGATCCTCCCTTCCGCCATGAACTGGCATTTTGTCGGGAATTGGAACCACATCATTCAGTTCTGTCCCCCTCACCGCACGGATGCCTGGCCGAGGTCAGAAGCTTTGCTCAAGCGGGCGATCGCCCTTCCGATCTCCGTGCGCATGAGTGACGAGCAGATTCGCCGGATTATCGACGGAGTACGGCAGGCGGCAAAAGAAGTTCTTTAGACTTAAGGGTTCGCCCCAGAAGAGAGGGGGAAATTGGTGCCGCCTGCTGCGCCCTTCTTAAGGCTGAATCTTGTACACCCGGACCGGCTTATTTATCAACAGGGATACCATCTTCCATCCTAAATTCCGGTATATCCTTCAACAGCAGGCGTCATGATGAGGGCCACTCTCCTGAGTTTGCGCGCTATCGGTAACAGGCGCCTTCCCCACAGAAGCAGGGATGGCGTAAAGGAGGAATGGGAAATTAAAAAGATGGGGCAGAAATGAAGATTTACGGGATTATTCCTGCGCGGTATGGGTCAACCCGCCTGCCGGCAAAGGTTCTGGTAGATATCGCCGGGAAGCCCATGATCCAGTGGGTTTATGAGCATGCCCGCCGGTCGCCTTCGTTGGATCGACTTGTCGTGGCCACGGATGATGGCCGCATTTTTGACCGAGTCCGGGGCTTTGGGGGGGAGGCCCTGAGAACTTTACCTACTCATCCCTCGGGAACGGATCGCGTCGCCGAAGCAGCCCAGATCTTGCAGGCAAAGGAAGCGGACCTGATCGTGAACATCCAGGGAGACCAACCTCTCTTCGAGCCCGGGATGATCGACGAAGTGGTCGGACCATTTCGGGACGACCCCGATTTGCAGATGGGCGCCCTGGTGCATCCTATATATACTCCAGAGGAGCTGGCCAACCCCGGCGTAGTGAAGGTCGTATTCGATAAGAAGGGTTTTGCCCTTTACTTTTCACGTTCTCCCATGCCCTATGTCATATCCTCCTCTCCGGCTTCGCGCTATTATAAACACATCGGGCCTTATGCTTATCGGATGGGTTTTTTAATGGAGTTTACCAAAATGGAGCGGGGCAATTTGGAGCTTTCAGAATCCCTGGAGCAATTGAGAGCGCTGGAGCATGGGTACAGAATTAAAGTTGTGGAAACGAAGTTTGACTCCCAGGAAGTGGATACCCCTGAGGACCTGAAAAAGGTGCGGGGGTTGATATTGGGGCCCAACCTCATATGATCATGCGTAATATAAAAGGGTGGGGGGCCGTTGGGGAAGGCAATGAGCTGATGAAATCGGGAGATAGAATCCAGGGGTCGGAATGATGAAGGAGCTTTTGGACGGACTTCTGAATTCTGATTTCGATGGAAGGGTACCGTTGAGGATCCGGAAAATAAATGTCGGTCAGGAAAGATTGCTGTGAATAAGGACCCAGCTCGCGGTGTATATTCTCTATAATCTAATTCTTTGGACTTTCTCTCTTGCTGCGCTTCCTTGGCTTCTTGCTAAATTGGTTTCCTCTGGGAAAAATCGGGAGATCTTTGCTCAAAAACTGGGGTTTATTCCGGCAGAAATAATGGCCTTGATGAAAGGAGAGCCGAGAATTTGGGTGCATGCGGTCTCCGTGGGGGAGGTTTCCGCAATCCATCCTTTGATCCGCCAGTTCCGGGAGAATTTCCCCGAGGGATGTCTGATGCTTTCCACGGGAACAGAGAGCGGGCAGAAGATTGCCCGCGAGCGCGTCTTAGAAGCAACGACCACTTTCTTTTTCCCCTTGGATTTATCTTTCGTAGTCCGACGAGTCATTCGCCGAATGCGCCCGGACCTTTTTATCATCGCGGAGACGGAGATCTGGCCGAATTTCTTGCGGATTGCGAAAGAAGAGGGAGCTAAGACGATGCTGGTGAACGGCCGGATCTCGGATCGATCCTGCAATCGGTATCGGAAGACGAGGTTTTTCTGGACGGCGGTCCTGGATCACTTAGACGCCATGTCCATGATTCGGGTGCAGGATGGGGAGCGAATCATCTCCATGGGAGCCAACCCCGTTCAGGTCTTTGTCAATGGCAACTGCAAGTTCGACCAGGCCGCTTTCTCCGCCGATTCTGTATTTCGGGAAGAGATGAAAAGACTCTTAGAGGTAGAAGAACAAGATCTTCTCTTCATTGCTGGGAGCACGCACGAGGGCGAAGAAGAGGCCGTGCTCCAAGCTTTTTTAAAAATTCGTCAGCGCTATCCGGGTATGATCTTGGTTCTGGTTCCGAGGCATGTGGACCGCACGGCGCGAGTGGAGAAACTTCTGACCAGGTATGGAGTCAATGATTTTATCCGGCGGAGCCGGATAGAGTCCGTGCGTCGGCAAGGGAAGCAGGTGGTGCTTTGGGACACTTTCGGGGAGCTTTTTAAAGTGTATAGCGTAGGAACGATTGTTTTTTGCGGGGCCAGCTTAGTTCCCAAGCGGGGGCAGAACATTCTGGAGCCAGCGGCTTGGGGGAAGGTGGTGCTCTACGGGCCTTCGATGGAGGATTTCATCGATGCCCACCAGCTTTTGCAGAGCGTGGGAGCGGGAATCATGGTCCGCAATGGAGAAGAGTTGGCCGAGCGCTGTCTCTATCTTTTGGACCAACCCCAGGAATTGAAAAGAAGGGGGGAAGCAGGGAAGGAAGCACTTCTGGCTCAGCGCGGGGCAACCCGGAGGAACTTCGAACTGGCTAAGAAACTGATGGTCGGGCAAGCCATTCAAGAATCAGAGGAAGCCATCCAGGAGCGGATGGAAATTTGATGAGGGAGAGGCAAAGAGCAATCCTGGCTTTGGAAGACGGAAGGATTTTCGAGGGCTGGTCCTTTGGAGCCTCCGGAGAGCATTTTGGGGAAGTCGTGTTTAACACTTCCATGACTGGCTACCAGGAGGTCCTTACCGATCCCTCTTACAAAGGCCAGATCGTGGCCATGACGTACCCTCTGATTGGGAACTATGGGGTGAACCAAGAGGATTTGGAATCCACCCATCCCCGAGTGGAGGGGTTTGTGGTGAAGGAAAATTGCCCCTTCCCGAGCAACTGGCGTTCTAGGGGAACCCTGAGCGATTATTTGAAGTCCTGCGATGTCTTGGGGATTGAAGGGGTCGATACCCGAGCCCTGACTAAACACCTCCGTACTGCCGGGGCCATGCGGGGGGTCCTTTCAACTGAAGACCTCAGGACCGAATCCTTGGTGCAAAAGGCCCGAAGTTCTCCTTCGATGGTCGGGAGTGACTGGGTGAAGGCGGTTACCTGTTCCGAGGCCTATGAATGGGGCCGGAAGGAAGGTACGGGAGAAGGGCTCTGGGAATGGGGAAAAGGACCCATGGTCGATCCGGCCAGCGAAAAAAAGTTCAGGGTAGTGGCCATGGACTTCGGGATGAAACATAACATCGTGCGCCACTTGGTCAGCCGGGGATGTCAGGTTTCCGTGGTCCCGGCGGAGACGACCGCCGATGAAATTCTGAAAGCGAACCCTCATGGAATTTTTCTTTCCAACGGGCCTGGGGACCCAGCGGCGTTAACCTACGCCATCGAAACTGTGCGGGCCCTTCTGGGGAAAAAACCGATTTTCGGGATCTGTCTGGGACACCAACTCCTGGGCCTGGCCATGGGAGGGGAAACCTACAAGCTGAAATTCGGCCACCGGGGAGCAAACCAGCCGGTCAAAAACTTGCTCAACGGAAAAATTGAAATTACCACCCAGAATCATGGGTTTTGCGTGGATATGGATAGCCTTCCAGTGGGTCAAGTAGAGGTCACGCACGTCAACCTCAACGACCAGAGTTTGGAGGGGATGCGTCACCGGAGGCTTCCGATCTTCTCCGTGCAGTATCATCCGGAGGCTTCTGCGGGCCCACATGATGCCGCCTACCTCTTCGACGAATTCATCACCCTCATGGAAAGGGATTCGAAAGAATAATGCCCAAGCGCCGGGACATTAAAAAAATTTTGATCATCGGCTCCGGGCCCATCATCATCAGCCAGGCCTGCGAGTTCGATTATTCCGGAACTCAAGCGTGCAAGGCCTTGAAGGAAGAAGGCTTCGAAGTCATCCTGGTTAATTCGAACCCGGCCACGATCATGACCGATCCGCAGATGGCTGACCGCACCTACATGGAGCCGGTCACGCCCGAGATCGTGGCGAAGATTGTGGAGCGAGAGCGCCCCCAAGCCCTGCTCCCTACGCTAGGGGGTCAGACAGGCCTCAACACAGCTATCCAGGTGGCGGAGATGGGGATTCTGGAGAAATATAGGGTGGAGATGATTGGGGCCAACCAGGAAGCAATCCGCAAGGCCGAGGACCGAGAGCTCTTTAAGAAAGCCATGCGCCGCATTGGTTTGGAAGTTCCCCCCAGCGGGTTTGCCCATAATCTTCAAGAAGCGGGGGAGGTTGTAGGCCATATTGGCTTGCCGGCCGTCATCCGCCCGAGTTTCACTCTCGGGGGGACTGGCGGGGGAGTCGCTTTCAATATGGAAGAGTTTGAGGAACTGTCTGCCCAAGGGATTGAACTCTCCCTGATCCATGAGATTATGATCGAGAAATCGGTCCTCGGGTGGAAAGAGTATGAACTGGAGGTGATGCGGGACCTTAAGGATAACGTTGTCATCATCTGTTCCATCGAGAACTTCGACCCCATGGGGGTGCATACCGGCGATAGTATCACGGTGGTCCCAGCTCAGACCTTAAGCGACAAGGAATACCAGCGCATGCGGGATGCGGCGATGGCCATCATCCGGGAGATCGGTGTGGAGACAGGCGGATCGAATATTCAATTTGCCGTCAACCCTGAAAATGGCCGCATGGTGGTCATCGAGATGAACCCCCGGGTGTCTCGGAGTTCTGCTCTGGCCTCCAAAGCTACAGGGTTCCCCATCGCCAAAGTGGCGGCGAAGCTGGCTGTGGGGTATACCTTGGACGAAATCCCCAATGACATAACCCGGGAAACCATGGCCTCCTTCGAGCCGGTCGTCGATTACTGTGTGGTCAAGATCCCCCGCTGGACTTTTGAAAAGTTTCCGGGTGCAGATCCCGTCTTGACCACTTCGATGAAGTCCGTGGGTGAGGCGATGGCGGTGGGAAGGACCTTCAAGGAGGCCTTGCAGAAAGCAATCCGTTCTCTGGAGATCGGCCGGTTTGGCCTGGGAATGGACGGAAAATGGGAGCCGCCCCCAGAAGCAATCCGCGGGAAACTGGCCTTACCTACAGCCGAACGGATCTTCTACCTGCGCGCAGGGCTGAAGATGGGAATTCCCCCCGAGGAAATCGCCGATATCACCAAGATCGACCGCTGGTTCTTGGAGAATATGAAGCAGATCTGCGATTTTGAGGAGGAGATCCAAAGGTTCAAAACCGATGGCCGACGATTTTCAGAAATGCCCACCGAGATTCTGCGCCGCGCCAAGGAGTATGGGTTTTCGGATGTCCAGCTGGCCTATCTTTTGGGTTCTGATGAAATGACGATCCGAAAATGGAGGCAGAGCAAGGGAATTTCTCCGACCTTCAAGCTGGTAGATACTTGCGCCGCCGAATTCGAGGCTTACACGCCTTATTATTATTCTACCTATGAATCAGAGGATGAAGTACGCCCCTCGAGTAAGAAAAAAGTGATCATTTTGGGCGGGGGGCCCAACCGCATCGGCCAAGGAATCGAATTTGATTACTGCTGCGTCCATGCCTCCTTCGCGTTGCGCGAAGAAGGGTATGAGACCATCATGGTGAACAGCAACCCGGAAACGGTCTCCACAGATTACGACACGTCGGACCGACTCTACTTTGAACCCCTCACCCGAGAAGATGTTTTGAACATCGTGGAAAAAGAGAAACCCGAAGGCATTATCGTGCAATTCGGCGGACAGACCCCTCTGAACCTGGCTGTACCTCTGGAGAAGGCTGGAGTGCGCATCTTGGGTACCACGCCGGATAGCATTGACCGAGCGGAAGATCGGGAACGCTTCAAAGACCTGATTAAGAAACTGGAGCTTGTGCAGCCGCAAAACGGGACGGCCACCTCCTTCGAAGAAGCCCGGGCTGTGGCCAGAGAAATTGGGTATCCGGTGGTCGTGCGGCCATCCTACGTCCTGGGCGGACGGGCCATGGAAATTGTTTACGATGAGGAGACCCTAGAGCGGTATATCCGCGAGGCCGTGAAGGCCTCATCCGAGCATCCCGTCTTGATCGACAAGTTCCTGGAAGAAGCCATTGAAGTGGACGTGGATGCCATTTCTGATGGCGAAAGGGTGGTCATCGGCGGGATCATGGAGCACATCGAGGAAGCGGGGATCCATTCCGGAGACAGCGCCTGTGTTCTCCCGCCGTATACCCTCAGTGACCCATTGCTTGAGGTGATAAAAGAAAACACCTACGCCTTGGCCAAAGAGCTGAGGGTCAAAGGACTCATGAACATACAGTACGCCATCCGCAACGATGTAGTTTACGTATTAGAGGTCAACCCGCGTGCTTCGCGCACCATCCCTTTCGTTTCTAAAGCCACGGGAGTTCCCCTGGCCAAGTTGGCGGCGAAAGTGATGGTCGGGCGCACATTAGAAGAATTGGGCTTCACCCATGAGGTAGAAGTCGGGCATGTCTCCGTGAAGGAATCGGTGTTTCCTTTCAACCGCTTTCCGGGGGTGGATACGGTTTTGGGGCCCGAAATGAAATCCACGGGAGAAGTCATGGGCATCGACCACGCTTTTGGGATCGCCTTTGCCAAGGCCCAACTGGCTGCCGGCCAATTACTCCCCCGAAAAGGAAAGGTCTTCATTAGCGTGAAAAATAGGGATAAGCGGGCCATCATTTTCATCGCCAAAAAGCTCTCCGACTTCGGTTTTCAAATCGTGGCCACCCGGGGAACGGCCAAGGCTCTCTCCCAAAATGGAATCCCTGTAGAAGTCGTTTATAAAGTGCATGAGGGAAGGCCGAACATCGTGGATCTAATCAAAAATCGGGAGATCGACCTGATCATCAACACCCCGACGGGCCATCGCCCCAAACAGGACCAGGTTTCCATCCGGGCCGTGGCTGTAGCCCACAACGTGCCGCTGATCACTACCATCTCCGGGGCCGCGGCGTCAGTCAACGGCATCGAGGCGCTTCTAAAGGAGGAAGTTCACGTTAAATCCCTTCAGGAGTATCACGGGGAACGTAAAGGCTCATTCAAGGCGGAGAGCCGGGAGAGAGCGGAAAGATGAATCGCCAAAGAGGGGATTCGGAAAAAGGGAGAACGGAGAAAGATGAAATCACAGAATCCCCGACTTTCTGTTTCCCCTTTGACAGACCCTCGGCGTGCTCTACATTGAGGGGTTATAAAGAAATGGACAATCAATATCGACCCAGAGAAGAATGCGGGGTTTTCGGGATTTTCGGCCATCGAGAAGCTTCCAACCTTACGTACCTCGGCCTCTATGCCCTCCAGCACCGGGGCCAGGAGAGCGCGGGGATTGTCACCTCCGACCGGGGCGAACCGAAGAGCCATAAGGGCATGGGGTTGGTGGCCGACACCTTCGACCGGACCAAGTTGAAAGCGCTTTCCGGGGACGCGGCTGTGGGGCATGTGCGTTACTCCACGACGGGCTCCTCCTTGTTAAAAAACGCCCAGCCATTTTTAGCCCAGCTTTCCCGGAGCTATTTGGCCGTGGCTCATAACGGGAACCTGGTAAATGCCCGGGAGCTGAAAGATAAACTGGAGGCTAGGGGATCGATTTTCCAGTCCACGATGGACAGCGAAATCTTCGTCCATCTCATAGCCCGGTCGAGAAAAGCAGGCTATATGGAGAAGACCATTCAAGCTCTTTCGCAAGTCCGGGGTGCCTACTCCATTGTTTTGCTCACGGAGAATGCCTTGATTGGAGCCAGGGACCCCCGGGGTTTCCGTCCGCTCTGTCTGGGCGGGATCAACGGAAGGTTTGTGCTGGCTTCAGAAACCTGTGCCCTGGATTTGGTCCAGGCTAGGTATTTAAGGGATATAAATCCGGGTGAAGTGGTGCTGATCGATAAGGATGGACTCCATTCCGCACACCCCTTTCCGAAAGCCAAGCCGGCCTTCTGCATTTTTGAATACATTTATTTCGCCCGGCCGGACAGCAACATTTTTGGCGAGAGCGTGTACTTGGTGCGGAAAAAGCTGGGAGCCCGGCTGGCTCAAGAGAGCCCGGCAGATGCTGATTTCGTCATGCCCATTCCAGACTCGGGGAACTATGCCGCGCTTGGGTTTGCGGAGCGATTGGGCGTTCCTTTTGAGATGGGTATGATTCGGAACCATTACATCGGGCGGACGTTCATTCAACCATCCCAAAGCGTCCGGGATTTCGGAGTGAAAGTGAAATTGAATCCGGTCCGGGATTTGCTCAAAGGGAAACGGGTGGTGGTCATCGAGGATTCGATCGTTCGCGGGACCACGAGCCGGACGCGCATTAGAACGTTACGGGAGGCCGGGGCCAAGGAAGTACACATGCGCGTGAGCTGTCCCCCCCATCGATTCCCCTGTCATTATGGGATTGATTTTCCTACGCAGGAAGAGCTGATCGCTTCTTCGCGTTCGGTGGAAGAGATCCGCAAGTTTATTGGCGTGGACACTTTAGCCTATCTCAGCTTGGAAGGAATGGTTAAGGCCATGCCCCAACCCAGTGACAGCTTTTGCCTGGCCTGTTACAGCGGCCACTATCCTGTTACCTTCTCTCCCAAAACGAGCAAGTTTTCTTTAGAGCGCTAAAGAAATTCTTTTTTTCTTCGCCCCTATAAAAAAAACTTGACAGCCCAGAGGGGCTATGTTAAAAAGCTGTTGAATGAACGATCATTCATTAAGGATTAACTTTCTTTTATCTAGGCCTACTCTCAGCAGAGGGAAAAGAGACCACATTTTACCCAGTCTGGGCCAATTCTTAAATTTATGTAGTTATTCTGAATAGTTATGAAAGACGAAAATAAGCATCATAAGATCATTCAGGCTGCTATTAAGGTCTTTGCGGAGAAAGGATTCTACAACTCTCGGGTCTCGGAAATTGCCAAGGAAGCCAACGTGGCCGACGGGACGATTTACCTCTATTTCAGGAATAAGGACGACATTCTCATTTCCCTTTTTGAGGAGGAATTCGGCCAGATCGTCGAAAATATGCGCAAAGAACTTGAAAAAGAGAGGGATGCCCTGCAAAAAATCAGACGTTTCGCCATTATGCACCTTTCCATCATCTCCAAACAGCGACATCTCGCCGAAGTTCTGGGAGTGGAGGTGCGCCAGAGCAGTAAGTTCATGAAAGAATACATAAACAAACCTTTCATTGAATACCTAAACTTAGTCCGTTCCGTGGTCTCCGAAGGCCAAGAGTTCGGCTTGATTCGGAAGGACCTCACCCCGGGCGTCATGAAAAGGGCCCTCTTCGGTGCGCTGGATGAGATGGCCCGCTACTGGGTTCTCTCAGCCAAGAAAAAGCATAGTATCAGCGAGGCTGCCCTGCAGATCAGCGACGTTTTTATCCGGGGGATGATGAGTGAAGAAGCGCGGAAGAATTATCCATGGCCATCCTAAACCAATTGGCAAGTTCATCCATAAGCAAAGGAGGGTAAAAGGTGAATATCATTGTTTGTATGAAGCAGGTACCGGACACAGAGACACTGATCAAGGTCAAACCGGATGGGTCGGGGATCGTGACCGACGATATTAAGTATATCATGAATCCCTACTGTGAGTTCGGCGTCGAAGAGGCCTTGAGGATCAAAGAAAAATTCGGCGGCCAGGCGATCCTGGTGACGATGGGCCCGCAGAGAGCAGTGGAGACCTTACGCACCGGTTTGGCTATGGGTGCGGATCGTTCGATCCATTTGAACGACCCGGCCTTCGAAGGCGCCGACGGTTTTGCAACAGCCAAGGCCCTCGCCGAGGTAATCAAAAAAGAAACTTATGACCTCATCCTCTGCGGGAAACAGGCGGTCGATGATGACATGGCGCAGGTCGGGCCTTCCTTGGCTGAACTCTTGAACCTCCCCCACGTAACCCTGGTTACGAAATTAGAAATCGGCCCGGATAAGAAAAAGGCTAAAGTGGAGCGCGAGATCGAAGGGGGAAGGGAAGTGATTGAGGTCAGTTTGCCGGCAGTCTTCACCTGCCAAAAAGGGTTGAATGAGCCCCGTTATGCCTCGCTTCCTGGAATCATGAAAGCCAAAAAGAAGGAAGTGAAGCCCATCAACTTGGCAACCCTCGGCCTTCCGGCAGATCAGGTGGGCGCGGCAGGTTCGAAGACCAGGATTTTGAAGCACACTCCTCCGCCTTCCCGACCCCCGGGAAAGATCATTTCGGGAGAGATGCTGGATGCCGCCAAAAATTTAGTCAAGCTCTTGCGGGAAGAGGCAAAGATCATCTAATAATGATTTCGGAACCTGAATTTTAGGAATGGTTTCACGTTTACAATATCCGATCTAACAAGGAGATAAGCTATGGCAAAAGGAATTTGGGTATTCTCTGAGGTCAAAGACGGCAACATCAGAAAGATTACCTTTGAGCTTCTTAGCCAGGGGAAGAAAATGGCTGAGAAACTCGGGGAAGAGTTGGTGGCCGTTTTGTTAGGTTCAGGGGTGGAGGGGTTGACCGGCAGGTTGGCCGAGTATGCCGACAAGGTCTATTGGGTGGATGACCCCAATTTAGCTCAGTACACGACTGATGCTTATGCGACGGTCCTGACGAATCTTTTAAAGGAACATCAGCCAACCATCTTCCTTTGCGGGGCCACTATAATGGGCAAAGATTTCTCCCCCAGGGTAGCCGCCCGCCTCCAGACCGGATTGGCCACGGATTGCACGGGGCTCTCCATGGGGGACAATGACCTGCTGATTGCCAAGCGCCCGATTTATGCGGGCAAAGCATTTATCGAAGTCTCCTGCCCGGTCTCCCGTCCCCAGATGGCATCGGTTCGCCCCAACGTGTTGGAGATGGTCCCGCCCGATGGGGCGAAAAAGGGCGCAACGATCAAGGTGGAGGCCAAGATTGACCCGGCCAGCTTGAGGACCGCGGTGGTGGAAGTTGTCAAAGCTGCCGGGGCCAAGGTGGACCTGACCGAGGCCGAGATCATTGTCTCGGGCGGCCGGGGAATGAAGGGACCGGAGAACTTTAGGGTCCTGGAGGAACTGGCAGAGGCCATTCATGCCACGGTCGGAGCCTCTCGCGCGGCGGTCGATTCAGGGTGGCGTGACCATGGCGATCAGGTTGGCCAGACGGGGAAAGTTGTCACCCCCAATCTCTATATCGCCTGTGGGATCTCAGGAGCCATCCAGCACCTCGCCGGGATGGGGTCTTCCAAAATCATCGTGGCAGTCAACAAGGACCCAGATGCGCCCATTTTTCAGAAAGCGGATTACGGGATCGTGGAGGACCTCTTCAAGGTTGTTCCGGTTTTGACTGAGGAATTCAAGAAACTCTTGGCGGAGAGCTGACCCAGGATGGGACACTCGCATTTCGCGGGAGTGTCCAGCCCTATCTTAAAAATATCCGGTTTTTTCCCCGCGGCAAGACCTTGGCTTTCGGTTTCGCCCAACGGAATTCCCTGGATGAAAGAGGGGGTAGTCGTAAGCCCTCTCGCATGGGGGTGGGCTGATGATCTATTGCGTCGGCCTACTCCGAATCGAGGATTGAGATGTTCAGTTCATTTGATCTTCTCCTGCTCTTTATCGTGGTGATCATATTTGCCTTTGGTCTTTACCGGCGGTACCGGCTCTGGAGCTTGGGCAAGCCGGAAAAACGCACCGATCGACCCAAAGAACGCCTCATATCCCTTTGGGCCTACGTGGTGGGCCACAAGCGGATGCTGGTGGATCGATACCCGGGCGTCATGCACCTCTTCCTTTTTTATGGGTTCGTGATCCCTTTTATGATCATCGTTATCACCCAGGCCAATTTTTCCCTGCCTCCATTTCTGGCCCTCCCACTTTCTCTTTTCTTTGACCTCGTTGGAACCCTGGGGATTGTGGCCTTGCTCATGGCTTTCTACCGCCGCTATGTAAAGAAACCAGAAACTCTAACTTATGACAATTCCCCTGCAAATCTGATCATCCTTCTTCTCCTGCTGGGAATATTCGGTCTGGGCTTCTGCGTGGAAGGACTCCGGATCGCTCGGACGCAGCCGGAATGGGTTGCCTGGTCCCCAGCCGGGTGGGTCTTCTCCCAGTTTTTCAACGGCCTTTCTGAACCCAATCAGATCCTTCTTCATCGGCTGCTCTGGCGTTTGCACCTGTTTTTGGTCTTGGGCCTCATCGCTTACATTCCTTACTCCAGATTGTTACACATCCTTACCGCTCCCGCAAACATCTACCTGCGGTCGTTGACTTCCCGGGGAGCCCTGCCGCCCATCCTGGATTTCGAGAGCGCCGAGAGCTTTGGGGCCTCCAAACTCGAGGACTTGACCTGGAAGCAGCTTTTTGACATGGATGCTTGCACCCGGTGTGGCCGCTGCCTGGAGCATTGCCCGGGATACCAGAGCGGCAAGCCTCTGGCGCCGAAAAAAAATTGGGATGCGATTCGGGCCCATATGGAAGAGAAAGGCGCTTTGATTCGGAAAGGGAAGGATCCGGCGGCAGAGGGGGGCAAAGCCCTTGTCGGAGAAGTGCTCTCCGAAGACGTGATCTGGGCCTGTACCAACTGTCTGGCTTGCGCTATGGTCTGCCCGGTTTTTATCCCTTGCGTGGATAAGCTTTCAGAAATGCGACGCTACCTGGTGTTAATGGAAAGCCGTTTTCCCCAAGAGGTCCAGCTCGTTTTTCGGAACATGGAGAATAACAGCAACCCCTGGGGGGTGGGCTTGGGACTCCGGGCAGACTGGGCTAAGGGGCTGGAAGTCAAAACGATGGCCGAGGATGGGGATATCGATTTTCTTTTCTGGGTGGGGTGTGCGGGTAGCTTTGATGATCGGAATAAGCGCGTGGCTACTTCCCTGGTGAAAATATTAAAGGCGTGCGGGGTGAAATTTTCTATCCTGGGGACCGAAGAAGGCTGCTGCGGGGACTCGGCCCGCCGGATCGGAAATGAATACCTCTACCAGACGCTGGTGCAGACGAATATAGAGAGGTTAAAAAATTATGGGGTAAAGAAGATCCTGACCATGTGCCCCCACTGCTTCAACACCCTCAAGAACGAATATTCTCAATTCGGTGGGAATTATGAGGTGATGCACTACACTCAGTTCCTGGCCGATGCGCTCGGAAGTGGAAAGTTGAAGCTCACCAGACCCGTGGATAAGGTCATCACCTATCATGATTCTTGTTTCCTGGGGCGGGCTAACGATATCTATGAGGAACCACGGAAAATCCTGCGGGCCATCCCCGGAGTGAGCCTGGTGGAAATGGAACGGAACCGCGTCCGCAGTTTCTGCTGTGGGGCAGGGGGTGGACGAATGTGGATGGAGGAGAAGATTGGAACGCGGATTAACCAGCTGCGCACGGAGCAGGCAGTACGGACCAAAGCGAATTTGGTAGGAACGGCTTGCCCTTACTGCCTCACTATGATTGGCGATGGGATCAAAGAGAAGGGCTTGGAGGAATCCATGGCCTCCTTCGACCTGAGCGAACTGGTGACCCAGGCAATGTGACCCGGCATCCTTCGTGGATTTCATGAAGGAAGGGTTTGGCGAAAGGGTTTTTGCCGGAAGACTGGCCAGAAAGGAACGCGGATAAAATGTTCAAAGGGGAGCGCCGAGGCGGATGCAAAAGAGGATGGGGATTCCTGTTTTTTGCTTTCGTGCTTTTATGGGCCTTGCCAGCACAGGCGGCGGATAATGCTGAATGCCTGAAGTGCCATAAGAACCCCGGGCTCAGCAAGGGGAAAAAGGACGGATCGCTCCTTTCTCTGTATGTGGCCGAGGCAGCCTTTCAGGCCTCCGTGCATGCTGCGGCTGGGATGGGATGCACGGATTGCCATCAGGAGGCCAAACCCAATTTTCATCCGGCAGAAGGTTTCCCGGAAGTTGGGTGCACATCTTGCCACTCGGATGCTTTTGAGGCCTACAAAAAAACTACTCATGGCCTGGTTCTGGAAAGTGGCTTAGAGGGGGCGCCGAAGTGCCAGGACTGTCATACCTCCCACTATATCCGGAAAATTCATGATCCCCGGTCACCGGTTCAGGCAGCCCGTCTTCCCGCTGTCTGCTCCAAGTGCCATGAGGAAGCCCGACCTCCCAAAGGATTTCTCGCGGCCCTGGCGACCTACCGCATTGCGGGCCACCGGAAGGTCTACCTGGCCAACGAGTATGATACTCGAGTATGCGCCAATTGCCACCCGGAAAATGCCGGACATCCTCAAAAATCGCTTTCTCCGGCTTGTATCAAATGCCACTCCCGATCGGCGGAGACCCCAGTCCTGCTGGGCCCGATCCATTCCAAGATGTCTTTCAAAGATCAGCCAGTTCCCTTTTTCCTGAGGATCCTATACGGGGTGGGGCTGGTGATCTTGGGTATCGGATTCGTAGCCTTCTTTTCCTTCCGTTTCTACCAGAAGAAGAAGAAAGAAGGCACGGATACACCCGGCGAAGGAAATCGGGAAGGGAAGAATCCTTAAGAATTTCTCACGCCTTCGTACGTTCTTAGCGGGTTTATTCTTTCCGGCATCTGAAAGCTTTGCCATTCGCAATAAACAAATAACTTTCATGTTGTTCGCTCAGCCTAGCAAAAAGAAGAAGGACCGTTTTGGTCTTCTGCTGGCCTTATCTATTCTTTGTAAGCCAGATAAAATCTTCGCCTTCTTTCGGGGGAATCTATTGGAATGCTTGCCAAGGAAAAGAAGAAAATGGTATAAAATGTTTCCAATAGCATCTCTATGGGGAAAGGAGGTATAAGATGGAAAAAGGAAAAGTCACCCTCTCCGTGATCAAAGCAGATGTGGGTGGATACGTGGGCCACTCCAGCATGCACCAGAGTCTTTTGGACCGAGCGAAAGAGATGTTATCCGTGGAAGAGGTGATGGAACGGTTGAAGAGCCGGTTTAAATCCTACCGGTTGGCCCCGACTTTCCCGGCGAGGTCTTCTCCTCGCCGTTCTTTTTTGTTTGTCCCGCTGGGCGAGCAATAGGTTCAATTCTTCAATCTTAGTGAAAAAGGAGGAAGGAAATGGATTTTCAGTTTTCATCGCAACAAGACTTGCTGAGAAAAAGTGTCCGGGAGTTTTCCGAGGGGGCGATTTTTCCCAAGGTGCAGCAGATGGAGGAGACTGACGAGGTTCCCTGGGATTTGTACAAAGAGATGGCCAAGCAGCAGTACATGGGTATCCTGATCCCCAAGGAGTACGGCGGGACGGCCTTCGGAAACCTTGCCCGTATGATCATGCTGGAAGAAGTGGGGCGAGTTTCTGCTGCCATGGCCATGGCCCTGCAGATCTTTCATCTGGGGACCGTCCCGATTGCGGACTTCGGGAATGAAGCCCAGAAGAAAAAATACCTTCCCGCTCTGGCCAAAGGGGAAAGACTCTCTACCATTGCGGTTACGGAAGCGACGGGAGGTTCTGATCCCACGGGGGTACAGACCGCAGCCAAGCTTCAAGGGGACCATTATATTCTCAACGGGAGAAAGTGCTTCATTACCCACGGCCACGTAGCTGACACAATCACCATAATGGCCAAGACAGGAGAAGGCCCAAAGGGCTTTAGCGCCTTCATCGTGGAGAAGTCTTTTCCGGGTTTCAAACTCGGACGGAAAGAGAAAAAATTCGGCCTGCACGGCTGCAACACCGGTGAGATTGCCATGGAAAATTGCGTCGTCCCGAGAGAGAATTTGTTGGGGAATGAAGGAGATGGTTTGAAAGTTTCCATGGCCGCGATTAGTGAGGTGGGCCGGGCGGGAATGGCCGGCTGTGGTTTGGGCGTGATCAACGCCTGTCTGGAAGCATCCGTTAAGTTCGCCAACGAACGAGTTCTGGGTGGGAAGCCCATCAGCCAGCACCAGGCCATTCAATGGATGATTTCGGACATCTACATGGATTTGGAGACCAGCCGATTACTCTCCTATCGGGCGGCCTGGATGAAGGATCAAAAAATCCGCTGCGATGTGGATATGGCGATGGCCAAATTTTATGCCACGGAAGCGGCGGTGCGCTGCGCCAAGAAAGCGGTGGATATTCATGGCGGGTATGGGTATATGATGGAGTATCCGGTGCAGCGTTACTACCGGGACGCGGAGATCCTCATCGCCTCAGCCGGAACCTCCGAGATACAGCGCATCGTCATGGCCCGCAAGGCCCTGACGTCGTTCAAATAAACCTGATCGCCACAGAGGGCACAGAGTTCACAGAGATATCTAAAGACAAAATCTGCGAGTTCCGAGATAAACAAGATTGACGACCTCGTAAAAAGTCTAAAAAGACGTATTTCTGTCATTCCGGCGAAAGCCGGAATCCAGTTATTTCAAATACTTAAAAATTCTCTGGACTCCGGTTTCCACCGGAGTGACGACTTTTTACGAGATCATCAAGATTACCAATCTGCATTTTCGATTTTGATATCATTGGATCGATATAATTCTCTGGGGTCTCTGTACTACTAATGTTCAGTTTCTTTAAATTTTGTTAAGAATTTCCCCCCCACCCTCTCCCTCCCCCTCGAGGGGGGAAGGTGTGAAAAAATTAAATTTCAGCCGTCACCCCGGTGAAAACCGGGGTCCAGCAAGTTCGTAAGGTCTTAAAAACACTGGATTCCGGCTTTCGCCGGAATGACGTGACAAAGAACCAAATCGATTTTTTCACACCTTCGGGGAGGGGAGGGAGGGGGGTGATTTTTTGGTTGCGGCTCTGCCGCGCTTTGACCTCTG
>Ga0315288_10004607_pt1 | contig 17569 bp, 18 predicted proteins | sample YL17G11_20_MG_FD_203454 | JGI IMG/M metagenome (GOLD analysis project Ga0315288, IMG submission 203454) | Sediment microbial communities from Yellowstone Lake, YNP, Wyoming, USA - YL17G11_20 | ecosystem: Environmental > Aquatic > Freshwater > Lake > Sediment | place: USA: Wyoming | collected... | reverse complement strand
GAAACTGACTCATTATCAGCAGGTTATCTTATAAAACTGAATATTTCAGCAGGCAATGATAACTTAATGATTTAATAAGATATTATGTCAAGATCCGAGTCGCCTTCCCTATTTCGGGCGCAACGCGAGCGCAACGTCGTTGATACCGCATGGACAATATGCTCAATATAGACAAAATTTGCCGATTTTTGTGCACTGTATGGACACTATGGACGCTGTAACACACAGTGGAAAGTGTGTCTACTGCCTTCGAATCCCCTAACGGGGACTATAGTCAGTCGGTTGAGCGTTTCCGTGACTTTCGTCACACCGTCCCGGTGTCCTTCGGGAGGGCAGGCGAATCGCTCCGGAGGCATTTTTCTTTCATAAATTTTCTTTTCCTTTTTGATTTCCCGGATTTTGTGGGCTTTTTGATTTAAGATTAGGAAATATGAGAGTTTACTGCTATTTATGACAGTATCGGGGGCGGGTTAATCCTCCCTTGTTGGCAATTTTCATCAGGCAGTCAGCCCGCGCTGGCGCTGTGGCTGCGGCAGCAGCGCAGCCTGTCCGTAGAGAGAGAATCACCATTCCTGCCAGAGGACGAAAGTGGATAAACCCGGAAGGATTGCACAGCTCGCCGGGGGTTGCGATTCTTGTTGTATAATTAATCAATTTTAAAAGGTTTTTTTACACATGAGAAACCAGGAGGATCAAAGCACCAGATAAGATGAGCGCACACTGGTACGCGCTACGCTGCAAGCCTCACAAGGAAGCCGTTGTGGCAGGGCAGTTAGGTTTTAATCAGATCGAATTTTTTTATCCGACCCTGCGGGTACGGCCTGTTAACCCGCGTTCCCAAAAAGCAAAACCCTATTTTCCGGGTTATCTGTTCGTCCGCACAGATCTGGAAAGGACCGGCAGTTCCATCCTGAACTGGATGTCGGGCAGCATGGGACTGATCGATTTTGGCGGGCAGCCGGCGAGCGTACCGGAGCACCTGATAAAGGCGCTATGCCGTCGTGAGGAAAAGATCAACAGAGCTGGCGGTGAGCTGCCTGACGGGCTGAAAGCGGGCGACCTGGTTGCGGTGCGGGATGGACCCCTGGCGGGATACCAGGCGATTTTCGATTTCAGATTACCCGGCAGCCAACGCATCAAGGTGCTGCTGAAGCTACTGGGCGGGCAATTTCCGCGCGTAGAGCTGCCCGCCGGGTTTATTCAACTGATAAAACAGTTCTGAAGCGCAGGCCGGCAAACCGGCGCTTTTGAGGGCTGTGTCAGATTTTCTGAATAACGATACACTTGGGTGTGTCGGAGGGGCGGAGCATGCCCGGACATTAATAAGGAAAGCCAGGTCACCTTACAAGGCAAGATTGATTTAACACGAGGGAAACGATGAAAACACTCGGGAAGTATATTGGGTTCACACGAACGCTGGCGGTGATCTGCCTGCTGGCGGGGGTTCTGAGCCACCTGGCGCTGACGGATATCGCGCATGGGGAACCGGATGTTAAAGGCGAATGGGCGATTGTGCAAGTCAGCGCCTTTTTGGTGCTTCTGTTCATCCTGAGCACGCTGATAACCTTGCGGCGCTTTGAACGGCTGCACAATGGAAAGATAGACGAGAAGAACCGTTAAAATAATAATGGTTCAGAGGAGGAAGACATGTCAAAAAGAACGATCAGCCTGGTGTTAATCGTGGGAGGCGCGGCGCTGCTGGCGCTTTCTCTGGGTGCGGATTTGATCGGTATTGGCGCGCAGCCGGGTATGCACTGGAAGCAGTGGACGGGGGTGGCGGTGGGTCTGGCCGCGCTTGCGTACGGTTTTTGGCTGGGACGAGCCAAGGCAGAAGGTAAAAAATAATCCTCTCACAGCGCTTCCCCATTCTTTAAGACAAAGCAGCCCGCAAACTAAAAATCATGGCACCTGATTCATTTAAAAAATTCGCGCTCAGGTGGGGGCCTGCCATACTGATGATGGGCTTGATCTTTATGTTAAGTTCAATCCCCATGAAAATTTCACCGCCGCCCATGGGGCCGCTGAAGCTGACCCCGGAATACCTGCTGAGAAAAGGCGGGCATCTGCTGGGCTACGCACTGCTGGCGCTGGCGGTGAGCAGGGCAATACTGCGGGCCGACCCCGCGAGTTGGCCTGCATCTCCGCCCACTTCTCCTGAAGTGGGCTCCGAGCGGCACGCGCTGCGCCTGAGGGGCTGGAAGGGGGTTGCTGTTACCTTGTGCTGCGTGTTGCTCTTCGCGCTCAGTGACGAATTCCACCAATCCTTTGTGTCCGGCCGCACTGCCAGGCTGATAGATGTGGGCATTGACCTGCTGGGTGCTATACTGGGATTAATGAATGCCCACGCCCTGGGAATCGTTCTCAATGATGTCGTCATCCGCGGCAAACCCTGAAGCTATCACTATTATTATTAACACAATTATGCGGCGTTTTAGAGCTATGAATGCAGTAAGGTGAAAGGAAAGAAAGGGAAGCAGGAAAAATCGCTATTGTAATGAAATATTCCCGAGGGAATCCCTCAGCTAGAAATTTACCACTTGCCTTTGTTTAATAGGAGAATAAAACTTATGCCAGATAATAAGTTAGTTGAAATCATTTCAGATATGGGAAAGCCATTGACTTACATTATCCGTCATGAAACCGCCCCAGAATTGACCACCTTTCTTACTCCACCCGAGTTTAAACAGCAAGTTGGTTTTGTGGTTTATCCAGCAGGAGGCGAGGTGAAGCGGCATTTGCATCTGCCCCTGGAAAGGCGCCTGATCGGCACCTCGGAAGTATTGATTGTTCGACAGGGATCTTGCTTAATGGATATCTATAACGATGACCGCAAATTGGTTGCCACGCGTGAACTCAGAACTGGCGACGTCATACTTATGGTGGGTGGCGGACACGGCTTTCGCATGCTGGAGGATACTATTTTCCTTGAAGTAAAGCAGGGACCTTTCCTGCCTGTTAAAGAAAAGGAGCATTTTTAAAAATGATTCCTGTAAACGAACCTTTGCTGGGTGAGCGCGAAGCACAGTATATTGCCGAATGTTTACAGACTGGGTGGATTTCTTCCGCTGGTCGCTTCATTGAAGAGTTCGAGGAAAAATGGGCGGAATATTGTGGCATGAAATATGGAATAGCTGTGTGCAATGGAACCGCTGCTTTGCAGGTAGCATTTGGCTGCCTCGATCTGAAGCCCGGCGATGAAGTGATTATGCCTTCTTTTACTATCATTTCCTGCGCCCTGCCAGTTGTGGAACACGGCGCCATTCCTGTATTGGTGGATAGCGACCCGCGCACATGGTGTATGGACGTAAATCAGGTTGAAGCAAAGATCACCAGACGCACACGCGCCATTATGCCTGTTCATATCTATGGACATCCTGTGGATATGGATCCCCTCATTGCGCTTGCCGAAAAACACAATCTTGTCATCGTGGAAGACGCAGCTGAAGTGCACGGCGCGGAATATCTCTCGGGCAGGAATGAACCAAATCCAGAATGGAAGCGCTGTGGCGGGATGGGACACATCAGCACGTTTAGTTTCTATGCAAACAAATTAATCACAACAGGTGAAGGCGGTATGGTTCTGACCAGCGACCCCGCCTATGCCGAAATAGCACGCAGTTTACGTAACTTGTGTTTCCGCCCGGAAAGGCGTTTTTACCATACCGAACTTGGTCATAATTATCGTCTGACCAATATGCAAGCCGCGTTGGGACTTGCCCAACTCGAACGCATTGACCAGATCATTGACAAAAAACGCGGGATGGGAAAGATGTACACGGAACGCCTGGAGGGCATACCCGGTCTGCAATTACCCGTTGAAGAATCATGGGCGCGGCAGGTGTACTGGATGTATGGCTTGGTGTTGGAAGAATTGTGCGGAATGGATGCAGTGGAGTTTGCCAACCATCTGGAGGCGCTCGGTGTGCAGACCCGCCCCTTCTTCCTCGGCATGCACGAACAACCGGTATTTTTGGATCGTGGTTTGTTTAAAGGCGAGCATTATCCAATAGCCGAATGGATTGCCAAACAGGGACTTTACATACCATCGGGTTTGGCTTTAACTGGGGCGCAGTTGGAAGATGTATGCAAAGCGGTGAGAAAGGTTTTATTATGAATAATACGGTCTTCAAGCAAGGGTATGCCGATCAATATGATCTCTTCTACGGTGATAAAGATTATGAATCCGAATGTGATTTGCTTGAACAGGCTTTCCAGCGTTACAGCAAAGAACCGGTTCACACTATTTTAGACTTAGGCTGTGGCACAGGTAATCATTCCATCCCTCTAGCCCGGCGTGGATATAAGTTGCATGGCGTGGACTTATCTGAAAACATGCTGGCTCATGCCGTTGAAAAAGCGCAAAAAGAAACAATAAAATATCCTCCCGTTTTTTCACTGGGTGATGCCCGCAGTGTTGATTTGGGAAAACAATTTGACGCCGTTTTGATGATGTTCGCTGTTTTGGGCTACCAATTGACCAATGAAGATGTGCTTGCCACCCTGCGAACCGTGCGCAAACATCTCAAACCGGGCGGACTATTCATATTTGATGTATGGTATGGCCCTGCAGTTTTGGCTATCCGCCCAAGTGACCGAGTCAAGATCATCCCGACTGCAGATGGGAAGGTAATCCGCACCGCATCAGGCGGTTTGGATATTACTCATCATCTGGGCAAGGTGTGCTATCATGTCTGGCGGCTTTCGGGCGACCGCGTAATGAGCGAAACAGAAGAAGCGCACGCCATGCGTTTCTTCTTCTCGATGGAATTGGAGCTCCTGTTGTCGACCTGCGGGTTTAGGCTTGAAAGCCTGACCTCTTTCCCCTCACTTGAACAGCCCGCGGATGAGACGACATGGAATGTTATTGGAGTAGCACATGTCATCTAAAATTATCAAGTTTCTCAAATACTTGAACAGTTTGCCCTTTAATTTCACGGTGAAGCATTATTATCCCTTCGGAGAGACTACTGCATCAGTAATGGACGGGAAATTCAATTCGCCAGAAGCTTGGGATGCTCTGAGAGTAAGCCATCCCCATTTCTCTATTACGAGTGAAAGGGAATCTTGGGTTAGGCAGTGTGAATTGGGAATAAATAAGGATGGGCAAGATGGCCATCTCAATGCGCGGGCAGTCGAGATTGTGGATTTGCTCAAGGCAAATAAGTTTACATCTATCCATTCAGTTGGTGTTGGTGGAGCGGCGCTTGAGTATCATATAAAGCGGCTATGTCCTAATATACGAATGACAGTTTCGGAATTTGCTCCCAAAAATGTAGAGATGTTGAAGAGAGTATTTCACGAATGTGATTCTGTCATACAGTTTGATCTTCTTTCAAAGGATTGGTCGATGTGGGGAGGAGACGAGCATTACTGTGTAATGATGTATCGAGTTGATACGTCTTTGACTGATGAACAGTGGCGAGACGTGTTTCAGAATATGTACGAGTCCCAGGTACTAAATGTTTTGTATATCCCTGCAGCTTTTTTAACCTTGAAGTATCTTTATCGTCGAACGAAATCCAATATTCTGTGCAAACTGCTTCAAAGAGACATCTCATTTGCCGGATATTTTAGAACAAAAACAGTATTTGAAAGCTTTTGGGCATCAAAATACCAGGAGCATGAGTTAAAGTTTTGCGGGATGAATGGATTTCTACTGAAGAGAACAGGGTCGTAGCAGGGTGCATTGGGAATTTGACCAGTGGAGTTGCGTATGGTGAGTGATTTCAGAGAGCAAGGGTTTGCCAGTGTTCCCCTAAAAGTATGTCTGGTATTAAAAGACCGGGGCTGGATATTTGAAAAGATGGCAACACGCTTGATGGAGCATCTGCCCACCTGGAACGTTGACGCCAAGATTTCATATCTACCATCTCCTTCAGCAGATGTTAACCATTGGTTTGAGTACTGTGATTTAGAGGGGCAATTGTATTCGAAGAATACTTTCCTTATTACTCATGTGGATCGCCCCGCTAAATTGTATGTGCTCAAGCGGCGATTGAAAAGGGGAGCCATGGGTATTTGCATGTCCCGCATGACTGTAGAGCAATTGACACGACATGGCATTCCCAGGGAAAAACTATGCTATATCACACCTGCACATGATGGAATGGTAAAACCCAGGAGAATCGTTATTGGGATTACGAGCCAGATAAGGCTTGACGGAGCGAAGCGAGAAGATATATTAATCAAGATGGCGAAAACCATCCGCCTCGATGCTTTTCATTTTGAGATCATTGGCCCGCGCTGGGAAAAAATCATTCCGCAATTCCAGGCAGCCGGGGCTACGGTTCACTATTCACCTGGCATAAAAGATAATATTGAGCATCGTAAGATCATTCTTAAAAGATTGGCCACCTTTGATTACTATCTTTACATGGGTTTTGATGAAGGTTCAATGGGATTTTTAGACGCGTTAGCGGCGGGTATTCCAACGATTGTAACACCCCAGGGATTCCATTTGGATATCAATGGAGGAATTACATATTCTTTCTCGAATGCTTTGGAATTGTGCGCTATTTTTCAAAAACTCGCGGGAGAAAGGCAAGGCCGAATAGAGAGCGTGTCTAATTTGACCTGGAATGAATATGCGCGCCACCACGCGCTGGTATGGCGTGCGCTGTTTGCAGGGTGTCAATCAGGAGTTAACGCGCTGTTGCATGCCCAAGATGTTTATACAACACCATTGCCAACACGCTCACGTGGAAAATCTTTAGTAGATGATTTCCGATTTTACATGCAAGGCAATCCTATTTCTTTCAGGGAGGACTTTTTATTGTTGTGGGAATTATACACGGGGAGAAATTTAAGGAAATCATTCCTGTATTCCTTTGCTAGAAGCATCAAAAACCTTATTATCAAAAAGTGAGGCAATTTACATTTGAGAGACAACCGGGTTCTGGATAGTACGTTTACAACCTCTGGCAGCCTGAAGCGGTTGATTAGACCTACCATCATCATCACTTTACTTACCCTGGCTGGGCAGGGGGTAGGTTTTGTAACACAAATGGCAATTGCAGCCTCCTTTGGTGCGCGAGCCGATATGGATGCCTTTCTGGCCGCAAATACCCTTCCGCAATACATTACTGCTGTGTTTTTGACTCCGCTAAGTGTTGTCTTTATCCCGGTATTTATTGACTATATGACTACGGGGCGGGAGGCTGAAGCCTGGCAGGTAGCCAGTAGAGTAATTTCCTTATTTATGTTGGCCCTGGGGGGAATTGCAGCAATTGGAATGTTTTTTGCCAGCAACTTGTTACGCCTGACTACACCAGGATTATCTCCATCTTCATTACAATTAGCAAGTCTGCTGGCTATTATCAACTGGCCGACGATTGTAGTTACGGGACTTGCCAGCCTTTTAGCAGGTATCTATCAGGCGCAAGGGCGGTTTAGCTGGCCAGCAATAGCAACGGTGCTTGGCGCGTTGCTGAACCTCAGCCTGGTTGTGTTTTTAGCGCGCTCCTTTGGTGTTATTGGTTTGGCAATTGCGGCCGCCACCAATATTTGCCTGCAATCTATTTTACTCCTTCCTGTTTTGTTCAGACGGGCGCAGTATCGTTTTACACTCAATTTGGATCATTCTGGTGTTCGCCAAGTCCTGAGCCTTATATGGCCGTTAATTCTTTCAAATTTGTTAATTTGCGGAACGCCGATCATTGATCGGTATCTTGCCTCCGGGTTGGAAGAAGGTACGATTTCTCATCTTGGATACGCGTTTAAATTGTATGGAGTGCTAGCGATATTGATTTCAACGGGGCTCACTAAAGTGCTTTTTCCTCGAATGGCAATAAATATTGTGAAAAGTGGTTTACTAAGCATGCGGCACACTGTTTCGCAAGGTCTGAGGTTCATGTGGCTGATTATTACGCCGGTCATTTGTGTGGGTACTGTGCTGGCTCTTCCTTTAGTTACAATACTGTTTCAAAGGGGTCAGTTTAATAATGCAGATACGCGGGCAGTGGCTGGTTTATTTCAAATCTATCTGTTGGCGCTGGCGGGAGCATGTTTGGGAAATATAACTACCGGTGGCTTATATGTTCTGAAGGAAACACGCATCGTAGCGATTATAGCCAGCCTTGAAACGCTTGGCTATATTCTATATACGCCCTTGCTGACAAGGTTGTTGGGTGCGCCGGGAGTAGCATTAAGCTATGTGATTTACTTTAGCCCGGGATTGGTGTGGAGCACAATGCTCATCCGCTATAAAACTGGTAAAACCGGTGGAAGAACGGTGTTGGTTTCATTCCTCCGCACCGGTTTGGCAGCGTTGCTGGGTGGCGCGGCAGCGTGGGGCATGATGCGGTCTACTTCAAATGTCTGGATTCAACTTGTATTTGGGGGAGTGTCTGGTTTGCTGGTTTACGCCACAGGATTATGGATATTAAAATCATCTGAAATTCGCCAATTATGGAACACGTTTCGACAGATGGGAAAGGCAAAGCCGCCAATTCATGCGGTTGAGGATTAATACTTGAAAACGCCTCCATGCTGTAAAAATTATTACTGTGATATTTGTTATGTCACCATTAGCATATTTGGGTCAATTTTGAGTAGAGGAAATTTTTATGACTGAAGAATCAAATTTAATTGACCAAAATAAAATTATTGACTCCGCCAGTACCTTAATGATAGCTAATACGTTGTTTGTAGTTACAGGTTTTGCCAGTAAGATTATTGTTGCCGGCATTTTTGGTGCTGGTATTGCTTTGGATGCCTAATTGACATCATTAACTATTCCAATGTTTTTACAAGCGATTCTTTTTAGTAGAATAACATTTGTCTTAATACCGACTTTTATTCGTTCACAATCTTATGGGTACAAATTTGAAGCATGGGCACTTGCTGGAACTATGGTTTGGGTTGTAGGAATTGTTCTATTTTTCTTAATGCCCATAAGGTTATCCTATTTATTGGTGGTTTTACCGATGTGAATATGGTGCAGGAATTTGCCCGGTCGGCTAAAAATTGGGACTCCACGTGGACGTTAATTCTGCATGGTTGGATGATGAAACAGGATTATCTGGATGAATTGAAAAAGGCATGCGATGACAAGCACGTTATTCTTTTTGAAGATGTGGTAGAGCCGAAACAATTGGATTTCGCCATTTTCACTTACTTTACCAAGGTGGTTGATGTAGAACAATGTCAAAGCCTTGAGAGGAAAAGGAAAAACAAAAAACAGATGAGCTACGCAAATCAATTTAAGAATTTTCCCAAATATTTACAATTCTAAAAGAAAATAAAATAAATAAATGAACAGAAAACGATTCCTTATCATTTTTAGTCTGAACTTAGGCTATCTTCTTTTACGACATCTTACGGTTAGTAACAATTTTCTGGTTACTACGCCATTTTCAAGTCCAATAATCCCCTCTTTTTTTAGACTGATCCCTGAATTTTTCTCATTTTTCACTTTAGTTTATTGTTTGTATAAAAAGAACAAGAATATCGCAAATTATTGGTGGCTTTTTTTATTTATCCTGTTATTTTCATTAGTGACAAGTAGTATTATTTCAACTTCAGATTATGGAAAAACAAATTTTATAAGAATGTTGTCTTCCATCCGTTCTTGGTTCATTTGGTTATCACCTTTTATAATTGGAATGACATTATTTGAAAGAGAAGATTTAGCTATCTTTTATAAATCATCTATAGTTATATGTATCATTCAAGTTCCTTTAATAATTTTACAGGCCAGGTTAGTTTCTGAAGCTGACTTTGTAACAGGATTAATGGGGGAATGGGGGTCTGGGATCTTAGGAATATTTCAAACATTAGGTTCGATATATTTACTCGAATTCATTTTAAGCAAGAGAATTCCTCTAATAATAGGCCTTATGCTTGTATGTTTAATAATGCCACCTGTAATCCTTGCAAAAGCGATGATCGTTTTTTTAATAATGCCAATTTCTTTTTTACTTTTAGTATTAATTTCAAAATCGAGCAAGAAAAGGGTAGTTAATTTATTAATGATTTGTATTTTATTGTTAGTTCCCATTTTATCCATGATTAACATATATACTGGCGAATACAGCGGGGGTATTGAAAAGTCGGCAACATTAATTTGGAGCAGAATTAGCGTTGCACTTGAAAACAGCGCTACTTCATATGGTGGTCCGACCAGATTGTATTATCTTGGAACTGTAATGCAATATATTTCAAAAAACCCCGTAACATTAATGTTTGGTTATGGTTTAGGGTATGCCTCATCTTCAAGATTGAGTATTAATAATGTTAACGAAAACATCTTGCAGTACTCCACCGGTGTAAGCAGCTTTATCGTCACGATACTATTGGAAAATGGCTTAATGGGGGTTATCACAATTATATTATTTTTAGTTGGAATTTATTCTTCTTTAAGAAAAAAAATGAAATATTCACGAAATTTACCGGGTTTTGATTTTGATGCCGTCGGTATGACCACTTTAATAATTATTAGCGCACTAGTTTTCTATAATAGATCATTTGCTTCTCCTACTTTGGCCTGGGTATTAATGCCGCAACTTGGTATTTATGTACAACGAGTAATAAAAAAATGTTGAAAAGTATGTTTGTTAATGTAATTATCGTGACGATGAATAGGTCTGCATACTTGAGAAATTGTTTGGAGTCGGTAAAAAAACAGACTTACTCTTTTTATGATATTACAGTTATCGATAATCAATCTATTGATAACACTGTTCAGATGTTAGAAAATGATTACCCCGAAATAAATAGAATCATTTTGGATAGAAATCTTGGTTGCCCAGGTGCTCGAAATATCGGAATTCTCAATACATCGGGGGAAATTTTATTCTTTGTTGATGATGATGGTTTACTGGCACCCGGGGTTTTAGAAACAGTCGTGAATGAAATGAGTAAGGAAGCAGATATAGGTGCTGTAGTATGTTCAATAAAGGAAGATGGGCAGTGGTTAATCAGGCCGGATGAATCCAATAATCAAGAACGTATCTATCTTGGAGAATTTAAAGGTCAAGGAGCTATTCGTCGGCAAGTATTTCAGCAGCTCGGTTTATATCCCACCCAGTTTTTATATGGGGCCGAAGAAACAGATCTCACCTTTAGAATGCTTGATAATGGATTTAAGATAGTATTTCAACCTTCAGCGTTAACTTATCATTTCAGAACAAATCTGGCCAGAACCCAAAACCAGGAAATTGAAAAGGCACGCAATCACTTTTGTGTCATTTTGAAGTATATCCCTTCCCCCCTTGTGTATTTTTGGGGATTTAAACGATTATTAATGATATTTATTCTAGGTTTTAAGAATCACCAATTCTTTAAATCATTAAACTGCTTATTTCAACTTCCAATTACTGTTATACCGATTCTGGTAAATAGAAAAAAAACTGTTGTTAGAAAGAACACAGTTATTCTTCGGGAATTATTGTTATCGAAATCGGTTTCTGACTATAGCAAGATTTTGTCTAATAAGGAATTTAATCAATCTCTTTGGATCTACCAAATAAAAAAAATAACCCAAAACCTTATCGCACTTAAAAAGTATGTTGAATTCAAGAATCTATTTAAGCGGTAAGACCAATGAAAAGAATTAAAATAGTTAGATAAACCGAAAAAAAAAGATAGAAATATGGTCAATATACCCAAATCATCTCGATAAGGATGTTTTTTTCAGTTTTTGCCTATTTTTTCAACAACATTATTAGTAATTAAATTCGAAGTAAGAGGAGAAAAACCTTAGTAATATTATTTAGTAAATTAAGATGGAAAATATGAAAAAAGTCTGTTTTATTTATCCCCATATCACGTCATATGTATTGCCATTAATTTACGGGATGGCAGAGAGTTGTAAATTAGATGTTGTTTATGGCTCCGCACCATTGGAAGAAGGATTTGGAAAACATGATATTTTCGTTCATCCAAATGTTTCCTGGACTGAGCTAAAAACAATTTCCCCTTTTGGCAAATATTTCGGTATGTATCAAAGAGGTATTATTACTCACATTTTTAAAAATCGACCAAACGCAATAGTTTTTTTTGGTAATCCACGTTACATAAGTTTTTGGTTCGTTTTAATAACCGGTAAAATTCTTAAGATTGAAGTCTACCCAAGTGGGCATGGGTTGTTTAAGAAAAAAAAACCTTCAATATTAATAAAATTAATGTACAGGATAATTATTGCCCTAAGCACTAAATATCTATGTTATACAGAAAGTGTAAAGAAATCTTTAGCCTCGGTTGGAAATGAAGGATCATTATTAGTAGACAATAATACATTATATAATTCAGCCCCTATATTACCGGCTGAAAAAAATGGGAATGAACCAGACGTATTCTTTATTGGGCGTCTTCGGTCACGGTGTGGTATCGAAGAATTAATTGATGCTATAAGGATAATGCGATCGCGCAATAAAAATATTGATTTACATATTATTGGTGATGGTCCTCTTTCAAACCTTGTAATATCAAGAGCAGAATCTAACCCCTGGGTTCATTATCATGGGCAGTTATTTGAGGATTCTCAAATTAGAGAAGTTTCACGATTATGTCGAATTGGTTGTTATCCAGGCGATATGGGATTAAGCGTGGTTCATATGCTTTCCCTGTGTTTACCCCCCGTTACTCATAACAGTATGAATGAACATATGGGGCCAGAACCAAGTTATATTCAAGATGGTATTAATGGCTTTTTTTACTCTCCTAAATTGAATATCACTGCACTTGTTGACACATTATTTCGAATTTGGAATTTACCGACTGAACAAATCAGAACGGTACAAAAAGCTGCATATTCTACTTACACAGATTTATCAACACCACCATTACATAGAAGGATATTACAAAACATTAATTGTTAGGGGTAAAAATGGATAAAACAATTTTAATAAAGCCAGACGGAGTAAACGAAAAATTAATTGGATTGTGCAGGTTATTTTAAAGCCGAAATTTGGATAAAAAGCAAATTTAAAGTAATACCAAGACCAATTATGTACAAACTTATAGCATTGATCTTAAAATGTATTAATCCTGTCAAATATCCATTATGACTGTTTCTGTGATTGCTTGGGACCATTTCATCGACATGGTTTTTTACAGGAAGCTATTTTTCCATTTGGTTTTTTTGTCCCTAAGGTTGAACCAAATAATACAAATGAACAAACCGTTAGTGAGGATTTACGATTAATTTTTCCTGGTTCTCTAATTAAAGGAAGGGCATTGATATGGCAATCCAGGCAATTCAACATTTAAATAATAAAAGCTATCAAATAGCACCAGTTATCTTTAGACCTGCCAATATTGATTTTGTTTTAGTAAATAATTCATAAAAAAATAAATACAAGGTAGTATTAAGCACGAGACGGCACAGAATATTATTCCATTCTATGATTTTTTAATTTTACCTAGTAGGCATGATGGTTGGGGTGTTGTAGTTTATGAAGCATTGTTGGCCGGAGTACCAGTAATAAGCAGTGATAATGCAGGAGCAAAATGTTTATTTAAAAATCAATCAGCGAGTTTTACTTTTTTAAATAAGAATGTTGAAGATTTAATGGATTTACTTGCTTATATCTTTAATAACAAACAAATAATAACTATAATGAAGGAGGGAGCATTATCTATTGCAGATAATATTACACCTTATAAATGTGCAAAATACCTGGTCAATATATTTAGCTACTATTTTTTCGGGGAAGTGGATTCTCCGTCACCACCATGGGTGAAATGTTAAATTCTATCAAGATATATCTTATACTTTGGCATTTAACAGATGCATGAGGGAAAATGATCAACAATCCGTTTAACCAACTTCCAGATAAAGTAGGTAGTAAAAGTTTAAATTTTTGCAGAGAAGCTTTACGTGAAAATGCTGTAAAAGCTTCATTAAGAATAATATACAACAAATATCTGAAATTTAGATTTGGTTTTATTTATCTTGGGGAAGGTTTCCGTTGGGGGTATAAATGGAAAATAAAAAGAGGAATATTATCGATTGGAAATTATGTCTTTATTGGATCGAATGCATATATTATTTACCCGACATTGATTGGTGATTTATCAATGCTGGCAATCGGTTGTCAAATCGTTGGAAATGATCATGGCTATAAAGAAATTGGTATCCCTTCTAGAATAGCTAAAGTAGATAAACATCCTGCTGATTTAATAACTACTATTGAAGCAGAAGTTTGGATTGGCCAACGTACAACAATAATTCATGGTGTAACCATTGGCCGGGGTTCAATTATTGCTGCTGGTTCTGTTGTTACAAAGGACATTCCCCAATATACAGTATATGGTGGAGTACCTGCCAAGTTTATTAAGAATAGGTTTCCATCAGTAAATCAACGTGCTGAACATGAAAGATTATTGTATTCATAATAGGTTAATTTTGTAGGCAAAGGAATCCACACCTTACCATGCGAGCAATAGTTCACGATTTTCACAGGCATGCTTTCCCCGTACAACTCAGCCGGGCACTGGTGCATGAAATCATTTTTTTCCTGGAAGAAGAAGGGTTTCCCCTTGCAAGGGGATTTTTGTTTAAGCGATCCGAAACTTAATGGATTATTAATGCGTGTTCTAATCTTGGGAATCAATTTTTATCCGGAACCAACCGGCAGCGGCAAATACAGCGGTGAGCTGGCAGCGTTTTTAAGCCAGCAGGGTTATCGGGTGCGGATGGTAACAGCGCCGCCTTATTACCCGCACTGGCAGGTAGCGGCGGGCTACCACGCCGGGCGCTACACACGCGAAACCTGGCAGGGGGTGGATATCTGGCGCTGCCCGCTGTGGGTGCCGCGCCACCCAACCGGCCTGACGCGCCTGCTGCACCTGACCTCCTTCGCGTTCTCCTGCCTGCCGGCTCTGGTGGCTCAATTACGCTGGAAGCCTGACCTGGTTCTGTGCGTCGCGCCCACGCTGATGAACGCGCCAGGCGCGCTGCTGCTGGCGCAGTTGTGCAAGGCCATGAGCTGGCTGCACCTGCAGGATTTTGAACTGGACACGGCGCTCAACCTGGGCTTGTTCCCGGGTGGGCGCTGGTTGGCGCGCCTGGCGGGATGGTTTGAACGCTTTTTGTTAAATAAATTTGATCAAGTTTCAACTATTTCAGAGCGCATGTTGGCGCGCCTGGCAGATAAAGGTATTCCAGCCGAAAAATCCTTATTACTGCCCAATTGGGTGGACACGCATCAGATTTTTCCGCTGAAAGGCGCCAACCCGCTGCGCGCAGTGCCGGGTCTGCCGAAAGGTGCGCTGGTGGCGCTTTACGCCGGCAATCTGGGGCGCAAGCAGGGGCTGGAAACTGTGGTTGAGGCTGCCCGCCTTCTGCAGGGCCAGCCAAGGCTGTTTTTTATCCTGTGCGGCGATGGCGCGGCACGCGAAGACCTGGAGTGCGCTGCCGGAGGATTAGCGAATCTGCGGTTTCTGCCCGTTCAGCCCGCAGAAAAGCTCAACCAGCTGCTCAACCTGGCGGATATTCACCTGCTGCCCCAGAAAGCAGGTGCGGCGGACCTGGTGATGCCCTCCAAATTGAGCGGCATGCTGGCCAGCGGCAAACCGGTTATCGCTGCAGCACTTGCAGATACCGAGGTTGGGGTAATAATTAGCCAGACAGGGGTGCTGGTTCCGCCCGAAGACGCGTCCGCCCTGGCTGGCGCCATTCTCAGGCTGGTCCAATCGCCGGCGGAACGGACCAGGCTGGGCAAGAAGGGGCGCGCCTTCACCCTGACGCACTGGAGCGCCGTGAAGATTTTAAATCAGTTTCATCAGTATATGAATAATCTGGTATAAACTGTAAATAATCAAAAGTAAGAAAGGAGAGGCTGATGAAAGTAAAAAAGCGGAGAAAAGAATTTGTCGAAAGCAGGAAGAGCAATTACGACGCGCAGGCCGCGTTGATCCCGCCCCTGCCTTTCAGGCAGCGCCACGCGCGCGAGTTTATGACACTGGCGCTGTTATTGAGCGATGTGGCCAGCCTGCTGCTGGCCTATACCCTGGCGCTCTGGCTGCGCATGCGGTTTGTGGGTGACTACGATTTTCAGATGTTCCAGAATGTGTTCCCGATTTTATTTTTCTTTATACTAATGTATGCCCTTTACGGGCTGTATCCGGGAGTGGGGCTGAGCCCGGTGTATGAAATAAAACAGCTGGTGAACGCAACCAGTATGGTTTTCCTGCTAATTATCGCGCTAACCTTCTGGCTGAGGACCTCCACCAATTATTCGCGTTTCGTACTGACGGCAACCTGGCTGCTGGCGTTTGTACTGGTGCAGCTGGATCGCTGGCTGACGCGCATTATTGGCAGGATTCTGGACTTCTGGGGTGAACCAGTGGCAGTGGTGGGAACCGGGCCGGAGGGGCAGCAGATTGTAAAATTTCTGGGTGAACACACGCGACTGGGTATGCGGCCGGTGCTCACCGTGGATGGCAATATTCCGTATGAAGAATCGGCGCTTGTTTCCATCAACCGCTCGAACATCGCTACAGTTATTTTAATAACATCTGAAATGTCGCCCGAGTTGCAGGCCAGTTTTATCAATGACCAGCGCTATGGTTACCACCGCCGACGGGGAGAAAAAAGTATCTCGAGCCTGATCCTGATCACCTCTCTGGGCTGGGTGGGCAGCCTGGGCATTACTCCGCACGATCTGGACGGATTGCTCGGTCTGGAAGTGCGCCAGAACCTGTTAAATAAATGGCCGAATTTTCTAAAGCGTCTGATTGACCTGGCGCTGACGTTGATCTTCGGAGTGCTTTCCGCGCCCTTCGTTTTATTGATCATGGCGCTGATCTGCCTGGATTCACCTGGCGGCATCTTTTACAAACAGGAACGCATAGGCCGAAGAGGGAGCATTTTTAAGATGTGGAAATTCAGAACCATGCAAGCCAACGCAGATCAGGTATTAGCAAAATACCTGGCCGAGAGCCCGAAAATGAAAGCCGAGTGGGACAGCACCCAGAAACTGAAGAATGATCCGCGTATAACACGGGTGGGCAAGTTCCTGCGAAAATTCAGCCTGGATGAAATTCCGCAGCTGATCAACGTGGTCAAAGGGGAGATGAGTTTGGTGGGTCCGCGACCGTATTTTCCGGAACAGCAGGAAATTTACGGCGAAGGGATAAAGCTTTACCACCGCGTGCGCCCGGGAATGACTGGCATGTGGCAGATCCGTGGACGCAACACCACCAGTTTTAAGGAAAGGGCCCGGCTGGATGAGTATTACATCCGCAACTGGTCGGTCTGGCTGGATATCTACATCCTGCTGCGCACAGGGCTGGTGGTTTTATCAAACCAGGGGGCCTATTAAATGAATGGACACGAATTATAATAAATGGAGGCTATCTCTAAAGACCATTTTGTCATGTTGCTCAAGGAGCACACTTCGTGTGAGCGCAGCGATTGGAAACCAGCGTGAAGCCTCCAGATGGATACCTGAAGGGTAAACATCTCATATTAATTATGAGAGACTCTTCCCCACCCCACGCTGCGCTCTGGGCATGCGCTTCGCTCAGAGTGACATGGCTCATTTTAGACAGCCTCAATTATAATAAATGGCTTGCCATTGTGGCTGATAGTTACCTTTATAAGTGAGGGATCTTTTATGGAAGA
>Ga0315288_10004605_pt1 | contig 17572 bp, 19 predicted proteins | sample YL17G11_20_MG_FD_203454 | JGI IMG/M metagenome (GOLD analysis project Ga0315288, IMG submission 203454) | Sediment microbial communities from Yellowstone Lake, YNP, Wyoming, USA - YL17G11_20 | ecosystem: Environmental > Aquatic > Freshwater > Lake > Sediment | place: USA: Wyoming | collected... | reverse complement strand
ACCTGTTTCAGTCTTAAGTCATTTTCTTTTGATATTCTTTTTACTTCACGATGATCTAAAGATTTATGTTTAATAACATTAAACTTGAAATTTCCAAAATTAGTTTTAGCCTCCTCCATTGATATTATTGCCCTTAATAACCTTATTCCTTCTTTCCCCATTTTTTCATTTTAGCATAGACTTAGAAAAATGATTAATATATCTTAAAACTAGTAAATTTTGAACATTATTGCTAAAATAAATTGAATCTGCCGATGTAGCTCAGTTGGTAGAGCAATGCTTTCGTAAAGCATGGGTCGTCGGTTCGACTCCGACCATCGGCTCTGATGAAAAGTAAGTTTTCTTTATTATCTAAAAAAGAATCTAAAAGAAGTTTTCGCCAGGCTGTTTTTTTCAGTCTTTTAACAATCGCCTTGGCCGCTATTGTTTTTATTTATGGCATTCCGGCCGTTATTAAAATGGCTGTTTTCATTGGGGATATTCGTTCTTCTTCTACTCCGGTTGAGCTAAAAGACAGAATTCCACCAACCCCCCCTATTTTTAAAGACGTTCCTGAAGCTACCAACATTGCCAAAATTAATCTTCAGGGTTTTGCCGAAAGTGGAGCAACGGTAAAGATTTATCTGACTGGACAACCGATGGGTGAGGTAGTTGCTGATAATGATGGTAATTTCTCGATGGACAATTTAGTCCTCACTTTAGGCACCAATGAAATAACGGCTGTAGCAGTTGATACAGCCGGCAACAAAAGCCAAGAGTCGGAAAAATTAGCTGTTTGGTATAATAATCAGCCGCCGGAATTAGAAATCAGCCAGCCAGCTGATAAATCAACCATCACCAGCGAAGACAGTGAAGTGGAAATTATGGGAAAAACTGAAACTGAGGTTAATCTTTTAATCAATGAACACCTAGTTATTATTGACAGCAACGGGAATTTTAAATACAAGTTTTCACTCTCAACAGGAGAAAATTTAATTAATGTTGTCGCCACTGACAAGGCTGGCAATCAAACTATTAAAACTTTAACTCTTAACTATTCTCCATAGCCAGCAATAGCCAAAGCCAAGCCATCACCCAAGGGTAAAACAAACTATTTAAAAAGAAAGAATGAATAAAAACGGCTATCAGGCTGGAAACCACCAGTATATTTTTGAATCTCCCTAAAGCTTTCCAGTCTAGCCAAAGGTAAGAAACAAATCCTAAAATACCAGTAGTGGCCAAAACAAAAAGCCAACTATTGTCCAAACCGGCTCCTGCTTGATTTGTTTGCCAATTTTCTTCAGTTAAAAATCCCTGTTTTTTTTGATAATAGCGCAAATTATTAAAACCAACGCCTAAAATCGGTCTTTCTTTAATAATTTTCACAGCCTGTTGGTAATTTTCAAACCTTGACTGAATGGTATAAGTTCGGGTTAATTTTCCACCTTCACCAACTGGCTGGGGAATTAAAAACCAGGTTAAAACCAAAAGGCCGGCAATAAAAAGAAATAATTTCCAGGATTTTTTATAAAAGGATAAAACACTCATGCCAACAAAGAAAGCTAACCAGGAAGCACGCGAATAAGTTAAAGTCAGGGCAATATAAACTATTCCCCAAACTCCCCAAAGCCACCAATTCTTCCCCAAATTCTTAACACTCATTAAAATTAAAGTCAAAACTAAAATGATACCGGTAAAACCCGGGTCTAAAAAAGTCCCTACAGCCCGGTAAAAATGAGGATCATATTGTAAAACCTCCAAAGCTTTTAAATTCGGCCATAAAAAATGCTGAACCAAAGCCAAAATCCCTACCATACTGCCAATAATTATCAAAAAACAGGACCAATCTTTCCGAAGCCAGGAGAGCTTTTTCTTAAAATCAAAAAGAAAAAAATACAAACCAGCATAAAAAATCCACCTTAATAAATATAAAAAACCAACCCCTACTTCTCTACCGGTAAATAGGGGAGAGTTGAATGCTAAGGAAAGCCCCCCAATTAAAATAAAAATAAAAATCGGTTTGGTTAAAGGTGGTAATTGGTATTTCCTTTTGTTTATAAAAAATCGCCAAATTCCCCACCCTAAAACTAATAAAAATAAGATTATGTCCGTCAAATAAAGATGAATCTCGGGTGAGTTAAGAAAAGCTAATGGGATTTTGGTTAACTGGCCGAAAGGAAATAAAACCAAGAAGATAAAAAATAAACTAATGATTATTTTTTCCATAAAAAGTAAAGCTTGGCTCGGGCCAAGAAAGAGTGAAAACTCATCATTAAAGCCACAATAATTCCTGGCGTTCCATCCAAAAATCCGCGCCTGAGGATATAATTTTGTATAAATTTGGCCTTTGGATAAAAAATAATCCGCCAAAGACTTGGTTTAACCCCTTCTTTTTTCAAAGTTTGAGCGTGTAAAGTAGAATGAAAATTAACATGGTCAATAAAATCACTTAATGTTTGATGTGAATAATGTAAGAGAGGATTTTTCAACTCTTTAGTCTCTCCTTCAATCTCCCAAACCTCATGGACTTCTCTTCTCCATTCTCCTTTTCCTTTTTTTCCTAATCTTAATAAACGAACTTTTCCCTGTTCGCCATGTTTTAACAGCCGACCACTCCAAAAATCATATCTTTTAAAATAAAAGCCAGCTACATTTGGCTCTTTAACTGCTTCCATTATTTCTTTTTTTAATTCTGGTGAAACCACTTCATCGGCATCAATCGATAGAACCCAATCACCTTGAGCTTGTCGAAGAGCAAAATTATGCTGCTGGGCAAAATTATTATTTAAGGAGTGAGTAAAAACTTTAACACCAAAATTTTTGGCAATTTCTACGGTCTTGTCAGTCGAATTGTCATCGACAATAATGATTTCATCAGCCAACTTACGAATTGATTCTAAACATTTAGGAAGATTTTGTTCTTCGTTTTTGGTTAAAATAGTTACGGAAATCATAACTTGATTTTATCACATCAAATTCGGTTAAGAAGCATCTTAAAACCTAAAAGCCATAAGTAAAGATAGGTAACCGGACGGCGGTAAAAAGGAACCCAAATATTAATAAAAATCAGGTTACTACGAAATAAATGATAAAAGTAATAAAAAGGTTTTTTCTTGCCTTCGGAAAGATTGTGAATAATCACTGATTTTGGCTCCAAAACCACTTTAAAACCAGCCTTTTTAGTTCTTAAACAAAAGTCCGGGTCTTCAAAAAACAAAAAATACTTTTCATTTAAAAAGCCAATTTTCTCAAAAACTTTTCTTCTGATTAACATGCAAGCCCCAGAAACATAATCAATTTTTTTCTGAATCCTAGCTCCTGATTCCTGGTTACTAAATTCATAATGAGACGTGCGTCCAGTCCAAAAATTAACTTTTCCGCCAAAATCATAAACCCAATTCCCCTTTCTTTGGAACTTAAGAACCGAACCGACAATTTCGGCCGGATTGGCCAAAAGCGGCTCTAGAAATCCCCTGCTAGGTAAAGTATCAGGATTAAGCAGCAAGACGGCTTGTGCCCCCTGTTTTAAGGATAATTTGAGACTTTTATTGACAGCTTTCGGAAATCCAAAATTCTTTTGGTTTTTGATGATTTGAAGCCTTTTATACTTCAATGAAATGATTGATTGGAGAGAATTGTCAGTTGAGGCATTATCAACAATAATGATATTGATTTTCGGATGAACCTTAATCAGAGATTTAAGACAGGGAATGATATCTTTTTGGTTATTAAAATTAAGGATAATAATAAAAAGATTAGTCATTTTAACAAGCCGTAAAATCTTAATTTTTTAGGTTCTAACCAATTATTTAAATAATCCATACTAACTTTTCCTCTTGATTGGATTAATGAACGTTTTTTCATTATTTGAACAAGATGTGTAATTATCCAAAAATCAGCCTTTATCGCTTCTTTTAAACAACCTTTAATTGCCATATAGAAAATAGTATTTAAATGAACAAGTGGAATTGTAACAAAACGCCATTTTTTGAAAAATAATTTTAAGGGGAAATTCTTCAATATCGTAACGGTCATATTCCGAAACTGAAAATAATCAATTATTTTGGACATATTTTTTGTTGTTGCCTTACAGTGATGATAAACAATAGCCTTTGGTTCATACCAAAATTTATAACCAGCTAGTTGAGCCTGGAAACACCAATCGCCATCTTCACCGTATATAAAATAATCTTCATCAAAAAAACCTATTTTTTCAAAAACTTTTTTTCTAAAAATACTCGCTCCTCCGATAATCAAAAAAACTTCTTCAGGTTTATTAAATTTATCTATGTTGTTGCCAAGGCCACGAGGAAAAGATTGTGGTCGCTAGAGGATTCGAACCTCTGACCTCTTCAATGTGAGTGAAGCGCTCTGCCAGCTGAGCCAAGCGACCTGCAAAAATATTTTAGCAAATTTACCCCTTGAAAGCTAATTTTCGTTCATTCATAATCAATTCATGAGTTTTTTTCGCCGGGTTGGCACTCTTTTTTTGGACGTGGTGGAAACAGTGGTTATTGCCTTGGCTATTTTTGTTATCGCCTATCTTTTTTTATTCCAACCCCATCAAGTTCGTGGCAGCTCTATGTACCCCAACCTTCATGATGCTGATTATCTTTTAACCGATAAAATTTCTTATCGTTTGAGCCAACCAAAAAGGGATGATGTTGTCATCTTTGTAGCTCCTAAAAATGAAGAATATGACTATATCAAAAGAGTGATTGGTCTTCCTGGGGAGAGTGTTTCTATTACTGAAGATTATCGTGTCAAAGTTAATAATGAGATTCTTAGCGAACCTTATTTGCCCTCAGATTTCAAAACCTTTGGGGGAACTTTCTTAGAAGCCGGGAGAACTATCAATATTCCTCAAGATGAATATTTTGTCCTAGGCGACAATCGTAGTCACAGTTCTGACTCTCGAGAATGGGGCTTTGTTCCACGAAAAAATATCATCGGTAAAGCATGGTTTAGATATTGGCCCGTTAGCCAAATGGGCCTTATTTCTTCTCAGAAGTCGGCATCTTTAAACCAGTAATCCCTTGGAAAATCCTATGAAGCTTTTCTTCTGTTTCTTCTAAAGTCCCTTTAAGAGAAATGGAAACTTTTGTTTCAATTCTGGAGCGAGAAACTTTAACAATAGTTTTTTCGTCTCCGCCCAAAGCTTTGTGGATATCTTCCCGAACCTGGTCTATTTCATCAGAAACAATCTGTGGCGGATAGGTGTCTTTTTTTCCTAGCTGCCCGGCTTTTTTCTTCATCCGCCGCGCCACATCTTCAGCCCGTCTGACTGAACCTGATTCGCGCAAAATCATTTTATAAGCTTCCACCATCAACCTAGGATCTTCAATCCCAACCAAAGCCCGGGCATGACCTTCGGTAATAAGATTAGAAAGTAAACCATCTTTTAAAGCATCCGGTAAACTCAAAAGCTTGATGGAGTTAGAAATATAGGCTGGACTTTTACCAATTCTTTGACAAATCTCTTTATTGGTCAAACCGAATTCTTCTATTAGCCTAATAAAAGCTTGAGCCCTTTCAATGGGGTTTAAATCTTCCCGCTGAACATTTTCGACAATGGCCATTTCCAACATGCCCTGAGGTGAGGTTTCTTTAATAATGGCTGGCACGGTTTTTAAACCGGCCATTTTGGCCGCTCGCCAACGTCGCTCTCCGGCAATAATTTGATAACCAGCCGGAGTTTTAGCCACCACCAACGGCTCTAGAATTCCATGTTCTTTAATCGATTCAGCTAATTCAATGACCGACTCAGGAGAAATTAAACCTCGAGGCTGAAGAGGATTTGATTGGAGCAAGTTAATATCAAAATCAATAACTTGTTTTGGCGCCATTTTTATTTCTCTACCACACAAACTAAATTTTTACCCAATCTTTTTTTAAATTGGACGATGCCTACGATTAAAGCAAAAAGGGTGTGGTCGCGGCCCATACCAACACCCTCACCGGGATGAAATTTAGTTCCTCTTTGGCGAACAATAATGTTGCCAATTTCTACTTTTTCACCACCAAAAATTTTTAAACCTAAACGTTTACCAACACGGGGAGTTTGTTGTCTAGTTTTACCACCGGCTTTAGTATGCGCCATAAATTTCCTTTTTCATCAATATAATGAAAGTTTTCACAATTGTCAAGCAGAGGCAATTTTTTCAATCTTAATTTTGGTTAATTGCGCCCTAAACCCTTTAACTCGACGAGATCGTGACTTGGCTTTAAAAGTAGCCACTCTGATTTTCTCGCCTTTCAGCTGTTCAACAATTTTAGCCTTAACTTGCGCCCCTTTAATCACCGGCTCACCAATTTTAACTTTTTCTTCTTCCACTAAAAGCAAAACCTCGTCAAAACTAACAGATTTACCTTTTTCGCCGGCAATTTTGTCAACCTGAAGCTCATCACCTTCAGAGACTTTATATTGAGTTCCGCCAATTTTAACAATCACGTATTTTTTCATGCTTCAATATTATACCTATTTTATTATCTAATCTCAACTACCTGCTGTCTTTCCCTAAACCGTGACAAGCTGGAAACTATGCCCAAACAAATCATGGTGGAAATTAAAGAAGAGCCGCCATAGGAAATCAAAGGCAAGGTAATGCCGGTAATAGGGAAAACCCCTAGATTCATGCCGATATTGATAAAAATTTGGCTAAAAAGCAGGCTAAAAACGCCAATACAAATAAAATAGGCGAAATGATCGGCGGTGTTTCTGGCCAAAGTCAAAATCCGCCAGAGGAGAAAGAAAAACAAACCCAGAAGCAGCATGATACCCAAAAAACCAATTTCTTCGGCCAAAGAGGCAAAAATAAAGTCAGTGTGTTTTTCCGGAAGAAATCTCAGATGTGATTGCGTTCCCCTCCCCAATCCCCGACCAAAAATTTTTCCTGAACCAACGGCAATCATTGATTGGATGACATTAAAACCAGAGCCCAAAGCATCAGCATGAGGGTTTAAAAAGGTATAAATCCTCTGTCTTTGGTAATCCTTAAGAAAATGCCAAGCCAAAGGGGAAAAAACCGCCAAAAAACTGCTGCCAAAAACCAACCATTTGGCTTTAACTCCTTTGGCCAAAACCATGCCCAGCCAAATAAAAACAACGACCAGAGAACTTCCCAAATCTGGTTGAAGAAAAATTAAAATCACCGGTAAAAGTAAAAATAAAAGTGATTGTAAAATCTTTTTTAAGTTGTTTTGCTCTTCATCACTAAAAAAAGAAGCTAAAAACAAAATCAAAAAGGGTTTAACCATCTCCGAAGGCTGTAAATTAAAACCACCAATTTGAATCCACCTTACCGCTCCTCTTGTGACGCCGCCGAAGATAAAAGTAATTAAAAGAAAAGCTATCGAACCTAGATAAAAATACCAAGAAGCTCGTTCATAAATCCGATGATCAATTTGAGAAAACAAGAAAAATAAAACCAAACCGAAAATAAACCAGACAAATTGCTGCCAAAAATAAGCAGGGGCGGCACTTTTAATGGCCAACAAGCCCATTGAGGCGATTCCTAAAACTAAAATCAGAATTAACCAATCAAAATTGAAAAAGCGTTTCATCTTATTTGATTTCTAATTTGTCTCCAGGAAGAAGTTCAGTTGTTAGAGTTTCCTCTCTAATGTAATCCTGAAGTTTTTTGTCTTTGGGCCAATCCGGGCCAGAAACTTTGATTTTTTCATCAAGCCGGCAATTGTTTTGTTTTCTTAAATCCTGAATTTGGCGAATCAATTCTCTGGCCTCTCCTTCAGCCTGAAGTTCCGGCGTGATTTTTGTTTCCAAATTAATCTTCATCTCCCCTTTGCCAGTTTTAAAATCAACTTCTTTAACATTCAGCTCATCCTTAATTAATTGAGCCAATTCTTTATCAAGTTGGCCATTTAAAACCTGTAATTTTTGTAAAGGCTGGCGGACTTTAATCTTGGCTTCTTTTCTAGCAGCATGACCAAGTTCACAGATCTGACGAACCAAAATCATTTGTTTGGTTAATTTCTCGTCAATTAATTTTTCCTCAAATTCTGGCCAATCAGTCAAATGGACCGATTCTTCATTAATCAAATTTCTAAAAATCTCTTCACTTAAAAAAGGCATCAAGGGAGCTAAAATTTTACTCAAAGTTACCAAAACTTCATAAAAAGTTTGGTAAAAAGCCTCCTCTCTTCGATCACGAGAACGGCGGACATACCACTGTGATAAATCGGCGACAAATTTTTCGATAGCCACTGTGGCGTGATAAGCATCATAGTCTTCTAAAAATTTCGTGACATTTTTAAGAAGTTGGTGAAGTTCGGAAAGAATCCAGCGGTCAAGAATATGGACCTTTTGATTTTTAGAATCTTTTTTAGGCTGCCATTTTTCCAAATTAGCATAGGTGATGAAAAAATTATAAATATTCCAAAGCATCAAATGAAAGCGTCGTCTTACTTCATCAGCTGTTTTGTAGCCAAACAAAAGATTATCAGCCGGATTGTGAGCTAAAAACATCCAGCGCATGACATCCACGCCAATTTTATCTGCGCCCTCATTAAATTCAATGGCATTCCCCATTGATTTGTGCATCGCTTGTCCGTCTTCACCTAAAACCATACCGTGCCCCAAAACGGTTTTAAAAGAGTTTGTATTTTCCAAGACAGTGCTCATGGCAATCAAGGAATAAAACCAGTTTTTAAATTGCCCTGGCAAAGATTCAGTAATAAAATCAGCTGGAAACCATTCTTGCCAATATTTTTTATCTTCACGATACTTCAAGGTGGAAAAGGGGACAATACCGGCATCCAGCCAAGGATTGCCGACATCTTTAATCCGAGAGGCCAGTTTGCCACATTTTGAACATTTGATTTTAAGCTCATCAATCCAAGGCCGGTGAGGTGAATGGCCTTCAAATTTCTCCCAACCAACAATGACCTTCTTTTTTAATTCTTCCCGATCACCAATAACTTCAAAAGAACCACAGCCACAAACCCAAATCGGTAAGGCCAAACCCCAATAGCGCTTCTTGGAAATCATCCAGTCTTCCATGTTTTTCAGCCAATCCAATTCTCGGTCTTTCCCCCATTCAGGCAGCCAATTAATTTTTTTGGTCACGGCCATCATTTTTGGTCGCAATTCCTTCATGGAAATGTACCATTCCTCAACTACCCGCCAAACCAGTTCGGTTTTACAACGCCAGCAAACCGGATAACGATGAGTATATTTCTTAACTTTAAAAAGAAAGATGCCTTTGTCTTTTTCCCTAAGATAGTTAATGATTAATTCCGGATGTTCCTTAGCATTTTGGCTGGAGAACTGGCCGAAACCATCCAAATAATTAGCCTCTTCATCAATGGCCTCTATCACCGATAATTTTTCTTTCTTACCTAATTGAAAATCTTCCTGTCCAACCCCGGGAGCAATATGAACAATTCCTGTTCCTTCTTCAGCTGTGACTAAATCTTTATCTAAAACAACCCTATGCTGAATTTCTTTTAATCTTGGCAACTCATCAAAAGGGCCTTGATATGACCAATCTTTTAATTCCTTGCCTTGATACTCTTTCACCAATTTCCAATCATTGCCTAAGATTTTATCTTTTAAATCTTTCAGGAGAATTAAAGTTTCATTGTCTTTTTGATAAGCGCCATATTTAAAATCAGGATTAACTGCTAAAGCGACATTGGCCGGGATGGTCCAAGGGGTGGTTGTCCAAACCAAGAAAAAAGTTTTTTCTTTTTCCTTAATTGGTAATTTAAAATAAATCGAATTATGAGTTAACTCCTGATATTCCTCGGTCAAAATTTCATGTTGGGAAATCGCTGTCCCACAGCGCGGACACCAGGGGACTGAATCTCTTCCTTTGTAAAGCCAGCCTTGCTCAAAACATTTTTTCAATAAAGTCCAAATCATGTAATTATTCTCCTCACTCATGGTGTAATAAGAATTTCCCCAATCCATAAAATAACCTAGTCTTTGGGATTGCTCGGTCTGGACTTTAGCAAATTTTAAAGTACGTTGTTTACATTTCTCAACAAATTTTTCAATGCCATATTTTTCAATATCTTTTTTATTTTTAAAACCTAATTCTTTCTCGACTTCGACTTCCACCCATAAACCTTGGTTATCAAAACCATTCTGGAAACGCTGCTTAAAACCTTTCATATTAAAAAACCTCTGCCATAAATCTTTATAGGTTCTCCCCCAAGCATGATGAACCCCCATAGGATTATTGGCGGTAATCGGACCGTCTAAAAAGGAAAATTTTACTTTTGAGTTTTTATTTTTTTGAAGATATTTTTCCAAAATTCCTGATTTCTGCCACCAATCAAGAATTTTCTTTTCAATCTCAACAAAATCAACTTTGGGAGAAACCGGCTTAAACATATCTTTATTCTACAAAAAAACACCCCTCAATGAAAGGGTGGCCAATTTAGCAATATTTTATTTATAAAGCTCTTCAATTTTATCGCTTTTACCCAAGATGTCTTCGTCCACTTCATGCAGCCATTCTTGAAAAATTACTTCATGAGAGTTGTATCTATTTTCTTGCGGACGCCAAACAACAATACAGGAAGGAGATAAAGAAGAAAAAATATAGCGTTGATCAGGTAAATTATCTTTATTAAAGCGATTTATATCATGGTAAAAGGACAAGGTAAATTGGTAATATTTATTGTCAATATTATTTTTTTTAAAAGAAATTATCGGTGGGTTTTTTAATTCTTTTATTTTATTATTTTCCTCAAGATCAATATCTGGCTCACCAAAAAGAGCACCATTTTCACTAACCTTTAGCTCTTGGGGAGCAATATATTTAATAAATTTTGAGATTAGAAGCGAAACTTGTCGAGAATTGACCTCTTTAGTTATGTTTTTAAAAACATTTTCAGGTGTTTCCTTTGAAAGACCTGGCAGTGGGCCAGTTTCTATTTTAGGCATTTAAAAAAACTATTTCTTTTTTGATTCTTCGTAAACTAAGGCAACTTCTCCGGCAATTTTTATTAAAAGCCTGCCATATTCGCTAGACAAAACATACGTCTCTGATTTAAAATTATATCCGATATTAAGGCCTGTGTCCAAGTGATAAAGTACTGGACCAGCAATGAAGGCAAGTTAACCAGTAGCTCTGTTAACATCCGATTTTGACCGAAAAACTTCCAAAATTGTTTGTGTATAATTACCCGTATGTTTCCTCAAAACCATCATGGCAGAAATTTTTTGATTCTCAATTTCACCAATAATTTTTTTCTCACCTAATTCCCAAGTTTTGTTATCAGTGAACTTCTTAAAAACAGAGACCAAAGCATCCCCATAACTAACTCTTTTCAACTCCTTAAAAAAATTTTTAATCCTGAGAGATTTCTGGTATTCCGGTTTTTTCCCCTCTTCCACTTCGATATTGATTATTTTCCCTGATTCAAAATTATTCATTTTATTTTCCTTGTCTTAAAAAGGTAGGAATATCAAATTCATCGCCAAATTCATCTTCTAGTGGTTCTGATGGCCCTTCTTTTTTTTCTTCTTCCTTTGGTTTTTCTTCCAAAGTAATTTTTTCTTCAGGGAATTCGGAAACAATGCCTTCCGGTTCTGGTGGTTTGGGTTTAAACATCATTCTGGCTAATCTCATCCTTGATTCATCAAAACCGGTGGCAATGACAATAATTTTAATCTGGTCAGTCATCATTTCATCAATGGTCGCCCCAAAAATAATATTGGCATCAGCATCGGCTGACTGGGAAATCAGTTTCGCCGCTTCTTCGACTTCAGCCATGGTCAAATCAGGACCGCCGGTGATGTTAAACAAAATCCCTTTGGCTCCCTCAATGGAAATATCAAGCAGGGGTGAGAAAATGGCTGATTTGACGGCAATCTGAGCCCGGTTTTCGCCAACGCCGGTCCCAATACCCAAAAGTGAAGAGCCGGCATTTTTCATAATCGCCTTGACGTCGGCAAAATCGACATTAATTAATCCTGGAATGGTAATAATTTCCGAAATCCCCTGAACTCCCTGAGACAAAACCCCATCAACAACTTTAAAAGCTTCCAATAAAGTGACTTTCCGGTCAACGACTTCCATAATTCTTTGGTTGGGGATGACAATCAAAGTATCAACTTTGTCTTTTAAATTTTCTAAACCTTCTTCAGCCGCTACCATTCTTCTGGTGCCCTCAAAAGCAAATGGCTTGGTCGTCACAGCAATGGTTAAGGCCCCGACTTCTCTGGCAACTTCGGCAATAATCGGTGCGCCCCCGGTAAAAGTTCCACCACCTAAACCGCCGGCCAAAAAGACCATGTCGGTGTCAATTAAATATTCACGAATGGCATCACGAGATTCTTCTGCAGATTTTTTGCCTAATTCCGGATCACCACCAGAACCTAAACCTTTGGTGATATCCTGACCGATTTGAATTTTAGTGGAAGCTTTGTTTGCCAGAAGAGCTTGGCTGTCAGTATTAATGGCAATAAACTCAACCCCTTTGATTTTATTGCTTTCAATCATGGTGTTGATGGCGTTGCCACCGCCACCGCCAATACCTAAAACCTTAATTTTGGCGAAACTCGAAGCATCTGGTTTAATGAGAGCCATAATTTAATTTTTTCTGGGCAGAAGAAATTGGTGTTAAAAGCTATTATATTACGGCAGGAAAGATTTAATCAAGTCAATAAATTTATTAGCCACACCTTTGCCGGGAATCCTTTGTAAACTTTTACCTAATCTCCCTAAGGGAAAGAAAGAAGTTTCCGGAACTTCTTTAGCTTTATAAAGAACCAAACCAGCGGCGACGGCATACTCCGGCGTTTGAATATCATCAATCAGCCCGGTTAAACTATTGGGCTGCCCCACTCGAACCGGCATAGCCAAGACTCTTTTGGCCGAATCAACAATCCCCACCGTTTGCGCTCCCCCGCCGCAAAGAACCACCCCCGAAGGAGTCAATCCGGTGGCCCCACTCTTTTTAATTTCCAAGGCAACCATGGTGAAAATTTCATTCAATCTGGGTTTAATAATTCCTTCGACCAGAGTTTTTCGAGAAATAGTTTTGGCTTCTTCGGTAATCCCTAAATCAGTTAAATCAATTTCATCATCATTTTTGGCTTTTTCTTCACTTTCTTCTTTATCTTCATCCTCTTTCTCCTTTTCCTTTTTGGTCGAAAGGGCAATTTTGATTTTCTCGGCTGATTCCAAAGAAAGACGCAAACCAATGGCTAAATCATTGGTCACATTTTTAGCTCCAATCGGTAAAACAGAGGTATAAAAAGGCGAACTTTCAACATAAATAACAATATCGGTCACCCCACCACCGATGTCCACTAAAACCACCCCTAATTCTTTCTCTGTTTCCGTTAAAATACTTTCGGCGGCCGCTAAGCCGGAAACAACCAAACTTTGAGCATCAACCCCGATTTCCGAAACACTGCGAGTTAAATTTTTAATGGCGGTTGAGGAACCGGTAATAATATTTGTTTCCACCTCTAATCTCACCCCACTCATTCCAGCCGGATCCTTAATTCCTTCTTGTCCGTCAACGGTAAAATAGCGGGGAATGACATGAATAATTTCTCTTGAAGCCGGTAAAGAAAGAGCTTGGGCGGCTTCAATCACTCTTTTAATGTCATCTTTGTTGATTTCGGCTTCAGGCTCAGCCACCGCCACGACTCCGCGTGAATTAGAAGAGGCAATATGGGGACCGCTAATGGCCACCAAAGCCCGATTAATGTTGTAGCCAGCCATTCTTTCAGCTGCTTCCACACACTCCAGCAAACTGGTGGTGGTTTCTTCAATATTCACAATTTGACCCTTGCGGATACCTTTGGAAGGTGTGCTGGCCACACCAATTACCCTCCACTTTTCTTCTTCTGAATCATTAACTAAAGAGGCAATAATCGTGACTATTTTTGAAGAGCCGATGTCAACCCCGGCAATAATTTGTGGTTTAGGCATTTTTTACTCGACAATAATTGGTTTGTCAAACCTTAAATCAATTTTTTTGATTTGCTTTCCTTCTATTTTAGACCGTGAAGAAATAAATTGTAAAGAGTCAAGTTGGTTCTCAATTTCTTTTTGACTATTAAATAAAACCAAAGTTTCATTAGTAAGCCAAACTTCAATTTCCCGAGGGTTAACAATTAGACTAACTTTAGGTTCCAAAAGACGTAATTTCATCTCCATGATAATTTTAATCGTTTGGAGAATTTCTTCCTGGTTGATTTTTTCACCGGAATTAAAATGAGGGTCTTTGTCAAATAAAATCAAAGGCAAATTTTGATTTTCCTCTACTTTTTTAACCACCACTCCTTGCTCATCAATCAAATAATAAATGCCGGTTAAGGAGAACTGCGGCTTGGCTGAAGCAGTTGATTCTAACTCCGAGCTCAACTCAATTGCCAAAGCTACCACTGGTTTTCGGGAAGTCAGTTCAAATAATAATTTGTCAGGAATTCTTTTTTTGACTTTAACCATGTCAACCTGTGGCAAATTTTCCTTAATTTTATTGATTAATGTCTGACGAGATAAAAAAACAAGATTTTTCCCAAATGAAAGTTCACTGACTTTATTGGCAATTTCCTGACTGCAGTCTAATTGATTAAACTGGCAGCTGAATTTTTTTACCTGCCAAAAATCACTCCTTAGAAAAACATAAATAAGGGCAAGAAAAAGAAGAAAACCTAGAATTTTAAACCATCTTTTCCAATTCATCGACAATTTTTTGGGTGGCGTTTTTAATAATTAATTTTTCCGCTTTATCTTTATTTTGGCGATAAACATCAATTCTATCTATCATTAATTCTATTTTTTTAAACAAATTATTTGGTGTCAAATCATCCTGGGGCAAAATCTCAGCTAAGCCAATCTTTTCAACCATCTGCGCATTTTTTGTTTGTTCATCACCCGGCAACCAAGGAATGGGAATTAATAATTGCGGCTTGTTTAAAACCAAAAGTTCGGTGATGGTATTAATCCCCGCCCGGGAAACAACCAAATCGGCTTTTTCTAAAAGGGTTCCCCATTCTTCGCCACTCACATATTTTTTCAAATGATAATTATCTTTCAAATTTTTTGGCAAATGATTTCTTTTTTCTTCCAACCTCTCAAAGTCGCCAAAACCGGCCAAATGACCAGTCTGGTGAAAAACATGATATTTAATTAATAATTTTTCCAAAATACCTTCAATAGCGATGTTAATTCGATGCGAGCCTTGGTTGCCCCCAGTCACTAAAATCAATGGTTTGTCTTTTTCAAATTTTAAAGTTGATAAAATTTTGGAATTGTTTTTGAAAATGTCCAAGCGGAGAGGATTGCCGGTCAAAACCGTTTTTTCTTTGGGAAATTGATTTAAAATCATTGGCCAAGAAACACAAATTTTCTTGGCAAAAAAGCTATTGATTTTATTTCCCAAACCAACAACGGTCGTTTGTTCATGAATCACAATGGGAACCCCTAGCAACCAGCCGGCCAAAACTACTGGCACGCCAACATAACTGCCAAAAGAAAGGACGATATTTGGTTTAATCCGCAAAAGATGGGAAAAAGCTTGCAAAAATCCTAACGGTATTCTTAAAAAGGCAGAAATGGTATAACGGGTAAATTTATGCTGAAGACGGCCAAAATTGATAGGAACAAAACAAAGGCCTTTTTCTTGAATCACCATTGATTCCAAAGAAGGATTCTTGTCACCTTCAGCAGTATATTTTCTGCCAATATAAAAAATCTCCCATTCCTCGCGTTTGAGAAGTTCATCAATTACCGCCAAAGCCGGGGTTAAATGACCTCCCGTAATCACAATTTTGCGTTTTTTCATTGCTCATTAATTATAACATCTTCAAGCCTAAAAAGAGTTTTGTGATAAAATTTATTTATGATGAAAAATAAATACTTCGATGTTATTTTTACCAATCATGCGATTAGTCGTCTTTATAATCGAGGCATTAGCCAAGAAAAAGCTTATGAAACATTTGCCCATCCCGATGGGCAGCTTAACGGTAAAATTCCAGGTTCGGTGAAATTTTACAAAAAATATGATGAACAAAGAATTGAGGTTGTAGCTAAGAAAAATGAGAAAGGCGAATGGGTAGTTTTCTCCTGCTGGTCAAAATTCAAAGAGAAAACACCTTTCCACTACCAAGAACCATTACTTCAAAAAATCATCGGTAATTTAGTCAGAAAAATTTTCAAATAACAGCTTTTTCTTTTTTATGGCTTAAATTACTTCTTAATTACTTTTTGTCTGGCAATATTAGCCAAAATACCCATGCCAGTTAAAGACAAAACCAAAGAAGATCCACCATAAGAGATAAAGGGCAAAGGAATGCCGGTTAGGGGTACCAAAGCAACCATAGCCGCCAGATTAACTAAAGCTTGAAAACCAATCCAGGAAGTAAGCCCGACCGCCAGAAGTCTGCCAAAATCATCTGGAGATTCTTTAGCAATTTTCATCCCCCGCCAAATTAAAACCAAAAAAAGAATTAAAATTGAGGCGGCGCCAATAAAACCCAGTTCTTCGGCAATCACCGCAAAAATAGAATCCGTTGTCACCGCCGGCAGGTATTCATATTTTTGCCTTGACTGGCCCAAACCCACACCAAACAAACCCCCAGAGCCAATGGCAATTAAAATTTGGCGGATATGATAAGAGGCCCCTAAAGGATCGTAGGTTGGATTTAAAAAGGTTGACAATCTTTCCCGACGGTAAGGTGAAAAAAGAATCAAACTTGCCCCAGACAAAATGCCAATGATTCCTACCAAGGCCAAAGACAACAATGGTGCTCCGGAAACAAAGTAAACCACCAAACTGGTGGCCGCCAAAACCACGGCCGTGCCCAAGTCCGGCTCAAGCATCACCAAACCCAAAAGGACTCCTAAAATAATTAAAAAGGGTAAAAATTTCCTTTTATTGGACAAGAAGGTGGCCAGATAAATCACAAAGGCCAATTTCGCCAATTCGGCCGGCTGAAAATTAACCGGTCCTAAAATCAGCCAGCGGCGAGCTCCCATGATTTTTGTCCCCACTCCAGGAATTAAAACCACAATTAAAGAGATTAAAGAAAAAAGGACCAGTGGAATGGCGATTTTCTTCAATCGCCGGTAATCAAAAAAGGAAAAGAAGAAAAAGGAAACCAAACCCAAAAAAGCCCAAAAAGTTTGCAAACGAAAATAATAGAACCTATTGCCAAAATCACGATAGGCTTCCACCACTGAAGCATTACCGACCATAATCACCCCAAAAATTGTCAAACCTAAAACCAGGAAAGTTAAAAGCCAATCAGGCCGATGAAAAGCACTTTTTAAAAGAACTTTTGATTTAGAGCGCTTTAACATATTTTTTAAATTGAAGCCCACGGTCTTTGTAATTTGCAAATAAGTCAAAGGAAGCACAAGCCGGTGATAAAAGAACAATATCGCCCGGGTTAGATTTTTCCAAAGCCAGTTTGACAATCTCTGCCATTTTTTCTGAAGGCCGAAAAATAATTTCTCCTTGAAAACCAGCTTCCAACACAGCCTGCTTGATTCTGTCGGCCATCTGGCCAATTAAAATCAAGGTTTTAACTGAAGACTTGCTGATTTGTCTGCCCAAATCATGATAATCAGAACCTTTTTTCGAACCGCCGGCAATTAAAACC
>Ga0315288_10004603_pt1 | contig 17575 bp, 18 predicted proteins | sample YL17G11_20_MG_FD_203454 | JGI IMG/M metagenome (GOLD analysis project Ga0315288, IMG submission 203454) | Sediment microbial communities from Yellowstone Lake, YNP, Wyoming, USA - YL17G11_20 | ecosystem: Environmental > Aquatic > Freshwater > Lake > Sediment | place: USA: Wyoming | collected... | reverse complement strand
AGGTGGAGCAGTAGCATTTTGGGTTGAAACAATCAACGAGCCGGGGGACATAATTATTGAAGTAGTATCTCATTCAGTAGGACAAAAGATTCTGATGATACATGTTGAGTAATAAGTACTAGTATTGAATAAATTATTTGAATTATAATTTGTTATTAGTTTTTCAAGGAGGTAATTTGTGCCAGAAAAAAGACCATTCAAAAATGCAGTAATAATGAATAATATTGAAAAATATTTTGGTAATGTCGCTGCGCTTAATGGAATAAACTTTGAAGTAGGGGCTAATGAAGTGGTGGGATTAATTGGAGATAATGGTGCTGGTAAATCAACGTTGATTAAAATTATAACTGGAGTTTTCCCTCCTACCAAAGGAGAATTGTATATTCGTGATAAGAAAATATCCCTTAAAGATTATAATGTTAAACAAGCTTATAAATTGGGGATTGAGGCAGTATATCAAGATAAATCATTAGGAGAAAAGCAGGATTTATGGAGAAACTTTTTTATTGGCAGGCAAATGACCAATCGTTTGGGATTTATTAGGGTTCGTGAGGAAAAAGAAATGGCCCAAAAAATTATGTTTGATATAATTGGCTTTCGAGGGGCAGGAATTACTGCAGAATCTAAAGCTAATAAGTTGTCAGGCGGAGAGAGACAAGGAATAGCAATTGGCAGAGCAATGTACTTTGATGCAGACTTAATAGTGCTCGATGAACCGACCTCAGCTTTATCGCTTAAGGAAGTTCAGAAAGTATTAAATTTTGTAAGAAAGATAAAAGAATCCGGGAGGGCTTGTATATATATTTCTCATATTTTATCAGATGTATATGAAATTTCAGATAAATTTATAATTTTAGATCGAGGGAAAGTAGTTGCTACTATTAAAAAAAGTGAGGTAACTCTAAAAAAGCTTAGTGAATTTATGCTTAAATATGCACATGCAAAATAAGGAGAACATCAAATAATGAAACATTTAAAAATGTCTATTGCTAAATTAGTAAAAATTGAAGGTCTAACAATTATAGGAGTATTTATTGCTTTAATGATCCTTTTCATTATGACTGCTCCTCATGTATTTACTGGTTATAGGATTTATATGTCCTTTTTACAAACAGTTCCTCCACTTTTAATCTTAGCTCTAGGCCTTACCTTTGTCATTACAGCCGGAGAAATGGATTTAAGTTTTTCAGCAATTATTGCGTTTTCTGGTTTTATATTCTGTTTCATTTTCCGTACTTTTGGAACACCCTGGCTTGCATTTATTCTTGCGCTTTTATCAGGTGCTTTGGTAGGTTATATCAATGGGTTACTTGTTGCTAAAGTTGGTGTTCCCTCTATAATGGCTACTTTAGCAGCTCAGTTTTTTTGGAATGGGTTAACTATTCTTTTATCCCGTGGTCTTTCCTGGAATATTAAGGAAATTAGACCTTATTTTATTCATACTCTATTTGTAGGAAGAATTGGAGGAATAGTACCAGCACAAAGTCTTTGGGGCATTGGTGTTGCAGTATTTTTATGGTTTATTCTTAATAGACATACATTTGGTGAGCATATCTTGTTTATTGGTGATAATGTTGATGTAGCCAGGGTCATGGGAGTAAATGTCACCGCTGCTAAGATAAAACTTTTTGTATTTATGGGGGTAATATCTGCTTTTGCTGCAATATTATTGACTTTGGAGATGATAAATTTTTGGACTACTCAAGGAGCAGGACTTCTTTTGCCTACCATAGCTGCAGTTTTTATAGGTGGTACTTCTATCGCGGGAGGATACGGAACAATTATAGGAAGTTTTTTCGGTGCCTATATTGTTGGTTCCTTAGAAGCAGGGGTAGTTGCCAGTGGAATTGGGGGATACTGGACACGTTTAGTTACTGGTCTGGTAATGGCTGCTTCTGTTAGTTTAAATATTATATTAAATAAAGAAAAAGGGGAAGGACTAAAAGAGAGAATAAAAGAATCTATTTTTATTAAAAAAGGAGGCGAGAAAAGTTCTTTATTAAAGAGAGAAAATCTAAAAAATACCTGAAAAAAGGAGGTGAATAAATAGAAAAAATTATAATTTTTTAACAAAAGAAAGCTTAGTATAAAATAGAATTAAAGGAAATACGATTTTTTCTGTTTATATTAAATGTATAAGCTTTCTAAAAATTTTAAAATATTTAAAAAATGGAGGTAAAGGTAAAATGAAAAAGTTTTTAACGATTATGATTGTATCTTTAATTACATGTGCTCTGTTACTTGGTGTAGGTTTAACTACTTTTGCAGCAGGAGAAAAAGAAGATTTATTAGGTTCAGGGATGGTAATTTACATGCAGATGGGTGGTACAGAAGGTGACCCCTCGACACTTGCTCGTACAAATGGGGCAAGAGCTGCTGCTGCGCATTTAGGTGTAAAACTTATTGAACAATATTCAGCCTGGCAACCAGAAAAAATGATCAACCAATTTAAAGAGGCTCTCGCTGCTTCACCTGATGGCATTGTTATTATGGGACATCCGGGGGAAGGTGCATTTGAATCACTGGTTGGAGAAGCAATAAGTAGAGGGATTATAGTAACCAGTGGAAATAATCCCCTTCCTAACTTACAGGCGATGTATCAAGATAAGGGATTTGGCTATGCGGGGGCGGATCTTCATGCAGGTGGCTATTTAACCGGTCAGGCAATGTTAAAACAGGGGCTTAAAACTGGAGATAAAGCTCTGGTCTATGGACTTTTCTCACAAGAAGGAAGAAGAAAAAGCGAAATGGGAATAGTAGATGCCCTTGAAGAGGCTGGATTAGTTGTAGAAAAGCTCGATATTTCTCCTGATGTAGATTCAGAGGCATCTCTTTGTATTCCGATTCTTACCGCCTACCTGGAAAGAAATCCTGATCTAAAAGCTATTGGCACTCAGCATGGTAATGTAACCTCAAATATGATGAAAGTATTGCAGGCAGCAGGGAAAAAACCAGGTGAAGTCATTTGTGGAGGGATCGATCTTTCACCCGCAACTATTGAAGGTATTGAAAAAGGGTATATAAGTGCATCATTTGATCAGATGCTCTATCTGCAAGGATTTTTACCGGTTTTGCAGGTCGCATTAGCTAAAAAATATAATATTCCTGGTCTTGTTATTAATACAGGAGTAGGTATTGCTACCCCACAGAATATTGGGGAATTAAAAACATTAATAGAGCAAGGAATTAGGTAATATATTTTTTCGATTAGGGAGGAAAGAGTGAATAACTCTTTTCCTCCCTATATTAAAGTTCAAAGGGGTAAATCTTTTCTTAGAGGTTTACTTAGGGTTCTATTAAAGGATAACTATTAAGTAAGTATATATATCTTATATTGAGTTAAAGAATATTATTGAAATAACATAGAATTAGATTAAGCGAGGTGATTTTGGTGGAAATACATAAAAAAAGAATTAAAAAAGAAGATGGCCGTTATTTAATTTTTTATACTTTTACTGAAGAAGAAAAGGAGAATAATGATGCTAGAACTGAGATGGAATCCAATCTTAAGGAAATGGGTAATAATAGCCACCCATCGCCAAAACAGGACTTATAAACCTCCCAAAGATTATTGTCCTCTTTGTCCTACTAAAAAAGGTGGTTTGTCTACAGAAGTACCAGCGGAAGATTATGATATAGTAGTTTTTGAAAATAAATTTCCATCTTTAAAAGAGGAGCTACCAAGAATAACTGGAACAGGTTCTAAATTTTTTAAATATGGCAAGGCTCATGGAATTTGTGAGGTGGTTCTATTTACTTCTGACCATGATGGTATTATGTCAGAAAAACCCTTGAGCCGTTATGTCAAGCTGGTAAAAGTGTGGAGAGATCGCTATCAGGAGTTAGGAGATAAAGATTTTATCGATTATGTCTTCATCTTTGAAAATAAAGGAGAGGAAGTTGGGGTAACCCTTCATCATCCTCATGGCCAGATATATGCTTTTCCTTTTATTCCTACCATTATCGAACAGGAACTGGATTCCAGTAAAGAATATTTAGAAAAAGAGGGGAAATGTCTCTTCTGTAAGACCTTAGAAGAAGAAAAAGAAGATGGCAGACGAATTATTGTTAGTAATGATTCCTTTTCCGCACTGGTCCCTTTTGCTGCTGGTTACAGTTATGAGGTCCACATCTATACCAATAAACATCTTCCTTCTTTTAATGATTTTACGGAAAAGGAAGAAATTGATTTAGCGGCAATATTAAAAACTTTAATGATGAAATTTGATAATCTTTTTGGTTTTGTCTTACCTTATATTATGGCCATTCATCAACAACCTACTAATGGAACAGGTAAAGAATATTCCCATTTTCACATTGAATTCTATCCTCCTTATCGTACGAAAGATAAACTTAAATACTTGGCTGGAAGCGAGTTAGGAGTTGGTGCTTTTATCAATGATTCTTTACCTGAGGAAAAGGCTCAAGAACTAAGAAATACGCCACCTAAAGGAGTGGTTTAGTATAAAATTTCCAGGTTAAAGTAAAAGATTACTGGAAGATTAAATATAAATATTATTGGATACAAAGTAAGATAAAGAGGAAGAGGAGATTTTTAATGCAAGATTTGAGTGAATTATGGAAGATATTTAAAAACAAATATACTGATACAGGTTTGATTAAAGGAGCTTTTTCTGCTCCCGGCAGAGTTAATCTAATTGGAGAACATACCGATTATAATGACGGTTTCGTTTTACCGATGGCTATTGAAAGAGAGATAATTATGCTGGGGCAATTAAGGAACGACCATAAGGTGATAGTTTTTGACCTTGGTTATAATACTGAAATCAGTTTTTCTTTGAATAAATTAATTCCTCGGTGTAAAAATGTCTGGGCTAATTATTTAATGGGTGTAGTTGATGAAATACAGAAGACAGGATACATTTTACAGGGAGCAAATATTATTTTTATAAGTAATATTCCTCAGAAAGCAGGATTGAGTTCTTCTGCTGCCCTGGAGATTGTTACTGCTCTCACTATGACTGAATTAAATTCACTAAAGATTGAACCTGTAAAAATGGCTCGTCTCTGTCAACAAGCAGAGAATAATTTTGTAGGAGTAGCTTGTGGAATTATGGATCAGTATGTCTCACGATTGGGACGGAAAGATAATGTACTCTTTATTGATTGCAGAACTAATAATTATGAACTAATCCCTTTTAGAGATAGTAATTATCAGATAGTAATTTGTGACTCAAAAATACGGAGGGATTTAATTAATTCTGAGTACAATAAAAGACGAGAAGAGTGTAAAAAAGCTACTGAGTTTTTTACTCATAGGTTCGGACATAAAGTTCAAGCTTTAAGAGATGTTACTATAGAGGAATTTAAGCAATATCAAGAGCACTTACCCGAAACTATTGCTCGAAGAGCAAGACATGTAATTTTGGAAAATTATAGGGTGCAAGCTAGTAAAAAAGCTATAGAAGCTGGTGATTATATTACATTTGGTCAATTGATGATAGAATCACACCAGAGTCTTAAGGTGGATTATGAGGTTAGTTGTGAGGAATTAGATCTCCTGGTTGACTTAGCTTTAAAGCAAGAAGGAGTGTTAGGAGCCCGGATGACTGGTGCTGGTTTTGGAGGCTGCACGGTAAATTTATTAAAGAGAGAGAATGTAAATATTTTTAAAAAAACCATTCAGAAGGAATATAAGAGAATAACAGGAATTATCCCAGATACATATATAACCATACCTGCTGATGGGGCTAAAGTTCTAAAATTTTAATTAGTGAATTAACCAGCCATTTCGCAAATTTAAAATATAATATGGTTTATTCTGAAAATAAGCTATTATGCTAATATTAAATAAATGATAAGAGAGTAAATGAGGGTGTAATTGTTGGGAAAATATATAATGGCTCTAGACCAGGGGACTACCAGTTCTCGGGCAGTCATATTCGACCATAATGGTTCAATAATAAGTATGGCAAGTAAAGAATTTAAGCAAATTTATCCTAAACCTGGTTGGGTAGAACACAACCCCACTGAGATATACTCTTCTCAAATAGAAATTGCCAGGAGTGCTTTAAGCAAAGCAAACTTAACTGCGGTTGATATAGTTTCTATTGGAATAACTAATCAAAGAGAGACAACAATAGTTTGGGATAAAAAAACCGGTAAGCCGATTTACAACGCTATTGTATGGCAATGTAGAAGGACAGCCCCTATATGCGACCAGCTAAAAAAGAAAGGGCTGGCAGAGATTATCCAAAAAAAGACCGGGCTGGTAGTAGATGCCTATTTTTCTGGTACCAAAATTAAGTGGATTTTGGATAATGTAAAAGGAGTAAGAGAAAGAGCTAAAAAAGGAGAAATTTTATTTGGAACAGTAGATAGCTGGCTTATTTGGAATTTAACCCGAGGAAAAGTCCATGTAATAGATTATTCCAATGCTTCACGAACAATGATATTTAATATTCATCAGCTGGATTGGGATGAGGAGATATTAGAAGAGATGGATATCCCCAAAGCAATCCTCCCTCAACCTTTACCTTCGAGTTATGTTTACGGAAATACAGATAAAGAGATATTTGGAGTCGAAATTCCAATTTCAGGAGATGCCGGAGACCAGCAAGCCGCTCTTTTTGGGCAAGCCTGTTACGAACCAGGGATGGCTAAGAATACTTATGGAACTGGCTGTTTTATATTGATGAATACTGGAGAGAAAATCGTCTCATCAAAGAATGGTCTTTTGACTACTATTGCCTGGGGAGTTAACGGAAAGGTGGAATATGCCTTGGAAGGAAGCATATTTATAGCTGGTGCAGTAGTGCAGTGGTTAAGAGACGAGCTTAGGATGATAAATAGCTCTGAAGAAATTGAAAAATATGCCTTGAAAGTTAAAGATACTAACGGAGTTTATTTAGTTCCTGCTTTCGTAGGTCTTGGCGCTCCTTATTGGGATATGTATGCTCGAGGAACTATTGTGGGGTTAACCCGAGGGGCAAAGAAGGAGCATATCCTTAGAGCAGCAGAAGAATCAATAGCCTATCAAAGTCGTGATGTCCTGGAAGTTATTCAGAAAGATTCAGGGATTAATTTGAAAAAATTAAAAGTTGATGGTGGGGCAGTTAGAGACAACTTCTTAATGCAGTTCCAATCGGATATCCTGGGAGTTCCGGTGGTGAGACCTCAAGTTATAGAGACTACTGCCTTAGGAGCTGCTTATCTTTCTGGTTTAGCGGTTGGTTATTGGAAGGATAAGGCAGAAATTGCTTCAAAATGGAAGGCTGATAGAGAATTTATACCGAATATGGATGAAAAAATAAAAGAAAGATTATATAAAGGCTGGAAGAAAGCAGTCAGTAGGTCTCTAAAATGGGAAGAAAAAGAATAAATATATTAAAATAAAAAACTATTTTAGCCTTTCCATGAAGCATGGCGTAAAGAATTTTTGACTAATAATTGCTATTCTCAAGAGAAGATGTATTGACAAATTTAATTACAAAATAAAAAGGGTAAGCTATAAAGAAAATTATCTTCTTTAGATTACCCTTTTTTTATTGCCTTTTTATCTCTATTCAATTTTCCCCAGCTCTACCTTCATTCCATAGAGTTCTTTCTGCACGATAACCCTCTTTCTGGGCTATTACTATCTCCTGCATAAATCTATCGATACGAAAGATTAAGAGTATGGATAGGGCAATAGGGAATCCCTGATTAGCGATTAAGTCTAATAATGTTTTTAGATCCACATATCAATTTATCCCTCCTACTTTCTGGTTATATTCCGAACACCTATAGCCAGAGGTAATATAGATCGGCTTTTTGATTATTGCTCTAAACTCCCCCAACTTCTTTAAAAGCATCGGGTGTAACATTACCCTCTTACAACAGGGACAGGCAAATTCAGGTAGTTTAAAATGTGGGGCGATATCTATATCGTTTATTTGATTTAACCTTTGTATAAAACTAACTCCTTTCACCTGTCTGCGTGCGTACACGCACAGGCAGGCACGCACAGGCAGAGTGGTTAGTTAATTCACCAATTGACCGATGAGGTAGGAGTCGAATTTATCTGACCCGCTATTATTCGGGCTCGATAAATCGAGCCCCTACATTTTAATAGACTCTTTCTCTTTCAATAATTTTCTCTTCGATAAAACATCATAAGTCTGCTGATTAATCTTTCCCACATTAGCCTTCATCATGGTCTTTACTGCCTTCTCCTCACTCTTTCTCAATTGGATCTTCTTATCGGCCAGTATTTCGATCAGCTTCTTCCAGGCCTCTTCCCATTTTTGATTGCCATTTCCTATCCCTAATTCCTCTTCCGCCCAGAGCATAGCGGTAAGGATGGCCTCTTTAACGGTACTAGCTCGCTCTTCTCCTAATTTATTCTTTAAGAAGCCATAACCGATAGAGACCTAGTGAACCTCCCCCGCTTTACTGGACACCAGGTTAAGAGCTATAATTAAACTAAAGGAGGTTAAAGAAAACATGGAAGGAATTAGAAGACAATATAGTGAGGAATTCAAGAAAGATGCAGTCGGGCACAGTCTAACATCAGAAAAGACAGTGGTAGAAGTAGCCCAGGACCTGGGGATTGCCCATAGTAATCTAAGGAGATGGCGTACCCAATATGGCAAAAACGGAGAGCTAGCCTCCCCCGGGAATGGTAAGCAAAGGCTCACCCCCCAAGAAGAAGAGATTAGAAGGCTGAAGAAAGAGCTTTATGATGTCAGGCAAGAGCGAGATATATTAAAAAAAGTTGTGGCCATCTTCTTTTAAAAAACCGTAGATTCATTCCGGTTTATCCGGGAACACACTGATAGGTTCAGTGTCACGAAGATGTGCCAGGTGCTAAAGGTTTCCCGGTCTTTAGTATTACCAGTGGATCAAATATCCTGAAAGTACCAGAAAGATAGAAGATAGGGACCTAAAACAAAAAATAGTTGAAATACACAGTAATAGTCGAAAGGACCTATGGGAGTCCCCGAATCCATCAAAAACTGTTACGAGAGGGTTATCAGGTGAGTAAAAAGTGGGTGGAAAGATTAAGGAGAGAAGCAGGGATTCATGCTATGGCCAAAAAGAAATATAAGGCAACTACTGACTCCAGGCACACCCAACTGGTAGCACCAAACTCTTTAAATCGCAACTTTGTGGCAGATAAGCCCAACCAATCTTGGGTGGCCGATATCACTTACATCTATACTAAGGAAGGCTGGCTCTACCTATCTACCATCATGGACCTGTATTCCCGAAGAATCGTGGGATGGTCAATGAAAAATAGGATAACACCAGACTTAGTCATTGAGGCACTAAATATGGCTATTAAGCAGAGAAAGCCTGGTCGGGATTTGCTCCTGCATTCAGACCGGGGCAGTCAATACGCTAGCTACTGCTACCAGGTATTACTGGGCAAAAGAGGTATTCTATGTTCGATGAGTCGCAAAGGGAATTGTTGGGATAATGCAGTGATGGAGAGTTTTTACCGGACCTTAAAGGTAGAACTAATCTATCAGAGAAAGTATGAAACGAGAATCGAAGCCCAGAGAGATATATTTGAATATATATAGAAATATTTTACAACAGAGAAAGATTACATTCTTCTATAGGGTATAATAGCCCTGAGGAATACGAAAAAATGACCATGGTCGCTTAACTTAAGTGTCCGTTTTATCGGGGGAAGACCAGGACGTTCTTCAATGCTTAGATAGTCTTGAATAGAGGCGCAATTCCGACGGGACTTGCCACTACGTGGACGACGGTTTATGTGCTTACGCCGTAAACATTTAACTAATTCTTGGCGTAATGCGCCACGCGGCAAAACATGTAAATACGAATAGATACTTTCCTGTGAAATTTGCATGTTCATGTTTCTAGGATACAATATTTTTAGGCGTTTGGCAATCTGTTCTGGTGACCATAATTGATCAAGTTGCCCAAGAACATATTGTTTTAACGGTTCATTGATATTCATTTTTCGTTTTTTGCGGGCAGTATGCGCCAATCGATCAGTGCGACGTTGAGCTTGAATAGCCCTGTATTGTTGCCCATATTTAGTATTACGATTAATTTCGTGGCAAATTGTACTAGGAGATCGACTAAGTGAAATCGCGATGTCATATTGGCTGCGCCCTTGCGCTATTCCAAGGGAGATTTCTTCACGTTCATTAACATTTAATCGGTGGTATTGGGACATGTGCAACTCCTTTCTTTTGGTATATTATACCAAAACTAGGTATTGCACTAGCAACTTGAGCCCAAGGTGTCCCTTAAAAGAAATAGCAGAATATATTGGCGTGCATTATACTACAGTGAGCAGAGCGATTAAAAAAATTGAGGGGGAAGATGAAAAGTGATATTGCCAGACTTAACCCCATAATATTACTCGAGCTCGAACCATATATAAAAAGTATCTTTTGGAATATCTGACAAAAAATTTTTCGGCATATAAAAAACTATTGACAAAAAAGAATAATTATGAGAAAATGTTAGGTAAGCATTAACTAACTATCGAGGTGAGATTTTGAAAGTATATCGTAAATTATACAGCGTATTTGATGGTTTTATGCAAATTAAGACAGAGTGCAGGTTTTGTGTCATCGATAAATATAATGTGTCAGAGCTTACCTTAAAACAGATTGAATATTTAAAAAAATTTGACGAATACGAGTATGTTACCATTAGCCAATTAGCTGAAAATTTGAAATTATCCAAGCCATCAATCACCGAAATGGTTAAAAAGTTTATTAAATTAGATTGCGTTAAGAAAGAGCAATGCAGTCATGATGCGAGAGTTTATTATCTGTTTCTCACCGAAAAAGGTAAAGGGATTGCCAGAATTGAACAGATTACCAATGAGGATTTTATCAGAAGAGTGGAAAATTGTTTAAGCGAAGAAGATATTAGTTTGTTAATAGAATTATTGTCAAAAGTGGTTTAAAAGGCTTATTTTTTGATGTAATAGTTAGGTTAAGCATAACTAACTATTGAAAATTCTTTAATAAGAATGTGGTTAAAAAGAAAGAATACCGAGTATGAAAAAAGCAAGGGAAGTTTTGTAAGAGGTTGGACCACTCTTCAAAGAGATGGGAGAGAGGTTCATTAAATAGAAGTTACATTAACCAAAGAAATCATAGAAACGTAAACGCAAGAAGTAGTTTCAATATATAAGAAATGAGGTGAAAATCATGAAAGATAATCAAGTAAAAGATGAGTTAGTTATTATAACGATGCCTGGGCAGGTGCTATTTAAAGGAATAAAAAGCACGATAAAAATTAACAAATCATTGAGCGAAAAAATATCTTCTAGAATTAAGCAGGATGATAACTATGCTATTGCACTGCTTTTAAAAGAGGGATGTAATTTCGAAACTTACCAGGAAAAAGATTTGTATACCATTGGAAGTCTAGTGAAAATTGAGCAGATAGTCGATTCAAAAATAACCTATGATTTAAATGTAGAAGTATTGGATAGGGTAGAGGTGAAGAATATGCGCCAGGAACAGGGTTATTATATCGGCAAATACGAAATGGCGCCGGATATTGAAGATTTAGACAAAAATACGCAAAACCAAATGCTTGAATATGTTAAAGCACTCACTACTGAAATTAGCGGGAAATTTATAGGTTCTGAAAGTTATATTCAATATATCCAAAGCATGAAGGAATTGGAACAACTGATCAGTTATTTGATGCAGTTCATCAATATATCCAGTTTTGAAAAACAAGAGTTATTGGAAATTAGATCCAGAAGAAAGAAAAGTTTAAAGTTTTTAGATATTCTAATAAAACAAAAGGAAAATATCGAATTTCAAATGGAGATGAATGCCAAGTTAACCGGTGAAGTCAATAAACAATATAGAGAAAAAATGCTTAGAGAACAATTAAAAGCGATACAGGAAGAATTAAATGAAGGCAAACAGTCAGAAAGCAAAAAGAAGAATTATTTGCAATTAATCAATGAATCTAAAATGCCTGAAGATATAAAAGAGATTGCCCGGGAAGAATATGAAAAATTACAAAATCAAAGTCCGATTAGTGTGGAGATAAATGTGATTAGAAACTATTTAGATTTATTGACCTCACTTCCCTGGGGAAAAAGTAGCGTAAAGGAAGTAGATATTAAAGAAGCTAAAAATATTTTAGAAAAGGACCACTATGGATTGGATAAGGTGAAGGAAAGAATCATTCAACATTTAACCGTTATGAAGCTTAAGAATAATCAACAGGGTTCAATACTCCTTCTGGTAGGACCTCCGGGAACCGGAAAGACCAGCCTGGGGAAAAGTATTGCTAAAGTGCTTCAAAGGGAATATGTGAGAATAAGTCTTGGAGGAATAAGAGATGAAGCAGAGATAAGAGGACATAGGAGAACTTATGTCGGTGCCCTTCCGGGAAGGATTATACAGGGAATCAAAAAAGCAGGAACTAATAATCCAGTGTTTATATTGGATGAGGTTGATAAGCTATGGGCTTCCAATATGGGAGACCCGGCCAGTGCATTACTGGAAGTCCTGGACCCTGAGCAAAACAACTCCTTCTCTGATCATTATCTGGAAGTTCCCTATGATTTATCTGATGTATTTTTTATCGGAACAGCAAATTCCCTGAAGGAAATTCCGGGACCGCTTAGAGATAGAATGGAAATCATTCAGATTAACAGCTATACCACGACAGAGAAATTTCACATTGCAAAAGATTATCTGATTGATGAAGTTTTGGAAAGTCATGGCCTTACGCATGAGCAATTAAAGATAGAAGATGATGCGTTGAAGGCGATTATAGACAAATATACCCGGGAAGCCGGTGTTAGAGGGATTAAAAAACAATTATCAGCGATAGCCAGACATGCGACAGAAAAAATTGTAGTTGATGAGGTGGAACTTCCTTATATTGTCAAAGAAGAAAGGTTGTTTGATATTTTAGGACCTGAAATTTCCACTTATGATAAAGTTAAGAAATTAAATCCGCCCGGCGTGGTTACTGGACTGGCCTGGACACCGGTTGGTGGAGATATTTTATTCATTGAGAGTGCCTTTATGCCGGGAAAAGGTGAGTTAATATTAACGGGACAATTAGGCGAGGTCATGAAAGAGTCAGCTAAAATATCTCAAAGTTTGATTAGGTCGAGATTGGTTTTAAGATTGAAGGATATCGGTTTTGATAAACATGACCTTCACATTCACATTCCGCAGGGCTCTATACCCAAGGATGGACCGTCGGCAGGTGTGACACTATTTACATCAATAGCATCATTGTTTACCGGAATACCTGTAGACCCTAAAACAGCCATGACCGGTGAAATATCTTTGAGGGGGGCAGTGCTTCCCGTGGGAGGAATTAAAGAAAAAGTAATAGCAGCCCATCGTTCTGGTATCAAAAAAATACTCCTTCCTTTGGAAAATAAAAAGGACCTTTTCGATGTTCCGGATGAAGTAAAGAAAGATATCCAGTTTATTTTTATCGAAACCATAGAGGAATTAATTCACGAGACCTTAGGCATTGAACTACCAAACGCAAATAAATTTCATCTTCGCATCATGGATACGATGGATAGCGATACAGAAAGTATAAAAATATAAGACAATAAGACCAGGGGCCGGTTCGTTTGACCTGGTCGGTTAAAGTTCAGGCCATAAATAAGGGTAGTTTAGGTCAAGAAACTCAAAATTAAAAGGCAGTAGAGTGGAAAGACATGGGGAAAATATAAACCCATGTCTTTCATTTTATGGTTTTTTCCCCACTTGACTGGCTAATCCCATCCGGATAAATAACCAGGGTGCCCCAAAACTGATCCATATCCCCAATAACAGATAACGGAAAAATCGGCTTAATTGATAGAAAGATTGGCCCTCTGAAGGAAGTATCAATTTCAATCCAAGATATAATATCCCTATTCCGATAACCCCAACCAAAAAACTGATCAACCGCTGCAGCCAGTTCCCCGGTCGAATCCCTTCAATAGAAGAAGAAAAAAATAGCAGGCCATAGCCAACACCGGTCAAAGCAGCCACCGAACTGATAATATCCGGTGATGATTGAATTTGTAATAAGATTACCGGAAATAGTGTAATACCAATTATTTTAAATATCATATTTCCTTGAATAAAATCGAGTTTGATCTTTAAAAAAATAAAATAGCTTAGACCAAGAATGAGTCCGCCAAATAACCATCCTCCCAGGATATCGGTGGGAAAATGGACACCCAGATAGATGCGGGAAAATCCAATCAAAAGAATTAGTAAAACAGAAAGGTTACGAATCCAGGTTTGCTTTTTCCAATAAGCTATATTCCCCCAGACCACCAGGGAAGATTGGGCATGGCCGCTGGGAAAACCATATCCAGAGGCATGAATCTTTTGAATTTCCGGTAAAATATCAAAAGGGCGGGGCTGCTGAAATATCTCTTTTACTCCGGTATTAACATAAACGGATAATAAAAAGATAATTCCAACCCGTATCCCCAAATAAAAGTCAACACACCAAAGGAGGAAGGAAAATAAAAGCAAGTAAAATAATTCATCTCCAAGTAAAGTAATAGCTCGAAAAAAAGAATCCAGCAATGGTGTGTCAATCTTTTGAATCATAATAATGAAATTTAATCCCCACTGAAAAATGATATCCATATCGGCACCTTCCTCATCAACTATAATGCTTTATTATATCAAAAATAACCAAAGAATGCTCTTTTTAAAAAAATTTATCATCTGGTAAGTGTGACAGGGGACGGTTGTTTGTTCCAGAAAAAGTGTAAATTATCTTCAAAGGGAAGAAGGTTGGAGGTAATTACCTTTTGAATTAATGAAGATTTTAGTTCTTGATTTTTTACAAAAAGAAGGATTTTTAAAATTAATAACGTATGTATAAAATAAGGGTAATTAGATTTTAGATCCGAAAAGTGAAATGATAACATCGAGCCCTGTTATTTAGTAAAGAAGAGAGAGATTGAATATGAAGAAATTGAATAATGCTGAAATCGTTGAACTGAAAAAAGTACAACAGGATGAAAAACACCATGCGAATATATTTAAAAAATATACCGGTAAAGCTCTAAAAGTGAGTAAAAAGAAATTATAGAAGCGGAAGAAAAACATGAAGCTGAACTTATTAATTTAATTAATGCGGAAAAGCTTTCCTAAGTGAATATTTATCCATCAAATCAGAGGCTGACCGGGAGGAAGTACAACAGAGAGCAGTTAAATCAGCGTTGTATACGGGAATTGCTTATATTATTACCGTGATAGCCCTGGTTATACCTTATTTTTTAATGGTTAATTACGTGGCCAGTTTAATCGTGACGATTATAGTAGCCATTACGATTATTTTCATATTTAATTTCTATATTTCTGTAGCCAATGATTATAATTTTAAAAGAAGATTTATCGAAATGGCAGCCATTAGCATTGGTGTTGCAACTTTATCTTTTATCATTGGGTATTTAGTCAAAACTTTTTTAGGGTTTAAAATATAAGACAGAATAAAGAGGCTATTATCCTGTTCCAGAAAAACAAGGCGTTTTTGTTTTTTTGAATATCAGTGCATCGCCATTCATTGACATATTTACGCTCTATATATAAAATGTAGTTATACACATCACATAGTCATCTGCTATCTCAAGATGAATAATCTATAGATTTAAAATGCTGCCGACCTTTAAAATAACAATGCTATGTCATCTGTTTTTAAAATTAATTGAGAAGGAGCATTGTTTCCTTTGGTCGGGCTTTAAATATACAGTAGGAGGAATTTATTATGAATATCGGTATTATTTTATATTCTGAAACCGGCAACACCTATTCCGTTTCCCTGAAGCTCAAGGAAAAACTTGTCAAAGCCGGACATTCTGCGAACATCGAAAGACTAAAAGTTATCGGTAAAGTGAAACCGGGAACAAAAGATATTAAGTTTGAATCACTTCCTGATATCGAGCCATACGATGCGCTGGTTTTCGGTTCTCCGGTGCAGGCTTTTTCCCTATCATCCGCAATGAAAGCCTATCTGTCACAGATAAAATCACTACAAGATAAAAAAGTTGCTTTTTTGGTGACTCAATTTTTTCCTTTCCCATGGTTGGGGGGAAACCGCACAATCGGGCAAATGAAAAAAATCTGTGAATCCAAGGGAGTAACTATTTGCGGAACAGCAGTCGTTAACTGGTCAAAACCTAGCCGTGAAAAACAGATTACTGAAATGGTTGAAAAATTGAGCAAATTATTTTGATGACAGGACAAAAAAGAGTTACGATAAACTGTTTTAGGGTAGTTTACGATTGTTTTCTATTTTAAAATTCAGGAAGTAGTGAAAATTAAAAACAAGAAATTCAGATGCATCGGAAGCGAGAGATATGTTTTGAGTTATTAGGCAACTGTAAATGGACATGAAATATATATACCGATTCCAAAAATTGATAAATCGTAGAATCTACGAGTCTGGGTTATAAAAATACAGGGGACGGTTGTACTAGCTCAATAATTCGGTAACTTTTTCTAACTTTTCGTAAGGGGTGAGATAATCAATTCCCCCGTGTCTTCTTAAGTGGTTATATTCAAATAAGAAGTTTCCTAGATTATAGATGAGATCTTTTAAAGAATCAAATGAATTAGGATAAAAGAATTCATTTTTGATAATCTTCCAGAAGGCTTCGACCTTACCGTTGGTCTGAGGTCGATAGGGCCTAGTATAGATATGTTTTATCCCTAACTGGCCACACATCATCTCAAAGGGGTGTTCTCTATCTAAGGAGCCTTTAAATTCCGGACCATTATCAGATAGCACCTTCTCAAACTCAAAGTAGTAGATCTGTTTAAACCAGGATAAAGCTCGGGCCATAAAGTAAGTAAGGGTAGAGGCCTTCTTATCCTTTAGGATTTCTGAGTAGGTAAGTCGGGTACAATCATCCTCTAGGGCAGCAACATAGAGACCTTTTATCTTAAATACTGTTCTTATATCTTTAGGTACCTTGGTAAGATCGATATGGGCTAACTCCCCCGGGGTTAACTTCTCATAGCGTTTGATAATCTTCTTCTGGGCCGGATTCAAAGGATAGCGTTTTTTAATCCGATCCATGGTAGGAGGAGAAGGAGTCTTATCCAGATAATATGGTTTAAACAATAATACCAGTTCATAGCGATTAGAGCCAAATTTTCTATAGGCTTTCAGGATATTGCGCTCTATCTCTTTGGGGGTTCTACGGGATCCTGGACGAGCCCCTCTTTGAGCAGGGAGAAAGGAATCATCCTGTTTTTTTCCTTCCTGCCATTTACGGAAGTAGCGTCTTAGCTCTTTATTGGAGATATGATGAGCAAGACATAAGTCTTTAACTAAAATAAAGGAACGGGGGAGAACCTTATTCTTTATCTTTTCGTACTCTTCCAGAATAGGTTTCCATCTTTTTATGAAGATCTGTTGACTAATTTTCATAATTAAGTACCTCCTTTGGTGGTATAATTATACCAAATAAGTTACTTAATTACTGAGCATTAACAACGGTTCTCTGTATCCGTATAATTAGAATATATATAATAAAAATAGAAAGGAAGGATTAAAGAATGGCTAAAAAGAAGACCCGTTTAGATTTCATAAAAATGAAAAAGGAAGGAGAACAGGTAGCTTGGGTAAC